>MDTC01220015.1_pt1 | contig 10075 bp, 17 predicted proteins | sample 811181 | NCBI WGS metagenome assembly MDTC01 (sample SAMN05326644, study PRJNA326480) | marine metagenome | isolation source: seawater | place: Pacific Ocean: North | collected 2011
CCATGATGCCTCCGACGAGACTCGAACTCGCGACCTTCGGCTTACAAAGCCGACGCTCTACCAACTAAGCTACAGAGGCGTTAAGCTCCCACCAAGATTCGAACTTGGGGTAGCGGATTCAAAGTCCGCTGTGTTAACCAACTACACTATAGGAGCACGTAGTATATTACGAATTATTTTTTAAGTTACTTTTATTGACCATACTTTTCCATGATGAATGAATTAAGTTCCGAGTTATTATCTCCATGAAGTTGAACTAATACATCTCCGTATTTGGCTACCATCTTACGACGGTTTTGTTCATGTTGCTCCGCGACATCATCCTTATTCTGACCAAGGTACGGAACCGCATATCCATTTTCACACATCCATTGGTTCACATTCGTCCACTCATTATCTTCGCATACCCATATTTCCGCGAGAACTCGACCGTATTTATCCCTGGGATCAGCGTCTGTACAACGAAGTTCTATTTCGATATCGTCCTTTTCCGATGCAACGGCCTTCATACACCATTCTTTGAGCACCTTCTTAGACTGCTTACCAAAAATCTTTTCGACTTTATCAGAAGTGCGAGATTCCGGTGTGTCAATTCCCATGAGGCGAATGCGTTGTTTAGTACACACGTCGAAGCCTAAATCTATAGCTACATCGATAGTGTCTCCATCGATGATACGACTAATCGAGGATACGCGGTACGTGAAAGGGCAGCGTTCGGGTGTATATGAAGACATATTGAATTAATTATTACATAAAACTTTAATTACTATAATATTGCTTCCCGATGAGTTGTTTCGTAGATTTATGAAGTATAGTAGCGTTCGTGCACAGAACTTTGACAAGATCGATTTTTTGCTCCTCGGAGAGATGATCAAAATGTTCATTAATATCCGCTCGTGCTTTCATGAGAAAATCCAAAGCCGCGTTGTAATCATCGTCGATGATCCTTTCCCAGGAAGCTTCGATTTTGTATTTTTGAGACATAACCAACTTAAAAAACTTGGTTTAATATATGATATGGTAGCGTACGTATATTCTTGTAACGACGTCTACAAGTATAGATTAGCCAAAACGCGTGAGAATGTTTTGAAGGGTTTGTACGAAAAGCCCTCGATAGAAAAACCTAAAAAAACGTTCGACAATCCCCGACTTAGGTTTAGATTCCGAGAAGCGATCAGAGAAGCGCACAAAATTTGTGATTCGACGAAGAATTCGTACGAATGCGAATTGGCTTGGTACGAGGTTGATGAATTGGAAGATGCGATGATGCGTCAGGGTCTTAAAGATTAGACCGTAGAATTTGTAATGGAAATCGAGGATATAGCGAATGAAATCTTCACAACTCTAGGTCCTGGGTATAGTGAACGAGTGTATCACACTGCTATGGAAGTGATGCTACGCGAACTCCACGTTCCATACGAATCGGAGCGTAACATTCAAATACCCTTTAAAGGACACATCATCGGATATCTACGAGCCGATATTATAGTTGATAACTCAATAATTCTTGAATTCAAAACAATAAAAACACTTAACGAAGCTGTAGAAGTGCAGGGTTTAAATTATCTAAATCTTACGGGGTTAAAAACAGCTTATCTCATAAATTTCCCACCGTTTCGTGGCGCGCGAGTGGAAGTAAAAAAGATATGTATAGAAAACGATGATAAAGAAAAGGTATCATAGTTTACTATGGAATCTGCGATCTCGAAAAACGGACCTTTGATTGTAGAATACAGCGGTCGACTATTTATGGAACATTGTGTTGTCATAACAGAGAAAAATGTTAAAAATATGCTCGAAAAAATCAAAGATATACCGTACTCATATTTGCAACAAACAACCGAAACTTCGTTTATAATAATAGTCTAACTACCAAGGAATATGTTGCGGATTAAATCTACAAGATTTTTTTAAATAAATTACAAAGTCGTTTAGATCATCTTCTGTCTGTATTACATTTAAAACCTGTTCTACAAACAGATTATATCGGTGATGATTACCATCGTGTATCAACCTATTTTCACGCAATTTCAGTTTATGTTTTCCTAAGTTCGTGGGCATCATGATTAAATTATTACTCGAATTCATATCGTAATTAAATTTTTTAACAGTTGGGTGTGTTCTAAATTGTTTAGGAATCACGTGATGATCTTCAACCAAACCTTTAAGATTCCATCGTGTCTTGAAAAAATTCCTCGACACGGACCTGTATCTCATACTATATTAAATCATTTTTACATACATGATAGTGTATGTAAAAATGATCCCAACGGGGCTCGAACCCGTGACCTTGGCGTGCCTTATGTGAATACAACTTCACTGTGTATACTTAGTATAAGCACCACGCTCTAACCAACTGAGCTATGGGATCACGGGTCATACAATGTGATCGTAAAACGACCTTTGCGCACAACCGTCGGTTCGATGAAGAGCCGAGCTATCTTGTCTTTTCCTCGCGGCGTACCTTTAAGTTCCTTTGTAGTTTTGTCCAGCGTAGCTTCTGATTTAAAAACCTCGGTATTACTCGTATATTGTTCAACCCCATTCTTCATGATCACCGTGATGTTGTTCGGTGGTGATATCTGTGCACCTATAAAATCCGGATGCCTATACATCCGTCTGAACATCGCGTGCAAGATATATAACGCGGGTATTTTTATTCCGGGACGTCTTCGTTCAAGAAAGTGGTCGACGCTTCTGAATCGGCCGTATCTTCTTCATCCTCCACACCAGCCACAGAGCCGAAAGCGTTATTTTGGCCCCATATAGAGTAGTTTTGGGGAGGAGTCCAGTCAGCCATTACTTCTTGGTGTACCGAGTGCCAATAGAGAATCTCGTTGATTCTATCAATGTGATATTGAATTTGTTGAATGTAATTGGTCGTATTCATATTATATTGTAGGTATAAACTCCCAACGATTTACTGCGCAGATCTTTTTCCAGATACAGTCTTGTTGATGGAGCTTTTCCTTAGATTTTAGCAAAGGAAAGTATTGCAAGTAAGAATCTTCCGAGAGAAGTTCACAAAATTTATACAAAACAAAAGAGTAACTTAGGAAGTTTTTGCGTTCTGCCGGACAATTATCGTCAAAGGGTTTTTGGATTTCTTTGAACATTAACCGTAATCTTTCTTCAAGTTCTACGGGCATTTTTGGTGGTTTCAATCCACTTAGAATATTTGTGATAAAAGGGACGTGTTCGTAGTACTTGTTAAGTTTAAGTTTTTTAAGGAGTGATCGAACTCGCGCGTGAGTGATTTCGTTGACGGACTTGATCTTTAGCTTTTTGAACTCGTTTCTTAACTCTTGTAAAACTTCAGGAGGAATGGTCGTCATTTCTTGTGCTTGGAATTGTGAAAGCCACTCATTGAAGTGATTATCGCGTTTGTATGAGTAATTAATCACCTTTTCAGAAGTTTCCTGTTCTTCTTTGTATGTGAGTTCCTCGCTTAACAAAACGTCCAGCACTATACCACACCCGTCACACACTAAATCAGCCGAATCCGAAAAATGAAATAAATTACTCGTCTCACAGTTCGGACAACTGTCTATTCTTTTTTCGATGGGTCTATCTATGTTCATTTTTTCGACATCGACGAGATAATCTACGAAAATATCCTTTTTGCGCGCCCCAGCCGTTTCCTTGCAGTTAAAAACATTATTAGTATGGGTCTTTTGTGTAGTTTCATCTGTGTATTCTTTCATGTAAGGTAAACATTTTGATATGTAATAAGACATTTCAGATTCATAAATGGATTTGTTTGCGGGATCATTCTCGATTTTATCCATCCATTCTTTTATTCGATTATTATATCGACTTAAAAAATTACCTTCCATTACAATAATGAACATTATACATAAGTTTTTAATTAACGTAATTTACTATTTTAAAATTTTTACAAAAATTTTATCGAATAAACATGACTACAAAATTGAAAATAAGTGTATAGAATATTATGTCGACCACGATAAATGTAAGAAAACCGATGATCCATTTTGGAAGAAAGAAATGAAAGATTGGACCAAGAAAAGTACGAACTATTATACAGACGTCGAAACAGATTTCAAAATTCCGAATCCACCGGAATGCGTAACCCGTATGATAATTCGAGTTAAATTTTGGTACGATAATAAAAGTTATAAGTATCTCACGTATGATAATAATCACGTATGGCCACCTAAGAAACAAAATGGGGTGATATTTAACCTGCCACTGTCATCGGCTCTTTTATTGGATGCGGGAGATAAGCCCGTAAAAGACCTGTTATGCAAAATATCTAGATATGCAGGGCCTTTTAGCGACTTTTATGGAGAAAAAATACACCTAAAAGATATGTTTTGGTACGATGATTCGACCTTTGAAAAATTTCCTAAAATCAAAATAAAGAACATCATAGGAATGAATAAGACGGTAGATGTAAAAACCGGTTACATCAGCGATCTTCATCTACCTTAGTGGCTAAATAGAACTTGAGTTCACCCAAGTTTGCCACGTTATACTTCAGAATCAGAAATCGGTTCTGTTCCTCTTGCATTATTTGTACTGTCGCACACATAGACGTTGCCTTCGTAAATATGTTCATATATCGAAGAGAATATACACCCGTTAACTTGGAACACTCATCATTGCATTCTATCGATGTTTCTTGGTTAGCAAAGTCCCCGTGACACGTTAACGTGATATATTTTCCTTCTCTCGTAATCTGTATCTCGCTTCCTATATTAGACATATCTCTACAAATGCGCTGAAAATCGATTGAAGGCATGGGTGTAGTGATCGTCATGTTCGTTTCCGGAACTTCAATTTGATTTTCATTAATATCCAATAGTTTGAGAGCAAATTTAGTACTCGTCTTTTTGTTCTCGTTATGAATTTCGATGTTCATATACTCCTTAGAGTCTATGGTGATAATCAGAACATCATTACTCGTTATAGTCTTTAGCAATTTAAACATATTCGTAACGTTCACACCGGTTTCTATTTGATCGGGGCACTCATATTCTTCAAAATTCTCCGACGATAGATGCATATCAACCAACGATGATCGCGCCGTATCGAGAGTGACAATATACATTCCGTCGGGCTTAAAGTAGATGTTCACATCGTTGAGTATATCCTTTAACACTTCAAATGTAGATTTGATAGCTGCAGCCTGTACTGTTACTAACTTCATACTCGATAAATTACCCTTTATTTCTTTATATCAGTATAAGCATCGCTCACACTTTGATTAATTTTATCTTGAAGTTCTTTCGTCATGGGTGGTTGTAAAGATCGACCGTAGTCATCCAATCCAAACATCGTCTGATTAGATTCCCCATCCAACGTTGTCATCACACAATTACCAAAATCACAAGACTCGAGTTCCTTGTTTGGTAACAAACTTTCGAGCCAATTCTTAATCTCATTTCCTACCAAAATTTTACCATTTTTTGTGAGCATCGTTGGTACGCGGGTAATCTTATTTCTATACTGAGGAGGAATACCCATGGTGTTCACGTTATGATACTGCACTAACCTCTTAAGCTGAGGATTATTATTAACATAATCGATGATATCCAAACTATGATTACACTTTGGACTAAAAATCAACAATGACATGTTATAATTTTATTGGTTACTTTTTTTTTAAATTATTTACACAGTTTTTTTGTGAGTTACTATTAAATGATAGTACTGCTACTGTTGATAGCAATCATATGTATCATAAGCTTTTCGTCCAGGAAAGAGAATTTCAATTGTTCTGGATACAAAAAACCCGTTGGACCTGTGACGTTTGATGATACCGGTATGGATATGAAAAAATACAAGGAACAAGAGGATGCGATAGATATAACTCCTGATCTCATGGAAAAGATGATTTTAGCTACGAATAAATACATAAAAGAGAAAACAGACATGTGCACTTACATCATAGAAACTACACAAATACGAAAATTTAAAAGTTTAACAAGTAGCCACGAACTCTATAAGTGTATGTTTATGGTGGCGAAACAAGAAGGATTTTCGTTTGGATTTTCTATAACAGCGGAAATTATCGTAAACGGTGATGATGTAGTGGTTCACGCTGTTCAGAGCAGACCCATAGATATAAAACCACCAACAAACGTATCACCTTACTTAAATGACGTTCCAGCCATGGAACATATTCCATACAATGAAATTCGTAAGAGTGAGTTAGAATCGATAAAATATTAGTCGACGTCTAATATAATGATAAGCGTCGATGAAATTTCGCGCATTAGAGAAAAAAGGACACGATTCAAAAAAGAATTATATACTAAAATTTATGAACAGGTGTCACGTAAAATAAGAAACACCGTGGATGTTGGTGGAAATGCTGTGGTAGTTTTGATCCCCGCGTTTGTGCTAGGATTTCCTAGTTTTGATCGATATAAAGCTACGTCTTATATCATACGACAACTCAGTCTAGGGGGTTTTAATGTGGAAATACTCGCAGATTTCTTACTTTCCATCTCGTGGATAACTCGAAAGACTGGTGAACACAAAAAAGAGGTTGCACATGATGATACTGATTTCCCTACACTTATTAATTTGAAAAAGGCCGCAAACAGATACAGGGGAAATGCGGGAAACAAGAGATAATAAAAACAGGGAATATCCTATATGGATAACTTAAACATATTAGTTGAAGCCAAACGCGAATACTTAGAACAACTGTCTATATTAATGTGTCCTCCCATGATCGACGTTTTCGTTGAAATGTATGAAGAAGCGTACAAACTTTCAAAGGGACGCAAGGTCTTACAGATGTTTCAAAAACTTCTCAAAGACGTTCCCGAGTGGAACGAAACTATGGCCAAAGACCACACGGACAACATAGCTAATAGATGCGCGTGGTTTAAGGATCTCGTCGCGGCTGTTTTCGTCAGTTCCGTGAAGATTTTATCCGCGGTCAGACTCAACAAGGATAATAAGAAACTATCCGTAAAATTACCGACAAATGAGGTATTTATTCATTCATGTTACAAGAATGTTGCGAAAGATTTATATAAGGATCCCTATATTTTCTCAGAAACTCAATCTGAACATACTAGAAACGATAAGTTATACGATCGATTTAGTTATTGCATAGAAACTACTGTTAAGGAGCTTATTCCAGTTCAGCAAATTCTTCAAACGTACATGACTACCACCGACGATATGATAGATCCTCAAGATACCGATCTCACGGAAGATAACGTGGACGAGTACGGAGGTGAAAATCAAGAGATGGGTGAAGGTGAACCCATGGAAGGTGGTGATCCGTCTATGGAAAATCCTGAAATGCAAGGTGAGCCTATGGGCGAACAGCCCATGGGTGAACAGCCCATGGATGAGCAGCCCATGGATGAGCAGCCCATGGCACCGGAGCAGCCTCAACAAAGTAACCCATTTGAAAACGAGTTCAGGACGATTAAATCGGGTCGCCCTCAACCCCAAGCTCAACCTCATCAGGGATACGAAAGTGAGGACCTGTTTCCGGATGCCCCCGATGGTAGAATAAAAAAACCTATGTATTAATTATATAGACATGGACGAATACTTTCGCGATCCAGCTTCCGCCAGTCTTATAGCAGGTGCCATAACAGCTGGTTACATACACTTCAAAGCGAAACTTAATAATGAGGGTGACCTTGAAACGAGCGCGTATGCCAAGCCAGCCGCCCTCGTTATGATTTTAGTTTATTTCATAGTTTCTAACGGTATAGGTCACCGTGAAGTTATATCTACAGACCCTTTTTGATTTTGCTTAAAGAAATAATACACGTATAATACACAATATGACATCTGTTACCGCTTTCAATGACATGATGGGACAATTTCTCACCGAGCTTCATAAAACCTTCCCCGAGGAGAAGGGAATCAAGAAGTACATCGCAGCTTTTGAAATGATGCGTTCCACTAACGGTAAGCTTATCGTTACGGGATTCATGGAGAGCGTTTCTCCACACATTGAGAAGGTTAATTCGAGAGATGAGTCTTTCTTCCTTGAAAACGCTAATGATATGGAATTCCTTAAGGACGTTAACCTTAAGAATCTCTGGCCCAAGGCTTCAGAGGGTACTCGTAACGCCATTTGGCAATACATCCAGACCCTATACATGCTAGGTACTACTATTACATCAATTCCCCCAGAAACGCTCAGTATGATCGAGAATGTGGCGAAGCAGTGTGCGGATAAGTTGGAGAACGATGGTGATGAACTTGATGAGGCTCAGCTCATGAAATCCATGCAGGGTCTACTTGGTGGAATGTTGAAAAAATAAAAGTTTTATATATTAAATGGTATCCTTGTTTAATGATCCAAAACAATTAATTAGGGAGGACAAAATTTTGGACTTTTGGCCTACCAAAAACCAGATGTCAGCAGAACGTATAAATGCTACTGCGCGGTTCATAGTCTATGCTACGTGCATAGTTTACCTCATTCGCAGGGATCAGAGAATTTTAATACTCGGTCTCACCGGTTTGAGCGTTTTATACGTCATGGAGAAGAGTAACATGATAAAGGAACTTTATGTAACAGATTCTACAGGAGATACTATGTGTCAACTGCCCACTAAAGACAATCCCATGGGAAATGTTTTAATGTCGGACTATACCGACAATCCTAATAAATTACCAGCATGCGATTATACGACAGTAAAAGATAGAGTTGATAAAAAGATGTTAGACAGAATACCATACGGTCCCCAAAAATCCAGATCCCCTTGGCCCGAGCAACAAAGAAACGCGCTTGCGCGACAGTTTGTATCTACTCCTGTGACAGATATACCAGGTGATCAAACTGGGTTTGCTGAATGGTTATATGGTGCGAAACAAGGTCCCTTGTGTCGTACAGACAGTAGGTACTGTGACCCAGATGCTCGAGGTGTTCAATTGGAAGCCTTTGGAGGATTACAACCTAACGGTGATAAACGTAGCGGTATGATTAGGGGATCTTCGTATCCTTGATGACTTAGATAATATTCTTATGTAATAGTAAAATGGCGTACCAACTCCAACCAGGAATGAAAATCGTAGAAAACCCAGCGAGGCCTTCTGTTTGCGCGACTGAAGAAGTGTTTGTCTATCCTCAGCCCAGCACATTAAATTACGGTTCCAGCCGCCCAAATACAATGCTTTACGGCACCGCCCCCTACATGGCGGGCAAGGGTGCCCCCGCCCAATACATCGAAACGAGTGATCGTTTACGACCCCAATCCACAAGCCAGTTTAATAAAGTTCTGGCTCGCACGTACGAACAAAATCTGTTCCCTCTCCAAGACGTACACTGCAAGCTTCCTCTCGAAACTCAGAGGTACGAGCCCGCGAGTACGCGTGCGGAAGTTCAGAACAGTGTGTTCAGTCAAAGATATCTTCAATAAAAATCTCACCAAAAAGTAAGAATGGCTGATCCCGTTTCCATAGCTGCTATCGCCGGTTTGGCATATTTAGGAAAACGATTCAGTGACAAAAAAGAATCTGAAATCAGAATTCAAAATGAGATGGAAGAAGACACTGAAATTTTTACTCCAGAGGTCCCTGATGAGATACCGTTGGATGATAGTCTTAACAGAATACCCCAGAGGAAATTAGAAACAAATAATTTTTCCGACATCGTACCCCAGTCGCGATCGAGTGGCGCAGAAGTTCTTGAAATGAGAAATCGTATGTTTGATAACGGTCGTATGAATAATCTTTCTCCTATTGAAAAACAGCTCGTAGGTCCAGGTTTAGGTGTAGGTCCAGAAGTTCCCGCATATGGTGGTCAGCATCAGCTTTTCCGTGTAAACCCCGAAAACGTTGGAGCGTATCGTCTCACTACACTACCTGGCCGAAGTGGTCCCGCTTTCGACATCAGTGGTGGTCGTCGTGGTCAAGCTGGTGACGTTGCCCAAAATAGGCCTGAGAAAACCGCGTACTTGTTTGAGCGTCGCCCCGCGCAGGCGGGTAGAGCTCAAGGTATGACGGGTGTGGTTGTACGGTCCGAGCATGAGCACACCAAGAGATTAACTAACAGGTCTCAGACGGGTGCTCGAACGGATAATTTAGGATTTAACGGAGCCAAGCGATTAGTATCTGGATCTAC
>MDTC01275905.1_pt1 | contig 10075 bp, 13 predicted proteins | sample 811181 | NCBI WGS metagenome assembly MDTC01 (sample SAMN05326644, study PRJNA326480) | marine metagenome | isolation source: seawater | place: Pacific Ocean: North | collected 2011
ATCAATCGCACCAAACGGACACCTCTTCACACAAATCGCACACCCAACACAAGTATTCTCATCAATAAAACATTTCGGATCAATAGTCACACAGCTATCATCTTCCTTTTTCTCAACCGGACAATACTTCTTACACTCGCGCCCACACGCCTCCGGCTTACATTTCTCCTTATGCACAATAGCCAACTTCATAAAATACCAAGAAAAAATCAGATTTTAAACCTTCTTAACCCCCTAAATTTGTCATAACCCCAAAGAAGTCACTTAACCTTAAATAGCCCAAAATCCTAATAAAGGAGCATTACTTCGGTAGTGTAAGGGTGTTAAGCTTCGGTTTTTCGCCCTTTTTTTATTTTTAGCAAAAAATCAAAACATGAAACTTTTCCAAAGTTACTTTTTTTATTTACTTTAAACATTGCTTTTAACACTTCTCACCACACTCAGAACAAAACTTCGCCCCAGCCTCAATCGGCCAACCACAATCACACCGCCTCTGCTTCTCAACTTTCTTCTCCTCAGCGACCTCATAATCACTCCGACCAGAAAGCACCTTCCCCATAATCTTACGAATCTTATCCTTATCCTCACCTTCCTCCTGATACTTCGTCAAATCAAACCCGTCCATAATATTACATTAAGTAAAAATCCTCTTTTAAATTTTATTATACTCGCCTAACAACCTTAAACTTCTTCGCAAACAACTTCTGTTTCTCCAAAGAAATAACCCCCTCAGCCGCAACCCCAAGCCCCGCCAAAAGCCAAAACCAATCAGAGTCAATATCAAACCCAAAAACCAACTTCAAAAAAACCACCGCAGCTATCAAAAGCCCGACGACAATCACCAAAATATAGCTCGCATTATCCAATTTCATAACAACAAAAAATCGGCAAGATTTATAAATCTTCACTAACATCCTACACCATGGCAGAAAAATGCGAACTATGTAAAGAAGAAATCAAAACAACATTCCTCGGAAAACTAGACGGAACACTAATCAAAACCGGCGAAGGAGAAACATCAAAGAAACATTTCATCTGTTCATCCTGCCAAAAAGAACACAAAGAAAACTTAAAAGAAAAACTCTAAACTATTTCTTCTTCAAGTGAACATCCATCTGCGGAAAAGGAATATCAATGCCACTCTTATTCAAAGCATTATAGACTTTAGTATTCGCCTCATCAATAGAAGTCGCCTTATTATCAAAAGAATCCACATAGAAATAAGCCTTAAAATTCAAAGCAGAATCCGCCATCTCTAAAAACCTAACAACAACATCCTCGCTATCATCTAAATGAATAAGTGTCTTCAACTCCTTCAAAACAACCTTCTTCACCTTCTCAACACTAGAACCATAAGCAACGCCAAAAGCAATCGTAGCCCTAGTCTTAGGATCCGGTAAAGCAACATTCTGAATCATGCTCGACGCCAAAGTATTATTCGGAACAATAATCAACTCATTATCAAAAGTCCTTATCTTCGTACTCCTAAGCCCAACCTTCAAAATCTTCCCCTTCGCATCAGTACCCAAATAAATCAAATCATTAACCCTAACAGACTTGTCCAAAATAACAGAAATACCCGAAAAAATATTACTCAAGATAGGCTGCAAAGCAAGAGCCAAAGCAAGTCCAGCGATACCAAGTCCAGCCAAGAACGGACCAATCTCAACACCCCAAATATCCAAAACATAAATGAACGCCAAAACAAACAATGCAATCTTTATGGCCCCATGAATCAACGAAACAATATTATCATCCATCTCGCTTTTCGTCCTAGCAGAAAACTTCTTCAAGGCCCGAAAAAGAGCCAAGTCAACAATAAAATAAATCAGCATCCCAACAGAAACGGCCACCACAGTATATCCCAAATTATTCAAAATAAAAGCCAACCCTTCCCCAACAGCCAACTCTGGCAACATAATCATAAAAGCAATACCAAAAGAAAGAACCAATAAAGGAAAAGATGACTTACCAATAATCATATCATCCAAATCTGTTTTCGTCTTAGCAGTAAGTCTCGTAAAAACATAAGTCAAAAATCCCAAGACAAGCCTAAGCACAACCAACGAAACCACAAAAACCACAAAAGCTCTTAAATACTCATTCTCAATACCAATATAAGTTCCAAACATAAAACAATGACAAAAAGTTATTTTAAATAACTTACGCCTCCGTAGCTCAGTTGATAGAGCGTTTGATTCGTAATCAAAAGGTCGTCGGTTTGATCCCGGCCGGAGGCTTACTCATCCTTAACCAACTCGCATCCAGTCAAACTCGCCAACTTCTCAAGCGACTGAGCCCCTTCATAATTCTCCCCGCCAACAACCCACGTCGGATATCCACTAACCCCAGCAATCAAACACGCATCCCTATCCCTATCGCAATCAACATAATTCACCTTATCAAAACTATCCCCAAACAAATCCTTCTGATCCCTACAATGCCCACACCATTCCGTCCCATACATAGTCGCCCCACTCTCACTCAAACATTCAGCAAACCCATCATACTCTCGAACACTACTCGGCCAAACAACATACAAAATAACCAACGCCACAATCAACCCAATATAAAACGCCGGATTCTCCCACATCTTCATTTTCTTCACCATCCTAAATTATATCAACTCCCATATTTAAATCTTAACCCTCCTCAACAAATTAGCATTAGTCACAACAGTAATACTAGACAAAGCCATCGCCAACTCCGCAACAACAGGATTCAAAACCCCAGCAATCGCCAACGGTATCGCCACAACATTATAAAAAAACGCCCAAAACAAATTTTGCTTAATCTTCCCAAAAGTCGCATTCGACAAATTAATAGCCTGAACAACACCTTTCAAATCACCCTTCGCCAAAACAATATCCCCAGCCTCAATCGCAATATCCGTCCCAGTTCCCATAGCAATCCCAACATTAGACTCCTTCAAAGCCGGCGCATCATTAATCCCATCCCCAACAAAAGCAACCATACCCCCCTTCTGCAACTCCCGAACCTTCTTCGATTTATCCTCAGGCAAAACCCCAGCAATAACCTCATCAATCCTAACCTTCTTCCCAATCGCCCTCGCCGTAAGCTCATTGTCCCCCGTAATCATAACAGTTCTAAACCCTCCCTTATTCAACCGAGCAATCGCATCCTTCGAATCCTCCTTAATCGCATCAGCAACACCTATCGCACCAAGTATTTTCTTCTCCTCGACAACAACCATAACACTCATCGCCTTCTCAGTAAACCCCTTAACAACCTTCGCATAACTCCCCAACTTAATCTTCTTGTCCTTCATCAAAGCTTCATTACCAATAATATACTTCTTAGAACCGATAGTCCCCTCAAGTCCCTTCCCCCGAATAATCTTAAAATTCTTCACAGCCTTGTACCTCTTCAAATCAGCCCTCTTAACAACCGCCTTAGCCAACGGATGCTCACTCAATTTCTCCAAACTCCCAGCAATCTCAAAAAGTTTTTTCTCATCCCGAGTAGATACCTCAACAACCTCAGGCTCACCCTTAGTAATCGTCCCAGTCTTATCAAAAACGACAATCTTAACTTCCTTCATCGTCTGGATCGCCTCGCCCTTCCGAATCAAAATCCCTCGCTTCGCCCCCATCCCAGAACCAACCATCAATGAAATCGGAACGGCCAGCCCCAAAGAACACGGACAAGCAATAACCAAAACCGCAATACTATTACTCAAGGCAATACTCAAACCAACATCCCAAAAATAAAACCAACCCAAAAAGGTCACAACCGCCAATCCCAGAATAATCGGAACGAAAACACCAGTCACCTTATCCGCCAAAGCCTGAATCGGAACCTTCGTCCCCTGAGCCTCCTCGACCAACTTAATAATATGCGACAAAAAAGTATCCCTACCAACCTTCGTAGCCTTCACATGCAAAACACCATCCTGATTCAAAGTCGCTCCAATAACCAGACTCTTAACGGTTTTCTCAATAGGCAAACTCTCCCCACTAATCATCGACTCATCAACAGCACTCGCCCCCTTAACGACAACACCATCCGTCGGAATCTTCTCGCCCGGCTTAATAATCATAACATCCCCAATCTTCACCTCAGCAATATCCACAACAACCTCTTTCCCCTTCCTCAAAACCAACGCCTTCTTCGCACCAAGCTCCAACAGCTTCTTAATCTCAGAACTAGCCCTCCCTTTCGCCTTAGCCTCAATAAATTTCCCAGTAATAAAAATCGTCATAATCATCCCCGACACTCCAGCAAAACTCGTCACATCAATATAGAAACTCAAAAAACCCGTCAAATAAGCAACAACAGTTCCCAAAGCAATCAGCGAATCCATCGTAAACTGCAACTTGTAAAAACTCCTCACCCCTGATTTAATCGTATGGAAACCAAAAATAAAAATAATCGGAAAACTCAAAACCAACATCAACGGCGTCATCCACTTCATCGGCACAATCATCACACCAAACAAATCCTCAAAATACATAATCCCCATAATCAAAACCGTCAACACCCAAGTCCCCCACAACTTCTTCCTCCAAACCCCAATCTCCCCGCCACCAGAATGAGAAGGCGCAGAGTCCTCACCAAAACCAGTCAGCTTAAACCCCGCATCATTCACAGCCTTGTCAAGCTGCCCCGTAGAAACATCATCGCCAACACTCACAAAAGCCTTTCCACTGACAGGATTAACGCTAATTTCCTTAGCGCCAATCTTCTCAAGCTCCGAAGTCAAAATCTTCGAACACGAAGCGCAATGCATTCCCTCAACATCCAACTTTACTTTTTTCATATTTAAATTCCTCCAATTTATTTATTTAAAACAAGAACAAAAGAAGTATTATCTTCTGCCTTCAAATTATGAACAGCATTCTCTGCCATCGGAATAAAAACTCCACTAACCATCTCGATATCCTCACCCTCAAGATTAAACATTCCCTTCCCGTCAACAACAGAAACAAATCCAGATTTAGTCGAAGTATGATCCCCAATCTCCGTCCCAGCCGCCATACAAAACAAAGTCACATCAACCTTATCATCCTTCAAAAGTTCCTTACTTAAAATCCCCTCGCTAGGATACTCAATCAAATCCATTATATTTTTATCCATTTAAACCCTCAACAAATTTAACATACTTCTCCTTTTCATCCTTCCTCTCCTCACCAATCTTCTTAAACTTCTCAAGCATCTCCTTCTCAATCTCATCACTCAAAACATCATCAGCCATAGGATACAAAATATTATCTTCCTTGAAAATATGCTCCTTTATCAACCCAGCATAACTCCTCGCCCCCTTCACCACTTTGTCCTTATCATTTTCACCAACACCTTCTTCCATTAATCGAACAGCATCTCGACCCTCATCATGCTCAATCAACATCTGCTCAACCGGATTACAATGCACACAACCATCATCACTCTCAACCTTTTTCACAAACTCCTTAAACAGAATATCCTCCTCCTTAGCATGATGAAATCCATCAGCATAATTTCTTATAAACTCAATCGCCATCCCAAAAAACTCCTTATCTACCTCCTTCCCTTTCTCGACCTCCTCACTCTCTCTCACTAAAGCATCAGCTACTTTCAAAATATTTTCATGCTCCATTACTAGCATCTTTGAACTCTGTGTTTTTATTTTACCAAGCATATTATTTTTCTCACTCATTTTGTTAACTATAGTTAACATTATTTAAGTCTTCCGTTAACAGCGTATCATCCCCCGCAGCCACCGCCACATCCACCACCGCAGCCACCGCCACACGAACCCCCACAACTTCCCCCTGAATTCTGAACCCTGGCTTCTGACACCTCGAGGTCGGAGGCCTCGCCATCATCAGTCACAATAAAAGTCCCGGGTATCATCCCCATCCAACAACTCCATCGAACAGTCCCAACCTCATCCGGCGTAAACTCAACAACATTCAATCCCTTCTTCAACTTAAACTGCAAATCATAATCCCGAACCAATATCTCATTATTACAACCAGTCAACTCCACAACATCAATCTCCCACCGAACAGGAACCCCCTTCTTCAAAACAAAACTATCCGGACTCCAACCAGACCTATCAACCTCCATCTTAACAACCTGAACATCCCCATCGATAACAACAGAACTCCCACTAATACCTACGACAGAACCAACAATCGCATCAAAACTATAATCACTACCAAGCACTACTAGCCCCCGATTCAACATTATCAACCCCAAAATCAAAACAAGAATCGCAGCAATCTTCAAAATCTTCTTCGTCGCATCCTTACTAATCACAGAAGTCAAACTACCAAACCCAATCAAAACAGGAAGAGTCCCAAGGCTAAAAGATGCAAGCGAAAAAAATCCAATCCAAAAACTCCCAGTCCCAGCCGCATATAAATACAAAGCCTGCAACGGACCACAAGCAATAAACAAACCACTAAGTATACCCGTCATAAACGGGGCCGTATAAAAACCCTTAGAGTCATGAGTAGTCTTAGCCGCCCACTTCGTCAAAAACTTCGGATTAAACTGTAACCTTCTAAAAAAACCAACACCCAACATACTCAATGCAAAAGCAATCATAAACAATCCAGCAAAAATCGCAATCCCCGCACGAAGCCCAACGCTAAAAGCAAACACCCCTCCGATCAAACCAAAAATCCCACCGATCACAGCATAAGAAATAACCTTAGCCCCACCATAAACAAAATGCTGCTTAAACCCCTTGCAACCTTTTTCAGCATTCTTCGTCGTATACCCAATAACAAACCCACCACACATCGAAATACAATGGAATCCAGTCAACAACCCAACAAAAAATAAAATAACAATCCCAGAACTTTCACCAACTCCAGGAATAGAAACATTAAACCCGCCAATCCACTTATATATAAAATAAACCAAAACCGCCAACGATCCAATCATAAACCAAAACCCAACCCTATCCCCCACGTTCTTATCGCTACCCTTCTTGCCTTTCCTAATACTAAATTCATCACTCTCAATCAAGGCAACAACTCGCTTCTCACTTATCTTACTACTATCAAACTCAACCTCGACCTCCCCTTTCGCAAAACTCGCCGACACACTCTTAACCTTCCCCTTCAATTTCGACTCAATCAAATTAGCACACGAATTACAAGTCATCCCATCAACCTCAAAAACTTTCTTAACCATAAAAACCCCAAACAAAATTTCTATATAAACAGTTCGCTGAAACTAGTTACAATAATCACCTAACCAAAACAATAATATTATTCATTCCCCGACGCTTCCTCTCGACAATCCCCTTCGCCTCTAACTTATCAACCAACCTCGTCATCTTAACCTTCCCAACCCCAAGCTCATCCATAACACTCTTCTGAAAAAATGCACCCTTCTCCCTCTTTAAAATCCCGACAACTTTCTTCTCATCAACATCCAACTTACTCATATCAATCCTCTTCGCCCGCGCCTTAGCCTTAACTCTCTTAACAACAATCCTCTCGCTCTCCTTGCTAAAAATCAAAAACAACCCTATCACAAAAACCAAACCAGCAACCGCCAAACTCAAATTCGTCTGTATCTCAATCGTATCATACATCTTACAACTCGACCCATGATCACAACTTCCCTCAACAATATCCTTCAACCCCGCATTAAAAATCAAAACAATCGCCACAATAAGTATAGAAATCCCCACAATCAAAAACCCAACGTTTTTATTCTTCATACAAAACAAAACTATCCTCCATATAAAAATCTACCCTAAACGCCGTGAACAACAATATTTATAAGTTCCCCATATCTACAAATTACATGTGGGAGTGCCGGAGTCCGGTCAAACGGGCAGCCCTTAAGAGGCTGTGGCTTATGCCTACGCAGGTTCAAATCCTGTCTCCCACATTTATTTTTTGAACTTCCAAATCTTTAAAAGGCGCTCAAAACTAATAATTATACAGCGGGGTGGAGCAGTCTGGTCAGCTCGTGAGGCCCATAACCTCAAGGTCGCGTGGTTCAAATCCCGCCCCCGCTATATGACATTACTTCTAGGAATCGACGATGCAGGACGCGGACCAGTCCTAGGTCCAATGATCCTAGCTGGAGTAATAATCGAACCATCCGAAGAAAAAACAATCTCATCTTGGGGCGCAAAAGACTCAAAACTTCTAACCCCAAAAAAACGAGGCGAAATAAAAGAAAAGATAGAAGATCGATATAAACACCACATCGAACTATCAACCCCAAAAGAAATCGACGACCACAAAAACCTAAACCTCTTAGAAGCAGAAAAAGCCGCAAAAATAATCAACGAGCTAACAAAAGACACAGCCGAAAAAGTCCAAGTCATAATCGACTGCCCATCCGTCAATATCGAATCATGGACAAACGACGTCCAAAAACTCCTAAAAAATCCAGAAAACATTTCCCTATCTTGCGAACACAAAGCCGACCTCCACCATCCAATCGTCTCAGCCGCATCAATAATCGCAAAAGAAAAACGAGAGGATGAAGTCTACAAACTAAAATTAGAATTCAAAAAAGACTTCGGCTCCGGATACCCAGCCGACCCAAAAACAAAAGAGTTCATCTCAGAAAATTTCGACAACCCGAAATACAATTCTCTAATCCGATTTTCTTGGAACACCGTCAAGAAATTAGTCAAAGCAAAAAAATCCAACCAACAAAAATTATTCTAACTACAAACCCTGACCATCAGATTTCTTCGTAATCTTCTTCATCAAAAAATCCCTAATCTTCTCAGCCTTCTGTGGACTCACCGCAGGAATAGAACCCTCCGCACCAGCACCGCCACGACGACTATAAGAAAGCCCAGCAGTCTGAATTGCAACCGAAGAAAATCCTAACATCCTCGCCAAAATCCCTCGATGAATATCAACATTCTGCACTCTCTCATAAGGCACGTTCGAATACTTCTTCCAAATTATTCCTTTCTCTATTTTCAAATTCGTTGGAGTAAACTCGTAAAACCATCGAGTATAGGACATCCTCGCATAAATTTCCGCAACAATAATTATCAAAACGATATAAACAATAAAACCAACAAGAAGAATTCCTGCAATATTTTCAGCACCAAACATCAACACCCCAATAATCCCGACGATAGGCGCCACAAACCAAGACAAAAATATCATCAAAATAAACGCACCAAAATACCCCCTAACTCTAAACAACCACGTTGCCCCAGGGTGTAACTTTTCCATACAACTACATGCCAATCCCATTTAAAAACATATCTCATTCCAACAATCCTTAAAAACCACAATCTCCTATTCTAAAACATGACTTACATAAAAAAGATGGTGATGCACGGATTCAAATCCTTCGCACGAAAAACAGAAATCCCATTAGAAAACGCAATGAATGTAATCGTCGGGCCAAACGGATCCGGAAAATCAAACATCACCGACGCTCTCTGCTTCGTTCTCGGCCGACTATCAATCAAATCAATCCGAGCCGCAAAAGCCGCAAATCTACTTTTCTCAGGAAATAAAACTTACAAAGGAGCGGCAGAAGCATCAGTAGAATTAACTTTCGACAATTCAGACAAAACATTCGGCGTCGATTCAAACGAAGTCACAATCAAAAGAACAGTTAGAAAAACAGGCCAATCAATCTACAGAATAAACGGCCAAACAAAAACAAGACAAGAAATCTTAGAACTAATGGCACAAGCCGGCGTCGACCCAAACGGATTCAACATCGTCCTCCAGGGCGAAATCCAATCCCTAGTGAAAGCGACCCCAGAAGAACGACGAAAAATAATTGAAGAAGTCGCGGGCATATCAATCTACGAAACACGAAAACACAAATCTCTAAGAGAACTAGAAAAAACCGAAGAGAAACTAAAAGAGGTCTCAGCCGTCCTAAAAGAAAGAACATCATACCTAAAAAACCTCGATAAAGAAAGGCAAGAAGCAATGTCATACCAAAAACTCGAAACAACAATCAAGCGATGCAAAGCAACCCTAATCTCGAAAACAAAAAACAACAAAGAAAAAGAAACATCTCAAATTGAAAAAACAATAGAGAACCATAACTCGGAAATCGAAAAACTAAAAAGACAAATCCAAGAAAAAAATATCGGCGCAGAAGAATTCCAAAG
>MDTC01219446.1_pt1 | contig 10074 bp, 8 predicted proteins | sample 811181 | NCBI WGS metagenome assembly MDTC01 (sample SAMN05326644, study PRJNA326480) | marine metagenome | isolation source: seawater | place: Pacific Ocean: North | collected 2011
CAAAGAAAGCAAATCCATTCTGTAATACTCCTTTTTTCGATCCTTTCTTTCTAATACTTCTTTGTGAAAGCCAATAAACAGTATCAAATATTCTCCAATTAGAAGCAACAAAACTATGCTTGTTTAACGATTCTTCAAAACCAGAATCACCAACACCACCCCAAGTTTTTTTCTTACTACCCAGATATTTTTTACCTGATATCAATTTTGTAAGTATGTCTTTTGATGAGGTTTTACCACTAAAAATACGATCAGATTTACCAAAAACATTAATAACTTCATTTTTACAAAACTCATCAGATACCCCATTCAATATGTAAATATCTGCTGATTGTGTTCCTCTAGAACGAGCAGTTATTTGATAAATTCTAAAATAATAAACCCTATCTTTAATAGTACCTTGTATATCTACTTTAATTGTTTCTGATCCTGAAAAAGCATTAATAAGACCAGCAGCATCAACTACAATGAATTTTGCTTCTAATGATGCAGATTCAATGCTCTCATATATTTCATATCCTCCAATAAAATCACCAAGTTCATAAGAATTGTCTTCAGTCGTTAATTTTTTACCATCACGATAGAGAGTAAACTTGGGTACATGTTGCCCTACTACAGTTCTTAATGAGCTCATGCTCTAAACACCCCCTGCAAAGGATTGTTAAAAGAATTCAATACACCAACAGCAGTTCTGGCAAAATTACCAAAACTACCACCACCAGGATTAAAGGATATTGATCCTCCACCTCCACCTCCAGACATACCTGCTATTGCTGCTCTTGCTGTTTTAACTATTTGAGCAGCAGATCCATTAGAAGCAGTTACTGCTTCTATAGCAGCTTGAACCATTGCTTGACTTCTTGAATTAATCTCACGTCTAGCTTGATTTCTTTGCTCTGTTATTGCTTTTAATTTATTTTGTTCTTCATATCTACTTGAAGCAGAAGCACCATATCTTCTCGGAGTTGCACTACCACCTTTACTTCCACCAAATACATCAGCAAGATTACTTTTACCCATACCGCCACCGCCACTAAAACTTCCTCTACCACCACCTAAAGAAGTTTGTCCTTTCTTTGCAGTACCAGTATTATAAATGCTGTTAAACATTGAACCAGCAGTATCAGATTTACTCACAGGTTGACTACCATGAGTCCCTAATCTAGGTGTTACACCAGCACCAGGTCCAACATATTTAAAGTGAGCACTTCCAGGTCCATGACTATAAACATACTCCCATCCATATTTCTTACCAAATCTTCTCATCCAAACAGCAGTTTGACCATCTACATCAAGAGCTTCTCCATATAAATGGTGTGAATTTGCATCAGCACCAGGTAATGAACGATTTTTCTGAACACTACGTCCACTACTTGCTACATCAGAACCTCTAACATTTCCATTAGAATCCTTTAACATTGAAGCAAATGCTTTAGCAGCAGGTTGTGAAAGAACTACAGGTCTACCAGATTTATCATTTTGACCACTAATACCCCATCCAGAACCTGTATCTGGATGAGTCATAGCTGCCATCATTCCTTCTAATAACGTTTCTTTAATAGGACTACTTCTTCGACTATGGAATCCTCCACCAGGCATTTTAATACCTCGAAGATATCCCCTACGATCTATACCCCTATTGTTTATTAGATCAATAATGGTAGGAGCACGACGACCTACTTGTTGATAGTATAAACTATCTTTAAGTTCTCTTCCTGCTCTTTCATAATTACCAGCTTCCATTGCCTCACTAAAGAGTGGAAACTGATTCCACCAACCAGCACCCATATTGAAAGTTAAATCAACTAATGCTGCTTTCTGTTGAGCAGTTGCATTTTCCCATCCAGGAGCTGACTTTGCATATTCAAGATGCTGATTAAAATCTTTATCAAATAACCTATTTGCTCTTGCTTTACTAATAGAACCACCAAAATTATCACCAGGTTTAATCAAATGACCATACCCAATAGTTTGATGACCTTGACTATCACGATAAGGAACGTGTTTGCCACCAACGACATTACTTCCTTCATGAATCTTAATTAATTGTTTAGCAAATGGTACAAAACCTCCTTGTTGATATCCTAATTTAAATCCTCCGTCCCGTGCTTCAGAAATTCTACGAGATGTTAAACCAGAATCTTTTCTTGTTGCCGAGGTGTCAAACGGTATTACGAATGCTTGACCACCTGCGTCACGGGCTACGTATTCCGTACCATGACCGATGAAATCTGTTCCTTTCCCATCAAGGCTAACAGGATAACCAGACTGAGGTCCATGTATCCATCCTCCATTTGCATATCCCTTTATATAGCCACCTTTTGCAAACATGCCACCAGCACCCTGCTGACCAATCATTTCTAGCAGTAATTGAGCCCAACTAGGAGTTTCATCATTTGACTTATCATCATCCTGTCTACTCTCATTAAATTCACCTGGAGTTACATAATCATCATCATTTTTTTCATTATCTTCTTCTCTTTGCGCTGTATTCCTTTTACTCATCCACCAAGCAGCAAGAGCTGAAGCACCTCCTGCCAAAAATAAGAATCCTAATGGACCTAACGTCATTGCAGTTATCCTTACTTTAGCAGCAATTATTCCAGTTTTAAAAAGTGTTAATGTCTTTTTTAAATCTCCTAAAATCACTAATGGATTAGAAAGCCATCGCAATCCTATTAATATTGATCCAAATCCTACAAGAAATTTACCAAATCCTACTAATCTCTCTTGCCAAGTTGCATCTTCCTTAAGCATATCATAAAGACCATTAAGGATACTATTAGTGGAAAACTTCGCCCACGCCATTATCCCCTTAAAGATACCATGAATTGTTTCAATACCTGCTTTAACTAACTTTTGATTCTTTGGATCTGCTATCCATTTCAAAACTGGTATTAATAGCAACTTTAATAAATTTCCAAGCATCTTCAAGAGATTCTCTAGGAAATTAGGTGCTTTAAAATTAGATACTTTCTTTAAGAAATCAAAAACAAAATTCTTTGGTTTTGTATATTTTGGATCAAACTTTACTTTCTTCTTTTCTAGTTCAGATAATCTTGCATAATTAATCTTTTTAATATCAACTACAACAGAAGCAATAGAGTTAATAGTAGATCCTAAATTATTGAGTCCACGAGTTTGTGTCACCATCTGTGACGATAAATTCCGTTCATTATCTGTTGCTGCAGCACTACCAGCTACTGAACCACCTACTTCAGGATTAACGAATTGATAAAAATTAATTTTTGACCCTTTTTGAACTGTTGCCATAATTATCGAGTTCTACCTACAAGGCTGGATAAAGACATACCACCTCCACCACTATTTATTCCAACAGGTGCAGGTGCTACGATTGCTTCTTTTAATATTAATGGTACTGGAACAAACTCTATGGCATTTTGCATAGCCAACTGTGCATTAAACTTACCATTAGTGAAATATTGCCTTCCTTCATCATATACACCAAGAATTGCAGGATCTACTCCTAATTCTGGAGCAAGTTGCCGAAGTCCAGTCATCATATCACCAGACTGCATCATTCCAGTGACAGCATCATATATTCCACTCAATCCAAATCTATCTGAAAGAGTAGATACAACACTTAAAGGATTAAATGAACCACCAAATAAATCAGAAATACCTGGCATTCCAGCAAGTCCAGGAATATTTGCAATAGTACTAGACAATCCAGGAATCATATTACCAATTCCACCTAATCCCCATTTCTGGGTAAAATCTCCAACATTCTGCAATACATTACCAAGACCAGTCATATCAGCAAAACCTGATAAAGCACCTCCCCAATTTCCTGTTGATACTCCTTCAAAAATACCCTTGCCAAGTTTACCGATATTGGAACCCATAAGGTTAGTCCAAGCACCACCAATACTATGATAAGCATTAGCAACACCCTGACCAAAACCACTAAATCGTAGATTTTGCATCCATTGAGGTTGACTAATAGCATTAACTGTATTGATATTAGCAAATTGACCTAATGCACCCACTCCACTCATTAAGGCACCCATAGGGTTACCATTCATTAACTGTGTAACAGCATTAATTCCACCTATAATAGGACCAACACCAGGAATAAATGATGCAACAGTCTGTACAAGCGGATTACTAACTACTTTACCAATTCCACTAACAACACCACTAACTGCTTTACTTACCCCACCAACTACACCACTAACTGCCTTACCAATACCTTTAATAATACCACCCAAAAAGTACCCTTTAAGTGGTCCACCACCTGCTTTCTTCTTACCCCAACTAAATGGATTCCACCATTTTGTATCTTTCTTATTATCTTCTTTTGCGTCAAATGCTTTATCACTAATTCCACCAGCAATAGTACTACCACCAAAACTACCAGCAAGACCAGCACCAAAATACATGATACCACCAGCAATAGTGGTAAGAGGTTCTGGAGCTGCCATCATAGGACCAGTAAGAGGCAGAGTCATATTAGCAGCTGCCGTAAATCCAGAAAGACCACCTACAGTTTCAGCAACTGTTCCTGTAATTGCTTTCTCGGTACTCTGTCCTTCGCTAATTCTTTCACCTAACTCAAGTCCAGCAAAAACAGTAGTAGTTGCAGGTCCAAATAATGATTTTGTTTTGCTTATAAATCCAGGAACTTTTATTTTGCTTGTAAGATTCTTTGCTTTACTTAAAAGACCTTTAAATCCTGTTAATTTTTTAACCCCAGTTCCTGGTCTTGGAATTGTTGGTGCTCTACCAAACGATGCATCAAATTTACCTTTTCCTTTTGGACCTTCTATAAAATCATATCCAGGAAATTTAAATTTCTGTCCAACATTCTTCCCAAAATTCTTTATGGTAGGTATAATACCTTGCTGTGACTTGGGACCACCCTTTAACCTTCCCGTGATCTTACTAGTTTTGAAATTTTTACCAGATGGTGTTTTAGGTAGTCCACCACCAGGTGTTTTTGTTTTCGTTCTAAAAGGATTAAAATTATTCCAAAAATCTTGAATATTTTTAACAAACCACCCAATAGAAGTTAAGATCCAAGAAAGACTACCTAATGGATTTGTTAATAAAGTAAGAACACCAATTCCTTGAAGTAAATCCCCTAACCCAGATACACGCTCCCCAAAAGTCCTATCTTTACCAAGTAACTTATTTCTTCCTCCTACAAGTTTTTCCCGAAATAACCAATTACCAAAGCTTTGGAATTTTTCTACTACAAATCTTAACTTACATAAAAACGTAGCAATTTTCTTTTTTGATGATTCATCAGCAGCCCATTCAAGGAGCTCCTTCATTAATGCCCAAGAACCAAGTTCAATTAAAAATGCCATTGCAGGTCCAACAAAAGCTGACACCCACTTTAATCCTGGTACTGCCTTCATACCAGCAGTAATCATACTCTTACTTACGTTACCTTTCTTTTTCTTCTTTAATGCTGCAATACCTAAAAGTTCTTCATTCTCTGTATCTTTCTGTCTTCTTAATCTCCTACGTTCTGCCTTTTCTTGATCTTGTTCATTTTTCATAGAAGCAATATTAATTGCCTCAATATCAGAAACAACCTTGCCTACGCTAGTTATCGTTGCTCCTAATCTATTTGTTGCGTAAAGAGTTTTTCTTGCAGCAGCAATTGTTGGAGTAACTTGACCTTTTACTCCAGAGGGGTTAATAAATTTATATGCTTGTATTTTAGCCACCCATTTGTTGCTGCGTTGACTGTTCCTTCATACGCCGTTCTTCTTCCCTTAAGAATTTAGTTAGAAGATTCATATAGATCTCCTTTTCAAACGGTATGAGATTATCAATATACTCCATCGGCCATTTATGATGATGCATTAATGCAAAATTTACTTCATAATAGCCACTTAAAGTATTATGAAGGAGTGCTAGGCGAAAAAAGCCGCTAGTCCCTCAAGAACAACTTCACTTTCGACCTCGGTATTAGGATTCTTAACCTTAACAGTATGTGATAGTTTAGGCATTGATTCAAAGAAGTTTTGAATCTCCATAAACTGCTTACTGCTCAATTGATCAAAGAATTCAAGTAATTCCTTTTTAGATATATCAGCAGATTCATGTACTTCTTCTTCTGAAGAAATTTGCTTAACGCAACTTGCTGCCATTTCAAATACTTGATCAACTGTTCCCTCATCACCCATGAAATTTGCTTTAACGAAAGTATCTAAACTTGGATACCCCATTGTAATAATAATTTCATCAGATAATTTAATATCAGTCTTATGACCTCTAGTCTTATGAACTTTAATTTCATTCAAAGGAATAGAAACTGGAACTTGTGTTTCTTCATCATCAGGACACATAATATTAACTTCAACACTCTCACCAACAGATTTGGTACGAATTTGAAGGAAAAGGTACTCGATATCAAAAGTTGGTAAATTATCCAACTCTTTAAGATCAGTACAAGCTCTAAGGATATCCTTAATTGCTGTAACTATATCTTCTTCCTTTCCAGTCTCTGTTGCCAATAACAACAACTTCTCTTCTTTAACAAGAAAAGGTCTATAATTCACGGTTCTACCATCAGAAGGTAGTTTCATTTTGTACTTGGGTACATTTAATTTAGGTAATGCCATAAAAAAATCAATTCAGTAACTATATTTATGAAGGATATTTAGGTAAAGATATTGACTGCACCTCTAATAAGATTACCCAAAGTACTTAACCAAAAATCAGGTGTAGAACTACTACCATCTTGATATGTATCATTTGGATTGTTCATTGGATAAAATATTGGATTGCGATCATTATCAATTCTTGGCTCAGTATGAAAACGATAACGTTCGTATAGGAATCCAACTGTTAATGACATAGTTCTTGCAGAATTATTATTCAACTGAATCGATCCAATATTATAAGGGAATGCATTAATTATTCTCCAATGAGCAGTTAATTTATATTTCCTATGAACATGCCAAGGTCTTATTCTTTTACCTTGTATAAATGCTTCTTGACCTTCTGCCTCTCTAAGTGCTCTCTGCATCCAAGCATCATTAGCAACTGGATCTCCTCCACCTCTTTCCCATTTAAAGATGTTTATTTCAGGAGCACAATATTGGTCATAAAAATCAACATATTGATTAGCATCATTTGCCATTAATGCTGTCCATCTTTCAAACCACAATCTTGTCTGTTGTGACCGTGGCATCAAAAAAGTAATATTAAACTGACTAAAAGCAGTTCCTGTAGCATACTTATAAGGAGAACCAACAACTACAGTTTGACCACTTGTAATCTGTTTACTAGGTAAATTAACACTTTGTGCATAATAATCTAATAAAAATCGCAAATCACCAGTCTCTGCATGAAAAGAGGATCCTCTATTTCCTGCATTTTGTAGAATAGGTGGTGTAGCAAAATGAACAGAAAATAAATTGGTGTAAGAAGGATGATTATCATCGTCCTTAAAAAATGACGTAAAATTCTGTAGAGATGGATAGTTAGCCTTTTCGCTATCTCTAACATTACTATTGCTTGGTCTAGGCCAAGGAGGATATGGTAATATTCTTAACATAATCTCATACTTTTAGTTCTTTTTCTGTGATTAACATAAACTCCCACCCATAGTCAGAACAGAATTTCTCTGCTGCTTTCCATTTCGCTTTATTGACACTCCAAGTGACAACTTCAGTTATATATTTTTTGGTGACTCTTTTTTGGGTTTTAGGTTCTCTAGTTTGTCTAAAGGGTTTTACTTCTACCATATATTTTCTAGGTCCAACTTTTACGTAAAAATCTGGAAAATATCTATGAGATTTACCATCAGCAGGAGAAGTGTATGGTATTGCGATCTCTTCACTGCCCCACTCAACAACGGATTTGTTGTTATCGCACCAAAGCATGAATTTATATTCCCAAGATGATCGGTAAATAATACCTGTTGTATCACCTTTATATTTCCGAGGAAACCTGGGTTTATATTTACCTTGCTTATAACGCATAAATACATAGAGGTCACGTAGTATTTAGGCAAGAAATTGGCAATTTATAAATATCCCCTAAAAATGCCGATGGAAGAGTCTGGAGCAGACAATGCTCCAACTGAATCCATAGATTATGTAATGTTTAGACGAGAGCATATATCATACGATGATAAGATGAGATCGTATACAGGGGAATCACTGCCAAAAGGGGCAGGAAAAAGAATATTAGATGGTGACCTTGTTTATCTTGCAATGCCACCTTCTTTACAAACATCATATAGTCCATCATATAGAAATGTTAATCTGGGTGTCGGTGGACAAGCACTGGTTAATATGTGGCAAGACAGAAATGATATGGATAGTTTAGCTCAAACTGTCCAAACAGCAGCTGCAGCAGCACTTCCTGAATTTTCAGCAGGTATTATCACTAACCTGACAAATAATATAAGTGGTATGTTAGGTCTACAAGGAAACATGGATGTACAGTCCTTAAATGCTCTAACAGGAGGTAGGGTTATGAACCCATACCAAGAACAGATATTCCAACAAATGAATTTTAGAAGTCATTCATTTAGTTTTAAACTTGTAGCTCGTAATATAAAGGAAGCACAAGAAATAGAGAAAATTTTAAAATACTTTAAAGCAGGTGCTCTTCCAGAATACATCAAGGGCAGCTTTTCTGAAATGACAAGCTTGTCCAACAAGAAGGTAAAGACCTGGGATGCAGCAGGGGAAGAAGTAGCTGCGGTAAAAATCGATAAAGTATCAGATTCATTGAAAGGCAATGATTTATTTAAAGAAATCACTGGATCAGATGGTAATTCCAGAAGATTCTTCCGACTTCCTGATAAATTCCAAATAAAATTCAGACGTTACAATCCTTCGGCTGAAGCTTCGCAGATGGAAGAATCTACCAATGGATATTCTACTGATACAGGAACATTTGGAAGATCTATGCATTTCAAAATTAAACCCTCTGTATGTAACGGTATACAAGTTAACTACACACCAGATAATCAATATACTTCATTTAAACATTATGATGGTTCAATGATACAAGTACCAGCTATTGTATTAAGTTTATCATTCCTTGAAGCTGCTCTTGTCACAAAGGAAGACATACCACTCGGTTATTAGATATGTATTTTTCAAATTTTCCCAATGTCTATATTGGAGAAGGTGTCAACGATGACGAATCCTTCAAATATCGTCTTGTAAAGAATATCTTCCGAAGAATAAAGATTAGAGATCAGATGGAGGAATTTGCAACTGCATTTCAAGGATATACTATCAAGACCCAAGAAACACCTGCAATTATTGCATCTAGAGCATATGGTAGTGCTCATTTAGATTGGTGTGTTCTTATAGCAAATAATATTGTTGATTTTTATACAGAATGGCCACAAGAAGAAGATGATCTACAAGATTTTGTAGCAGACAAATATGCAGATCCAGATGATGTACATCATTACGAAACACAAGAAGTTCTCTATAATGACATCATATACATGCAACAAGGTCTTGAAGTAAATAAGACTTTTCGCGTAGTTATGCCAGATGGAACAACCAAGACAGAAGAAGAATCTATCTATCCAGTGTCAAATTACGAACATGAGTCATTCATAAATGAGAAAAAAAGAACTATTAAACTACCAACACCAGGTGTTGTAGATATCATGCAAGAAGAATTATCTTCACTTCTTTCATATGAGCAGCATTCGGAATTAGATACACAAAACAACAAAAGAACCCCACTGAACGTTGCAGCGAGGTTCCTTAATATTACTGGATATATAACTGGAAGTATTAGTGTTACAGATACTCTAGGAACAGTAACATCATATGATAACGGTCCTGGTAGTACTACTATAAAAGTTTAAAAAAACCTAAGAGGTCAAAAAAACTGCCGAGTTTTTTTCGGGGTTATCTGGGAATTGAAGATCGAATAATATACGAGGTTATTTTTTAATCCACCTTGGTAGATAGAATATAACAAAAGAAAGACCCCAAAAGGTTGCTAACACTGCTAGGTGAAACAATCTATTGGGGTTGAATATTAATCCAAGACCTACAAGTATCATCCAAACATAATCTAAAGTACCATGAAATCTATACCATACATTAGCAC
>MDTC01111804.1_pt1 | contig 10073 bp, 12 predicted proteins | sample 811181 | NCBI WGS metagenome assembly MDTC01 (sample SAMN05326644, study PRJNA326480) | marine metagenome | isolation source: seawater | place: Pacific Ocean: North | collected 2011
ATGGATGGTCGAGCATTTTGCCGAGCACCCCGGCTTCGAGCTTGTTAGCGATAACATTCGAGGGACTCAAGAGCAGCCCTCTTCCAGCATGGTTGCCCAAGAGGATCGGCGAACAACGAAGTTTGAAGCAAGGGGTGAGCGGCTCGGGCATGAAATCCGCGACCTGCAGTATCGAACAGTGGCCTTGGCGGACCTATAAAAATCGCTCCAGTACGCTATCAAGATAACGCAGTCCCAATGACGTGGTCGCGCACCGATCGGTTGTCACCAACCCCTGTTCTGCCAGGCCCTGCCAAATCGGTTCGATACTTGACCACGTAATATGGGTGCGCTCGGCGAAAGTGTCTTGGCTTACCCCGTCAATAAGACGCAGGGCATTCATCATAAATTCTAGCGCCAGCTGGTCAGGAACCACACTGACCGGCTCGCCGTTACAGGGATCCTGCTGATAAAGCCTTGGTTGGGTTCGTCGTTGAGTTCGCAGCAGTTTAGCGTCCCGACTGAACTTGCCATGTGCGCCGGCACCGATGCCCAGATAGTCGCCAAAACTCCAGTAAGTCAGATTGTGCTGGCACTGTTTTCCAGGCTTGGCAAAGGCCGATACTTCATAACGCTGCCAGCCCGCTGCAGCCAACAGTGCCAGCCCAGCCTCTTCAATTTCTTGCAGCAGGGCATCCTTGGGCAGGATAGGAGGACGCAGAGCGAACTCGGTTTTGGCCTCAATGGTGAGTTGGTACCAAGAAATATGTTCTGGCTGCAGGGCAATGGCCTGACGCAAGTCCGCCAAAGCGGCTTCCACACTTTGACCGGGCAAACCCCACATTAAGTCGATGTTGATATTGCTAAAGCCCGCCTGCCGAGCACGTGCGTAAGCCTGTCGGGTTTCATCGGCACAGTGCACTCGGCCAAGCGCGGCTAGCTGAGGATCGGCAAAACTTTGGGCGCCTATGGAAAGGCGGTTGATACCGGCTTCACGATAGTCACTAAATCCATAGTATTCGGCGGTACCGGGGTTCACCTCCAGCGTGACCTCTGCGCCTTGGTGAGGTATCTCGCTGAGCAACTGCTGCAACAGTTCGGGTCGGAAAAGACTCGGTGTGCCGCCGCCAAAAAAGACCGAGTTAAATTGCTGTGACGGGGTTTGAGCGAGGCGCTGGGCCGCGAACGCCTTGTACTGCTGTTGCCAGTCTTTGCGCAGCGCCTGCAAATAGGCTTCTTGGTCGGTGTTGTCCTTCAGCGGGTGGGAATTAAAGTCACAGTAGGGGCATTTCTTGATGCACCAAGGGAAGTGCACGTACAGACCAAGCACCCGGTTATCCAATCTTGGGTCGGTCATCTAGAGCACCTCTGAATAATTCATGACTTGTTCAGAGGCTGCCTAGCCATGGGCGTTCAGCGAGCTCAGTAACTGGGCGCAAGCTTGGCCGCGATGACTGATCGTATTTTTTTGTACTTTTGGCAGTTCCGCTGCCGATTGCAGCAAATCAGGTAACCAAAACAGCGGGTCATAGCCAAAGCCACCCTGGCCCTGGGGCACGGTGAGAATTTCGCCCCGCCACTTGCCCGTTGCGATAAGCGGTGTAGGGTCGTCGTCGGCCTTCAGCAAAACCATGCAGCAGAAAAAGTAGGCACTGCGGTCATCGTGAGCCTCCAGTTCCCGCAGTAGCCGCGCATTGTTGTCTGCATCCGAGGCTCCCTCGCCAGCATAGCGCGCACTGAAAATGCCCGGGGCGCCGTTTAACGCGCTAACGACCAAACCGCTGTCGTCGGCGATACAGGGCAGCCCGGTGGCTGCGGCTACCGCCCGCGCCTTAATCAGAGCGTTCTCAACAAAGGTCGTTCCGTCCTCCACTGGACTTGGAATGTCGGTATCTGTCTGATTGATCAGGTTAAAGCCGATATTGGCAAGCATGGGTCGCATTTCGTCGACCTTGCCCCGGTTGCGTGTGGCCAGTACTAAGTCCACTAGGGTGCCCAGTAAAGCTTTTGCTGAAGCTTCAGAGTCGTGCTGGCTCCTACAACACTGGCGTCGATATTGATGCGGTGTATTTCTTCGTCCGCGTGGCGAATGGTCGCGAGGTAGTAAATGGCTTCGCCATCGACGACTTCACTAAAGCTCAACCCCTGACGCTGGCCCAACAGGTTTTGGCTGGAGCCGGTAAGATCTGCGCGTACCCCGGCGCCATCGGAGTCGATAACCGAAATGTTGCACAGCGCCCGATCCTTGCCCCGGCGAATGCCATAACGCGCAGCGATCTCTGGTTGCAGCATGGTGGTGGAGATAACAATGTAATGCAGCTCATAGTCGCCGAAGCGCTGCATTTGTTGTGCGTGGGCTGTGTTTGCACCAAGCCATAGAAGCACAGCGACTGACAATGCGAGCAGCGGTTGCAGCGCATTAAAATTGCGTTTGCTGGTCATAGGTTTGGCTTTGCTCATGCGGGTCTCCCTAGGCGATAAAAGGCGTGGCTGGCGAACAGGTTTGGGGCCAGTGTTATCGACCAATTTTCTCGGTATTGGGTGTTAACGACCCGGCGCTGAATGATGCGCAAATCCTCCTCTTGACACAGTTGTTCAAAGTCTTGGGTCGTACATAGGTGGATATTCGGCGTGTTGTGCCAGTTATGCGGCAGATGGGTTGAAACCGGCATATGTCCGGCTAGACCAAGCTGCACGCGGCAACGCCAGTGCCCGAAATTAGGGAAGGTAACGACACATTCTTCGCCAACCCGAAGCATTTCTCGAAGCAGGCCCCGAGGGTCTTTAACGGCTTGTAGTGCGTCGGCCATTACCACCATATCGAAATTCTTCGTGGCAAAGTTGGCAATGCCTGCGTCAAGGTCCTGTTCGATAACATTCACACCCTTGCTTAAACACAGCTGGATATTCGCCGGATCTTTATCCAGCCCATAGCCGTTTACATTCTTTTCTGCCTGCAAGTAGGCCAGCAGATCACCGCTACCGCAGCCCAAATCCAGCACTCGGGCATTGGCGTTAATGAGCTCGCCGATTAGCGCCAAATCGCCGCGCAAGCTCATGGGCTTGGTCCCGTTTGCGCGCTGAGCGTCTGGTTTAAGAAGGTTTGCAGCGCGCTGGTATACCGTTCAATGGGCAGCAGAAAAGAATCGTGGCCGTGCTCTGATTCAATCACCGTACTGGCGACATTTTTGCGGGCTTGCACCAAGGCATCGACAATTTCTTGGGAGCGTTCTGCAGAAAAACGCCAATCGGAGCTAAACGATAGCACCAAGAATTTGCACTGAGCTGGGGCAAAGGCGGCAACCAAGTCGCCTTGGCTCTCTCGGGCAGGATCAAAGTGATCTAGGGCCTTGGTCATCAACAGGTAGGTGTTGGCGTCGAAATAGTGAGTGAAGGCGCGGCCTTGGTAATTGAGATAGCTTTCCACCTGAAACTCTACGGCCTCGTCTGCGTCGAAATCACCGGACTTAACATCACGGCCAAATTTCGACCCCATACCGTCGTCTGACAGATAAGTTACGTGACCAATCATGCGAGCTAAGCCAAGGCCCCGGTCGGGGTTTTTGTTGGCGTCAAAGTAATGGCCGTCAAGAAAGTCTTTGTCACTGGATATGGCTTGGCGCGCGATTTCGTTAAAGGCGATGTTTTGTGCCGACAGCTTGGCGGCTGAGGCAATGGCTACACAGGCGCGCAGGCGATCTGGATAGTCGATAGCCCACTGCAGCGCCTGCATACCGCCAAGGCTACCGCCAACGACTGCCGCAAAAATTTTTATGCCCAAGAAGTCCGCCAACGTCGCTTGGGTTTTTACCCAGTCCTTAACCACTACGTTGGGGAAATGGGGGCCGTAGGTTCTTCCGTTACTCGGGTCAGTGCTGCGCGGACCAGTGCTGCCATGGCAGCCGCCCAGATTGTTGAGGCTAACGACAAAAAAGCGATCCGTATCGATGGCCTTACCCGGTCCGATACAGGCATCCCACCAGCCGGGCTTCGGGTCGCTCTCATCATGCACGCCTGCAGCGTGATGGTGGCCGGATAGGGCATGGCAAATGAGTAACGCATTGGACTTATCCGCATTCAAGGTGCCATAGGTTTCGTACACCAGCTCGTAGCTTTCGAGCACACTGCCGTTTTGCAGCGTAAGCGGTTCGTTACAACCAAACCGCTGGGGGCTGACAATGCCAACGGAGGCAGTGGTCGCGTTCATAGGCTTAAAGGAGCCCGTAAGCTCGCGGCAGCGCTTGCTGCACGATGGAAAGAAACAAAATCAGCACCATGGGCGAGAAATCCAGTGGCCCTGCAGTAGGCAGAATATTACGTAGCGGCGTCATCAGCGGTGCTACCAATTCGTCCAAAAGCGCTAATGCTGGATGGTAACTGCCTTGGCGAACAAAACTAGCGATCACCAATAGCAGTGTCGACCACCAGTAAAAGTCGACCAAAATAGAAATCAGCCGCACGGTTCCGCCGAGCAAATACTGGGTAATACCCATTGAGCCTAGGGTGACGAGGGCAATAAAGATAATGCCCATGAGCCAGGCTACCAGCAGCGACGCTAAGTCGTAGCGCCCGGTGTTTGGCAGCAGGCTGCGCAGCGGCTTAGCAATGCTATCGCTGCCTTTTACAATGGCTTGACTGATGGGGTTGTAGAAATCTGCTGAGCAGGCCTGTAGTAAGAAGCGCACTAAAAACAACATGGTCGCAAGACGAAAAATCAGATCTACGATCATGTACAAGGTCGAATTCATGCCTTACTCCCAAATTCTACGGCCAAGGTTTCGGCGCGATCCCGTGCGGCGTGCAGCGCAGTGTCCACTGTGTCTGCGAGGCCCTGAGCCTGCATCGTGTTTAACGCTGCCTCTGTGGTGCCGCCGGGGGAGGTAACATTGTGTCGCAAAGTCGCCGGGTCCGCCCCGGGCTGACATGCCATTAAGGCTGCGCCGCGTGCGGTTTCCACCACTAACTGACGGCTGATGGACGGGTCGAGACCGAGCTTCTGCGCACTGGCGACCATGCTTTCCATAAGAAGAAAAAAGTAGGCTGGGCCACTGCCGGACACTGCGGTTACCGCGTCCAGCTGGGCTTCTTGGGCAACCCAGACACTGCTACCAACGCTGTTGAGAATTTGGCTCGCGGCCTCGCGTTGCTGGGCAGATACTTCACGGTTGGCAAACAGCCCAGTGATACCTGCGCCGAGTAGCGCCGGGGTGTTTGGCATGCAGCGCACGATGGGCTGGCCTTGGGGCAGCCAGTCTTGCAGGCTGCTCATATCAATACCGGCGACAATGGAAATGACCAACTGATGCGAGTTCAGGGGCGGAAGTTGGCCCAGTACCGTCCCAGTGACTTGCGGCTTGATGGCCAGAACAATGGTGTCAGCGCTTGCCACTGCTACCGCGTTATCCGTTGTGGTTTGCACCCCCAAGTCGGCCAGCGCAGCAAGCTGCCTCTGAACTGGGTCTGCTGCAATAATATCGTCAGCGGGCACAGCGCCCGCTTGCAGGCCGCGGATAAGACTGCTGGCCATGTTGCCTGCGCCAATAAATGCGATCTTCATTGCTGTGTTTCCCAACTCAATATGCGTGCTGTCATGTTACCTGCTGGGGTGGACGTTATTTTAGGCCCCTGCTAACGCCCGCCAAACAGTGCGGTGCCGATTCGAATATGCGTAGCCCCTGCGGCTATGGCTTCGTCCATGTCACCCGTCATGCCCATGGACAAGCTATTCCAGTGCTTGCGCTGTTCTGGATTTAGGCCCTGACCGATGTTAGAGGCCAATTGTGCCACGCTTTCATAGCTGGCCCTAGGTTCTGAGTCTTTACTGAGAATGGTCATTAAACCTCGGATCTCAAGGTTTGGCTGCTCTAGCAAATCATGAACCAAGGTGGCTGTCTGAGAGCTGGGGCAGCCGCCTTTGTTGGGATCGCTGTCGATGTTGACCTGTACTAACACTTTGACGGTTTTGCCCTGAGGACATTGGGCGCTCAATCGGCTCCCAATTTTCATTCGATCGACGGTATGTACCCAGTCGAAATGCTCGGCGATGTCTCTGGTTTTATTGGATTGGATGGTGCCAATGTAGTGCCACTGCGCGTTGAGGGCCTGTAGCCCCTTTATCTTGTCTACCGCCTCTTGCAGGTAGTTCTCACCGAAGTGAGTCAGCCCTAGATCGTGCGCGCTAACGATATCTTCGGCTGGCTTGGTTTTACTGACGCCAATAAGAGTAACGTCTGCGACGTTGCGGCCGTAACGAGCACAGGTCAGTTCAATACGTTCCTGTAGCGCTTCAAGTCGCGTTTTTATTGAGAGAGAGTTGTCGCTGGAAGATGGCATAAAAAAATTGCTGTTAACTGTTATTGATCGCTGTGCACGGGCTTGGGTCGTCAAGATAGGTCTGGGTAATCAGACAGGCGGACCGAGTATGGATGTCCTGACCTGCAGCGCTTTCTTGGGCTTTTACCGCCCAAGAGCTAAGGCGCTCGTCGGCCAGATACACAGGTGTTTGTATCTGTTGGCTTAGTCGGGTTGCGAATAACGTTGCTTGGTCGGACATGTCCGAGGCGCTGTCGTCCATATTCAAAGGTAAGCCGACGACAATGGCTAGAGGCTTGTACTCGGCAATCAGCTGCTGCAGTTCGGACCAATCTGGTTTGCCGTTTTTTGCCCGTAATGTGGTGAGGCCGTTGGCGGTTTTAGTAACGGTTTGCCCAACGGCTAGCCCAATATGTTTGAGACCAAAGTCGATGCCGATTACGTAGCCATGGCCCATTAGCTGTAACCGGCTTCGGGGGCTACCAAGCTGAGATCAATGCCAAGCAGCTTTGCTGCTGCATCTAAACGCTGCTCGTAGGGTTGCTCGAACAATACCTCTGGCTCAGCCTCAACGGTTAACCAAACATTGCGGGTGATTTCGTCCTCAAGCTGACCGCCGGTCCAGCCCGCATAGCCGAGGGCAATCATGAAGTCTTCGGGCCCTTCATCATTGGCGACGGCGCGCAGCGACTCTAAGGCGCTGGTGAGGTGGACCCCATCGGTAATGGTTAGCGAAGACTCGTACTGATCTTCGCCAGCAAAAAGCATAAAGCCTCGGTTGGTGGAGACCGGCCCCCCGGCGATCACCGAATGATCTACCCAGTGCCGCGCTGGGTTCAGATTGAGCTGGTTGAGCAATTCTAAGACCGAGACATTCGAGGGCCGATTAACAACGATGCCCATGGCGCCGTCGTCGCTGTGCTCGCAAATATAGGTTAGTGTTGCCGCGAAATAATCTTGTTGTAACGTCGGCATCGCTAGCAGGAAGTGATTGGTAAAATTCATAGTGTTTGCCGCCGGCGCGTCAGTTGATCGCTGCGCCACGGCGACTAAATTGCCAAGTGCGAGTGAAGGAAAGTTCATCATACCGCTTGCGCATGTCTACGTTGAAGGGCTGATATGGGGCTGCTTGGCGAACAGTACGCAACGCTGCCTCATCCAGCGCAGGGTGGCCTGATGATCGTAACAGCGTAACCTCAAGCAGGCGGCCACTGTGGTGTATAACCACTCGCATGGTCAATTCACCCTGCAGCCGTCCTACGGGATAGTTGTTGCCGCCCAAGCGCTCGCACTTGCGCCGCCACATTGCCAAATAGGCTGATTCAGAAGCACTTGGCGCGCCGGCTTCAGCAAGGTTGCGCAGGCGACTGTCGCCCAAGCGCTGGGCTGCCTGTTGGTCGAGCTGGGCAATTTGTTGGCGCATGGCCTGCCGGTCAAATACCGCAGTCCTTGGCCTTTGCGCTACTGTCTGCTGACTGGATTTGGTGTTTTCCCGATTTGGCTCGGCGCTGGGTGCGGTTATGCTGCGCAGGGGTACTGGCTCGGCAATTGCTTGGGTCGGCTGAGCTTTAGGTTGGTTTCTCGGCTGTACTTGGTTTTGGGCTTGGGTTTGGCTTTGGGCACGAGGCGGCACTGCCGAGCCATCTGCAGTCAGAGCGTCGCCACCTTGCTGTAGCTTAATGGCTATTGGCGACGAGATTGGCAGCGGCTGTGACAGTGATATGTTCAAGCCCAGCAAGACAACTGTATGCAGGCCGGCGGCCACTAGAGTCGTAAAACAGAGCCTTTCCTGAGAGATCTGCATTGTTTAGCTATGGCTAATCAGACGAGCAAGGACTCGATCAAATCGCCAGCAATGTCCAAGTCAAACTGGCTGTCGAGTTCGCGAATACAGGTTGGGCAAGTCACATTTATTTCGGTGAGATAATCGCCGATAACATCAATGCCTACAAAGTTGAGGCCGCGCTTTACCAATTCTGGCCCAACCTGCTCTGCAATCCAGCGGTCGCGGTCGGTCAAGGGCCTTCCTTCGCCGCGTCCGCCAGCAGCCAAATTACCGCGAGTTTCTCCAGCCGAGGGAATACGCGCCAAGGCATAGGGTACTGGCTCACCGTTGACCAGCAAAATGCGCTTATCGCCATCGACAATCTCCGGTAGGTAGACTTGCCCCATGATCTGTTCTTGGCCCGCATTGGTTAGCGTTTCAAGCACCACGGATAAATTCGGGTCGTTCTCCATGACGCGAAAAATTGATGCCCCACCCATGCCGTCGAGTTTTTTGAACACCACATTTTTATGCTCTTTATGAAAGGCCTTGAGCATGTCCATGCGCCGACTGACAACCAGTGGCGGACAGCATTGGGGGAATTGGGTGGCGAAAAGTTTTTCATTGCAGTCGCGCAGTGAGCCGGGTTTGTTAACCACTTTGACGCCGTCACTTTCTGCACGCTCAAGCAAGTAAGTCGTGTAGATGTACTCCATATCGAAGGGGGGATCTTTGCGCATCATCACAATATCCATGGCAGACAGTGGCAGCATTTCGCTGGCGCCGAGGGAATACCATAGCTTGTTGGAGCTGATCGCGGCTGGGTCTAAGTGAGCTGCAAAGTCGTCGGCAAGCGTTAAACGGGTCAAGTGAGCACAAACCCGAGTTTGCGAAATCAGCAGATCCTCTTGCCGACAGTAGTAAACTTCAAGACCCCTGAGCTGCGCGGCCCTAATCATTGCTAGGGTCGAATCTTTTTTAACAGCGACAGATTCGATGGGATCCATCAGGAAAGCGATTTTGGTCATGCTCGGTCCGCGACTTGGTAAAGCGCTACGGTAACGACACTTGGGTCGGTGACGCAAATCGAATGCGATGCGCTGCGCAGGTTGTGCGTATTTAGCTGCCTCTAGAAAGCTAGCCGGTTATGCTTGCACCAGAAGCTGACGACAACAAAGGTTTGTACATGTCCTCAGGGTTATCACCCACAGAAATTAGACGCCTGCGCGAAAATTTTGAGCGTGGGTTGTTGGCGGTCATTCTGAATAAAAATCGCTCAACCGGGTTGATGCTAATGAGCGAGGTGACGCAAGCGATAGGCAGTGACTGCGCTGCAGGAGGAGATTGGGATGTGCTGCAGCGCTGGCTGGTTGCTGTTGAGCAACAACAGCTCGCGCTAAGCAGTTTTTGCTTCGTTGTGTTTAGGGAGGTGAGCAAAGCACTGAAGGCCCTCGACCAGCAGGCTCAGGGAGCTACTAGTTCTGCAGGTTTGCATTTCCCGGAGCTGGAGGCCGTGCGTGAAGGTCTTATCCAAGCGCTAGCCGCTTTAACGTCGCGCCAATCGTTACAAATGTCTGTGCAAACCGATCAATGGTCTGCGCTTCGACAAGCATTGCAAAAGGTCCTCGACAGCTGCCAAAACCAAAGCGATATCAGCGGTTGGGATTTTCCCGCCTTAGGCGCGCAGTTTGCCCAGCTGCAGCAGTTTGCCAGCGGTGTTGGCTGGGCAGATGCGCTCGAGGTATGCGGGGCGCAGCTTAATCTCATAGACCGGATTGTGGATGGCACTGTGGTGCCAGGTCAGGAGCATGAGGAAGTGCTTGTAGACGCCAACGCACTGCTGGCCATATTGCTGCCGCCCGAGAGCAATGGCAGTGATGAGGGTCTAACCCAGATCGACGATAGCGCCTATGAGCGGGTGATTGAGCGCGCTGACGTGCTGGCCTCCGGTGGCGAATTTCAGCTGACCAGTGCGGACAAGGAATCTTCTGCGCTTGCCACACAGCAGTTGGCTGCG
>MDTC01124929.1_pt1 | contig 10072 bp, 7 predicted proteins | sample 811181 | NCBI WGS metagenome assembly MDTC01 (sample SAMN05326644, study PRJNA326480) | marine metagenome | isolation source: seawater | place: Pacific Ocean: North | collected 2011
CTGCAGAGCAAGCAAGATCGCACCATGGCCCAATACAGCCGCCTGCTTCTCGAGCGCGGTACTTTTGCGAGTCTGCGAACCGTTGAAGTGGTCGCCACCCAAGAACTGCAAATGGTCTTCCCCCAACAGGTGGAGGAGATATCTCCATGAGTGCGTGGCGTCACTACCTGTTTCTAGGGTGCTTTATCTGTGCCGCCTGTGCTTTGTCAGTGCGAGTGGTTTATTTGGGCGTCACCGAGCGGGATTTTCTGCAGGAAGAAGGTGATAAGCGCTCGGTTTATGATAAACGCCTGCCGGGTATGCGCGGCATGATCTACGATCGCAATGGCGAGGCCTTGGCTGTCAGCACGCCGGTGTTCGCCGTCGCCGTGAACCCGCGTCAGTTTGATGCATCCAATCAAGCCAAGCTCAGCGCGTTGGCGGCGCAACTGGATATGCAGGTGACTGCCTTGAGGCAACTTCTTAAGCGCAATCGTCAAAAGGGCTATCTGTACCTAAAGCGGCATCTCAGCTGGGAGCGGATGGATACAATTCGCAGCCTGCAGTTAGCGCATTTATTCTTGGAACCAGAGTATCGGCGCTACTATCCGGCAGGTGAGTCAACGGCTCATGTTGTCGGTCTAACGGATATTGACGACCTTGGCCTCGAAGGCATAGAGCTTGCTTTTGAAGAGCGTTTGCGGGGTAAGGCTGGTGTAAAAACCGTGCTGCGTGATCGCGAAGGCCGCACGGTGAGCAACCTTCACTACGGTAAGGCGCCGCGCTTTGGCGCAGATTTACAGCTCAGCATCGACTCGCGCCTGCAGTACATTGCCTACCGCGAACTGAAGTCTGCAGTGCAGGGTCATGCGGCAAAGTCCGGTTCGTTGATTATGGTGGATGCCAAGACCGGTGAAATTTTGGCACTGGTTAATCAGCCATCCTTTAACCCCAATGGTCCGTTCAACAGCCGCGTGCCGACCAGAAATCGAGTGGTGACAGACCTTTACGATCCGGGCTCAACCATAAAACCCTTTACTGCGTTGGCGGCCCTGGAGAGTGGGCAGTATCAGGCCGAAACGCCGATTGAAACGTCGCCGGGATATTTTTGGGTCGACAGCAAAATGATTCAGGATCCGATTAACCTGAACACGGTTACGCTGGCTGAAGCGATTAAAAAGTCGAGCCAAGTAGCGATTGCCAAGGTTGCCCTAGAACTGCCCCAAGACGCAGTTTTCGAAGTGCTGCAGCGCAGCGGTATCGGCGAATATATTGGCACGGGGCTGCCCGGCGAAGTCGTCGGGCGGTTTAGCAACGTGGGGCTATATTCGCGAATTTCTCGTGCTGCCATGTCCTACGGCTACGGCTTCAACGTAACACCCCTACAACTAGCTGCGGCTTATGTGACCTTGGCGAGCCATGGCAAGCGAATTCCTTTGAGCATTCTCAAACAACAGCGTGCACCGGACGCCGAGCGCGTATTCGATGCGCAAAACACACAGCATGTGGTCGCCATGATGGAGCGGGTAACCCAGCCCGGGGGAACCGCTACCGGAGCCAGCATTGGCAATTATCGGGTTGCCGGAAAAACCGGCACGGCCAGAGTGTTGGGTAAAGACGGCTATGACGACGAGCGCCATGTGGCCTGGTTTGCTGGACTGGTGCCAGTCAGTGATCCGAAGATAGTGATGGTAATTGTCGTCAATGAACCTGCGGGTGGTCCCGCCAGCGGGGGCAAGGTAGCCGCACCCGTGTTCGCTAGAGTGGCCGAACACAGTTTGCGTATGCTCGGAGCAGCTCCTGACAACCTGCCCCAGGATGGTATCGACGCCGACTCGGCGCTGCAGGTATTGGCGAGGAATTAAGCGTGGCAACAGTAGAAATTGATCCGGCAATTCTGACTCAACTCAAGGCCATAAAGGGTGTGGTGGGTTTGAGTGAGTCCTCCAATGAGGTCGCAGCGGGCGATGTGTTTGTAGCCTGCGCACCAGACGACGTGCAGCGCCAAAGTCATATTGATCAAGCAGTAAGCCGTGGGGCCATAGCCGTGCTCCTCGATGCCCATGCCGCAGCGCCCATGCAAGTTCCGGTGCCACTGCTGTATATGCCAGAACTTGGCGCGCAGCGGGGCGAGTTAGCGGCTGCTTTTTATGACGACCCCTCGCAACAGATACAGTGTGTTGGAGTAACTGGAACCAATGGCAAAACATCCATCGCTCATCATGTCTGTAGTCTCAGCAACGCCTTAGGCACACCTAGCGGATACACCGGCACTCTTGGCTGGGGTAGTTTGCAAGCGCTGATGCCGAGCGCGGTCACTACCGCACCGGCGATTACCCTGCAGCGCCAATTCGACCAATTTCGCCAATTGGGGCTGCAGCGGGTTGCTATCGAGATCAGTTCTCATGCACTAGATCAGCAGCGGGCTGCTGCCGTGCACTTGGACGTAGGCGTCTTTTCCAACCTCACCCGTGACCACTTGGACTACCACGGTTCCATGGAACATTACGCCGCCGCTAAGGCCAAGATGTTTACCACTTGGCCGCTGCGGCTGGCGGTTATTAATGCCGACGACGAAATGGGTCGCAAACTGTTGACCTGTGCCCGTGCCAGCGAGGTGCTGAGCTACGGCAGTGCAGGTGATATCGCCTGGCGGGCCACCGCAGTGCGCAAGGGTATGCACGTACTCTTCGATACGCCCTGGGGTCGTCTTGAAAGCACGTTACCGGTGGCCGCAGAATTTGCTGTGGCGAATATTGCTGCTGCTATCGGCGTGCTGCTGGGATCCGGTCACTGCGTTCAGGATCTGGCAGAGGCTCTTGAGCAAATGCAAAGCGTACCAGGGCGAATGCAGGTTGTAGCAGGTGCCTATGGTACGCCAAAGGTCATAGTAGATTACGCGCACACACCGGATGCGTTGGAGAAGGTGCTTGGTCAGCTTACCGCACACTGTCGTGGCAAGCTGATATGTGTAGTGGGCTGCGGTGGCAACCGAGACCGCGGTAAGCGTCCGCAAATGGCCGAGGCAGCGGCCCAGTACGCTGACCAACTTTGGTTTACCTCTGACAACCCCCGAGATGAAAGCCCAGATCGTATTCTACAAGACATGCTGCAGGGTCTAACGACAGCAATGCAGCAAAAAACCCAGATGTTAGAGGATCGCGGTGCAGCAATTACCGCAGCGGTGCAATCCGCTGGCGTTGACGATGTGGTAGTGATCGCCGGCAAGGGTCATGAACAAAATCAGGAGATTGCCGGAGTGCAGTATCCGTTTAGTGATGTGGCCTACGTTGAGAAACTCTTTGAGGAGAACGGCTAATGCTGCTGTGGCTGACAGAATACCTATCGCAATTTGTTGGCGGATTTGCGGTGTTTCAGTACCTTACCTTACGCACGATGGTCAGTGTGGTAACAGCTCTAGGGGTATCGCTGTTAATCGGTCCATCAATGATTGCCTGGCTCAGTCGTTCGCAGATTGGTCAGCAGGTACGCGACGATGGTCCCGCGTCGCACTTTAGCAAAGCTGGCACTCCCACCATGGGCGGGGCTTTGATTTTAGTAATCATTGTTCTAACAACATTGTTGTGGGGTAATTTGAGCAATCACTATGTGTGGCTTATTTTGGCCGTAACCGTGGCTTTTGGTCTGATTGGCTGGACCGACGACTACCTTAAAATTTCGCGGAAAAACTCCGCTGGGCTGGCTGGGCGATGGAAATATTTCTGGCAATCGGTATTTGCCTTGATCGCAGTTGTATATCTGTATCAGGTGGCGGAGGTACCTGCTCAGACATCACTCTATGTGCCGTTCTTTAAGAGCATAGCCATACCCCTAGGTCTCGGCTTTGTTTTGCTCGGCTATCTGATGATCGTTGGTATGAGCAACGCAGTGAATCTGACCGACGGTTTAGACGGGTTGGCGATTTTGCCAGCGGTGATGGTTGGTGCTGCCCTAGGGCTAATCGCCTATGTTACCGGCAACATCGAATTTTCTGCGTATCTACAAATTCCCTACATTGCCGGTGCCGGGGAACTGGCGGTTTTCTGCGGCGCGCTTATCGGTGCTGGGCTTGGTTTCTTATGGTTTAACACCTATCCGGCGCAAATTTTTATGGGCGATGTTGGCGCGCTAGCCCTTGGTGCTGCGCTGGGCCTGCTGGCAATCATAGTCCGCCACGAGATCGTCTTGCTAATAATGGGTGGTCTATTTGTGCTGGAGACCGCCAGCGTGATTATTCAAGTGGCTTCGTTCCGGCTAACTGGCCGCCGAGTGTTTCGTATGGCGCCAATTCACCATCACTTTGAGTTAAAGGGCTGGCCGGAACCTCGCGTCATTGTGCGCTTTTGGATCATCACCTTGGTGTTGGTCACAATCGGCTTATCAACCCTGAAGCTGCGATGAGTCAAGACAACGGCACGGTAATTTTAGGGTTCGGTGCCACCGGACAGTCGGTGGCCCGCTACCTGCGTGGTCAGGGATTTGCTCCTACTGTGTTAGACAGTAGACCTGCTCAAGCGCTGACAGAAGACTGGCGCGGGCTGGAAATTCACTGGCATTGCGATGCTTGGCCGGCACAAGTGCTGGCCCAGGGCAAGCGGGCGGTGGTGAGTCCCGGATTGCCGCCCCATCACGTCTTGGTGCAGCAGGCACGGCAAGCAGGACTACAGTTGCTGTCAGATATTGATCTGTTTGTGGCCGCGGTCAAAGCGCCTGTTATTGGTGTTACCGGCACCAACGGCAAGAGTACTGTGGTGTCATTAGTAGGGCACCTGCTGCAGGCCAGTGGCAGGCGTTGCGGCATCGGTGGGAATTTGGGTACTCCTGCACTAGAACTAATGGATCATGACAACGAAATATATGTACTGGAGCTTTCGAGCTTTCAGTTGGCGCACAGCAAGCCGCTGCCGCTGGCCAGCGCGGCCTTACTTAATATCAGCGATGACCACCGCGACTGGCATGGTGATTTCGAAGCCTATGCCGCAGCCAAGCGGCGCATTTACCTGAACGCCGATTATCGTGTCGGCTCCCATCAATGTGATTTTCCCGCTGATGCCCCCTGCGATGTCAAAGTAGCCTTGGTGCCGCAGTCAGATGGCTGGGGTTTGGCAACTCATGCGGGCCGACCGTGGCTCTATCGCGATGCCGCGCCGTTGCTCGCTGCTGATCAGCTCCCTTTAGCTGGCATGCACAACGTCGAGAACTGTCTGTGGGCTATGGCATTAGTTGAGCCTTGGGTCGATGCCTTGCGAGCCGCCCGGTTGTTACAGGGTTTTACTGGATTGCCCCATCGCTTTGCTGAGGTGAAGGGTCCTGCGGGTATACGCTGTATTAACGATTCTAAAGCAACCAACGTGGGTGCCACTCTCGCAGCGCTAGCCGGTTATGAACGCGACCAGCAGGTGATTTTAATTGCTGGCGGCGACAGCAAGGGTGCAGACTTTGAGCCTCTGGGTGATGCCATGCACAACCGGGTAAGGCTGCTGTTGACGCTTGGCGTGAACGCAGCAGATCTGAATGCGGTTGCCGATTACCATGGTGTGCCGTGGCAGCAGGTTGGCAGCATGGACGAAGCGGTTGCAGCGGCACTACAGCATGTCGAGCAGGGCAACACAGTACTGCTATCCCCGGCTTGTGCCAGCCTCGATATGTACCCGAACTTTGCGGCCCGAGGCGAGCACTTTACCGCACTGGTTGCCGAGCATCTGGCCGCAGTTGAATCAGGGGCAAGCGTTTGAGTACGCGTATCGTGCAACTCCCGCGTGAAAGCCTTCTACTGTTGGTTCCTTGGCTGATACTGCTGATATTTGGCACCGTGATGGTGGGCTCCGCTTCCGTGGCTATGTCTGGTGATTTCCTTTCTAGACAATGGGCAAACCTGTGCATTTCAATATTTTTTATGGCCATTGTGCTGGCCATGCCACTGTCTGTGTGGCGGCGGTTTTATGCGTTGGGTTGGTTGGTGTCCTTGATAGTAGTGGCCTTGGTGTTGGTGCCGGGAGTAGGTCATGAGGTGAAAGGCGCGACGCGTTGGATCCGTTTGCCTGGTTTTAACCTGCAGGCTGTCGAGGTTGCGAAGTTTGGTCTGATGATTTATCTAGCGGGCTACTTGGCGCGCAATCACGAGCAGATACAGCAGTCTCCGCTAAGAATATTTATTCCGCTTGGCATGATATTCGCGATCTGTGGCTTAGTCGTTGCCCAACCCGATTTAGGCTCAGCTGCGGTGCTGCTGGCTGCAACCTTGTCAGTGTTGTTTATGGCTGGGGCGAAACTGCGTTTTGTGCTGCTAATGCTAGTTGGCGGCGGTCTGCTGTTTGCGCTAATGATTTGGCTTGAGCCATTTCGGATGCGCCGGATGATCGCCTTTACCGATCCTTGGGCAGTACCCTTTGATACCGGCTACCAACTAGTGCAGGCGTTAATCGCATTTGGTCGCGGCGAGCTGTTTGGACTGGGTCTTGGAGAAGGGATTCAAAAGTTGTCCTACCTGCCGGAGGCCCACAACGACTTCATTTTTGCGGTGATTGCGGAAGAGTTGGGCAGCGTCGGTGCTATCGCCTTGATCGCCCTTTATAGTTTTTTCGTACTCGTCGTTTTATCAGTGGCCAAGCGCTGCTTGCTTGCGGGCAATCGTTTTGCTGCCTACTGCTGTTATTTCGCAGGCTTTATTTTTGCTTATCAGTTCTTAGTGAACGTCGGTGTCAACGTCGGCGTGCTGCCAACGAAGGGTCTGACCCTGCCGTTCATCAGCTACGGCGGCAATAGTCTGATGATCTCATGCGCACTGTTTGCGCTAGTACTGCGCTGCACCTGGGCGGAGGAATCCTGATGGCAGAGCTGACCGAATATCAGGTACCCGAAATGGGCCGCATTCGCACGATACACTTTGTCGGCATTGGGGGTGCCGGTATGAGCGGTATCGCTGAAGTGCTGATCAACCAAGGCTATGCAGTAACCGGTTCAGACGTAAAAGAGTCCGCCAACACCCAGCGGCTGCGCAGTAAGGGCGCAAAAGTATTTCTTGGTCACGATGCGCAATGGATCCAAGGCGCAGACGTGCTGGTAGTGTCTTCGGCTATTGAGCCAACGAATCCAGAGCTGTTGGCAGCAAAGGCACAAAGATTGCCTGTCGTGCCGCGGGCACAGATGCTCGGCGAGCTGATGCGATACAGGCATGGTATCGCCGTAGCGGGAACCCACGGCAAAACCACGACCACTAGCTTGATCACGGAAATTTTTCGCTGCGCGGAGCTGTCGCCAACCTTTGTTATCGGAGGCCTGCTGAACAGCGCGGGCACCAATGCCGAGCTGGGTGCGGGTCGTTATCTGATCGCCGAGGCCGATGAGAGTGATGCGTCGTTTTTACACTTGCAGCCGATGACTGCGGTGATTACCAATATCGATCAAGACCATATGGCGACCTATGACCATGACTTCGCCAAAATGAAAGCGGCTTACATCGAGTTTACCAACCGCCTACCGTTCTATGGCAGCGTGGTGGTGTGCGCAGATGATGCTGAAGCACTGACGTTGAGTAAGGATTTCTCGCGCTCAGTCTTAACCTACGGCTACGCAGAACAGGCTCAGTTCAGGGCGACTAATGTACAAAGTCGTGGCCAACAGTGGACCTTTACTGTGTCGCGGGGAGCCTTTGCCGGCCCCCTAGATGTGCGCATCAACCTGCCCGGACACCACAATGTAATGAACGCCTTGGCAGCCATCGCCGTGGCGACAGAAGAAGGTATTGACGACGCAGCGATCTTGACTGGTCTAAACGCTTTTGCAGGTGTGGGTCGGCGCTTCCAAGTCAGCGAAACCGTGACTGTAGACGACATGCCAGTTGCGCTGGTTGACGACTATGGGCATCACCCGACTGAGGTTGAGGCGGTAATACAAACCGCGCGGGAGGTCTGGCCCGAGCGTCGGTTGGCAATGGTTTACCAACCCCACCGTTACAGTCGTACCCAAGATTTGTTCGATGATTTTGTGCGCGTGCTGTCTGCTGTTGATGCGCTTTTGTTGCTCGATGTTTATGCCGCCGGTGAGAGCCGAATCGACGGTGCCGACAGTAAAGCTTTGGCGCAAGCCATACGGCAGCGCGGGCAGCTAAGTCCGATTTATGCCAAGGATGCCAATGAGGCTTTCGACTTGTTGCCAAATTTTGTCGCTGCCGAAGATGTGCTGCTGGTGCAGGGCGCTGGTAACGTCAACATTATCTCCAATCGGTTAACTGGCGATGATGATTAAGCGCGCTTTATTTCTGTTGGGCTTCTGCGGTTTGCTCGCATGCGGGTACCTAGTGTGGACGGCGCTTGATCGTCCGGTTCAAACTATTGTCGTGTCCGGCGAACCATCTACCTCAGAGCGGCAGCGCGTCGAGGAAGCCTTGGCGGCGATAGAACTTGGCGGCATATTATCGACAAGCCTTACGGATATTGAAGTTCGCCTTGGACAAATGGGCTGGGCACGTGAGGTGACAGTGCGCCGGCATTGGCCGGACCGGCTGGAAGTGCAGCTACACAAGGTAATACCGGTGGCTCGCTGGGGCGAAAAAGATTACTTGGCCACTAGTGGCAAACCCATGCAGCTGCCCGATCGCTACACGGACTTACCTGCATTGTGGGCGCACATTAGCACCCCGCAGCAAGCGATGGAGGTCTACCGGTTGCTGCAGCTTTATGCTGCACGGCAAAATTTACAGATTGTCAGGTTGACTGAATCACCCCAGGGGGAATGGCAGGTTGGGTTTGCCGGCGGTATGCGCCTGTTGCTTGGGGCTAGCGACGTCAATGGCCGCATGCAAAGGTTCTTGCGGGCCTATGCAACAGCGCTGCGGTATCGCCCCGAGGCGATCTCTTACGCCGATGCCCGTTACACCAGTGGTATTGCAGTACGCTTTGAAATGCGCGACAACGACAACGCACAGCTTGTTGGTCACATAACACCGGCAACGCAGACGTTGGGAATTCAAAACTAGAACAACGGATCATAGCTATGGCAGCGGAAAAACAAATGCAAAGAATCGTCGCACTGGATATCGGCACGAATAAAATTGCCGCGATTGTTGCCAATGTGAATGCGCAAGGCGATCTGGAAATTATCGGCATCGGCACCCATCAGTCTCGAGGTCTGAAAAAAGGTGTGGTCGTGAACATCGATTCCACCGTGCAATCCATCCAGCGTGCGGTAGAAGAAGCTGAACTGATGTCCGGCTGTGAAATCGATACGGTCTATGCGGGTATTGCTGGAAGTCATATTCGCAGCCTCAATTCCCACGGCATCGTGGCAATACGCGACCGCGAGGTTTATGCGCTAGATGTTGAGCGGGTTATCGACGCAGCAAAGGCCATGGCGATACCAGCTGACCAAAAAATACTCCATGTGCTGCCGCAGGAATACATTATCGACGCGCAAGAGGGCGTAAAAGAACCACTCGGTATGTCCGGTGTGCGTTTGGAAGCCAAGGTGCATATGGTGACCTGTGCGGTCAACGCAGCACAAAATATTGAAAAATGTATCGAGCGCTGCGGCCTTGGCATGAACGACGTTATACTTGAGCAGCTGGCGTCGAGTTATTCAGTGTTAAGCGACGATGAGCGTAACCTCGGTGTCTGCTTGGTAGACATCGGCGGTGGCACAACGGATATTGCAGTATTCACGGAAGGCGCTATTCGGCATACGGCTGTTATTCCCATTGCTGGCGATCAGGTCACAAACGACATCGCCATGGCTTTGCGAACTCCAACACAAAACGCCGAAGACATAAAAATTCGCTACGCCTGTGCATTAACACAGTTGGCTAAAGCCGACGAAGTGATTAAAGTACCCGGAGTGGGCGACAAACCAGAAAAAGAAATGTCGCGCCAAACGTTGGCAGAAGTGGTAGAACCACGCTACGACGAATTGTTTAGACTGATTCAAGCAGAGCTGCGTCGCAGCGGCTTTGAGAACATCATTGCATCCGGCATCGTGCTAACCGGTGGCGGGTCAAAGATGGAAGGTTTGATTGAGCTTGCGGAAGAAATATTCCACATGCCAGTCAGTTTGGGGGCGCCACGCTTAGTGGCGGGTTTGAAGGACATCGTAAGGAATC
>MDTC01158381.1_pt1 | contig 10072 bp, 7 predicted proteins | sample 811181 | NCBI WGS metagenome assembly MDTC01 (sample SAMN05326644, study PRJNA326480) | marine metagenome | isolation source: seawater | place: Pacific Ocean: North | collected 2011
ATTAATCTCATCGATACTCCTGGGCACGTCGATTTTGGTGGAGACGTAACTAGGGCAATGAGAGCAGTAGATGGATGTATTATTCTTGCATGCGCAGTTGAAGGTACAATGCCTCAAACTGAAACTGTGGTTCGGCAAGCCCTCAAAGAGCGTGTGCGTCCTGTATTATTCATTAACAAAGTAGACCGATTAATCAATGAATTACAAATTGATGGGCCTGAAATGATGAAGCGTTTCGAAAAAATCATTGTAAAGGTAAATAATTTGATTAACGCATTTGCTCCTAACGAGTACAAAAAAGAATGGCAGGTAGATGTACAAAAAGGTACAGTAGCATTTGGATCGGCCTACTACAATTGGGGCATGAGTATCCCATTTATGACTAAAACTGGATTAAATTTCAAAGATATCTTTGAGCATTGCCATAATGATGAACAGAAGGCACTTTCAAAGAAGGCACCAGTGCATCAGGTATTATTGGATATGGCTGTAGAACGATTGCCTGGACCACTGGATTCTCAGAAATATAGGATTCCAAATATTTGGCAGGGTGATTTGGAGTCTGAAACAGGCAAGGCAATGATAGAATGTGACGCTGATGGGCCATTATCACTAATGATTACCAAGATTTGGATGGATCCTCACGCTGGTGAAGTGGCAGTTGGTAGAATATTCTCTGGCACAGTTAAGCAGGGAGAATCATTGTTTGCTTTAGGTGCTGCTAAGGCTGAGAGAGTACAACAAGTTGCAATGATGGTAGGCGGAGACCGAATACAAGTTCCAGAAGTATCCGCAGGAAATATTGCCGCAGTCACTGGTATCAGAAGTGCTGCGGCTGGAGTAACTGTTGCAAGAACTGCAGATGCAACTCCATTCGAGGCTATTCGGCATTATTCAGAACCTGTTGTTACTGTAGCAATAGAGCCTAAGGCGTTGAAGGATTTGCCTAAGTTCGTGGATGCAATGAGAACATTAGCTAAGTCAGATGCTTCCTTGCAGGTAACTCATAATCATGAAACCGGTGAAGCATTACTAGCAGGAATGGGTGAATTACATCTAGAAATATCAGTATACAGACTAGAAGAGGAGCAGAATATCAAGGTTAAGGTGTCTGAACCAATTGTTGTGTATCGCGAATGTATTCATGGCGATAACAAGGGCCATCCATTTGAAGGCAAATCCCCCAACAGACATAATCGATTTTACATTGAGGTAGAACGATTACCTGATGAAGTTGTACAAGCACTTCGTGAAGGCGAATTTGGTGACGGTGCTGTTAGAACTAAGGACGCTAAAGAAGTAGGCGATAAGTTCGCTGCATTTGGAATGGATCGTGATTTAATGCGTAAAATATACGCAATTGGTGGTACAAATGTATTGATTAATGCAACGAAGGGTATACAGCAAATACATGAAACTCGCGAATTGATTATTCAATCATTCCTTGATGTATGTGTTCGTGGTCCGTTAGCAGAAGAACCAATTATGGGTGTAATGGTTAAGTTGGTAGATGCTAAACTTCACGAGGATGCAATTCATCGTGGACCTGCACAAACAATTCCGGCAGTTAGAAATGCGATAAAGGGTGCAATGGTTCGTGCTAGATCGTCATTAATGGAGCCAATGCAGAAACTACAGGTATCTGCACCAAACGACGTAATGGGAGGAATAACACGACAAATTACAACTCGACGTGGAGTTATTGAGGACATGCCTGTTGACGGAAATATTACTACTGTAATTGGTCGATTACCAGTAGCTGAAACATTCGGATTCTCAAATGATATTCGCGCAGCTAGCCAAGGTAGAGCCACATGGAATACTGAGAATGCTGGGTTTGAACAAGTTCCCCCACAATTATTTGAGAAGGTCACTCAAGATATTCGTGCCCGAAAGGGATTGAAGTCAGAAGTTCCTACCGAAGCAAATTATACCGATTAGATTTTCAACTGTATTGTGTAAATTATTGATATAACAAATGAGGAATTGTGATGAACAGAACCATCATTCGAATCATAGTTCTAGGTTTTCTATTTTCAATACTTGCAAGCCCATCAGTTGCTTATCATTTAGGTCCACCTGCTGAGGGCAATGGCAAGGATACTGCTGTTTATGGTTGCACATGCCATGGACTAGGGGGTCCATTGAATGGACAAGCATCTGATCGTGCAATAGTGAGCGTTTCCGGAGTCCCTATTCAGTACAGCAACAGTACTGCGTATAATTTTGTGATTAAGGTGCAAGATGCCAATACCCTTGCTGGTGAATCTGGGAACGTTGCTGGAGGATTCCTAATGAGTTCAGGAAATATTGGTGTATTTTCATGGGATGAATCCGAAGATATTCGTCCTGCTGTCGATACCATAGATCAAGATTCAACATCTAATTTTACTTCATACAACATCTCTCAATCAGATGTTGACGATGATGGTATGTGGAACGTAGTGTGGACTGCACCAGATAACGATAGTGGGCCTGTTGTATTCCATTTAGCTGGGAACTCAATTAACGATAATGATCAAGCTGATGAAGGAGATTATTGGAACGTACTATCTTTTTCAATCAATCCACCAGGAACAATTTCCAACAATGCTGACCCAGAATCATTAGCAACCAGGACTGTTAGTGTCGGAACATATGAGAATTTATTTGTGGCTGATATTACTGATGAACAAATCGAAGAGGAACGACAATTAGCACTATCAGCAGATATTTTCCTCAAGGGGAATATCTACTATTGGTTAAGTCTTGTAATGCTAATATTCGGTGCTGTAATTCAGAGGGAAGTCATGGAACGTAAACGTGGGGAAAGACCTGAATATTTAGCTAGTGAATTGGCATATCCACAGATGCTGAAATATGGAATTGTTGCTGTGTTACTATTCTATCTAGGTGTAATGATGAAATCCAACGAATCATCAACTATGATTTGGGGCACTAGTTTCTTCTGCTCATTGTGGGCCTCATATGGTGTATATCGCACATGGTTGTCAATGAATACAGAACCTACGCCTGATGATGTAATGTAATCGCCATAGCAATCAACCCCCTCCTTCTCGTAAGTTCATGGAATCAGATGATGTACATATGGAAACATCATTATCAATTCATTTTAATGAATTATATTATTCACTAAAAAAATGGGTCCTGATCTGTTTTTTGACATCATTTTTTTGTGCATTTATTATTGATGATATAATCAGTAGTTGGATTAATTCATTTCCGTATTCCACCTCAAATTTCACAATATATTCTCCGAATAGATGGCTGACTATGAGATGGGGTTCTGTAATACTTGTAGGTTTTATTTTTTCATTGCCCTATGCATCGATAATGATTGATAAATTCATCAAGCCGGCATTAATGCAATATGAATTATTGATGGTTCGTTTATTGAATATCATATCTACAATACTGATCTGCATGGCAATCCCATTTTTCTTCTATTTATCTCCAGGGATAGTGATCGATATTTCGACATATTCGGCAATCAATAATCTTACAGAAAACTATGATATTAGCCTAATTTATTCGATTGTTCTAGCATTATCATGGGCATTTGCAATTTCTATAATCGGTATTTTATCTCAAGTAATTTCGAGACTTATAATTCATGACCAGAATCTTGAATCATCACCAATGCAATGGAAAATTCATATTATTACTATATTTATTTTATATCTAATATTAAATCAAAATCTATCATCATTATGGTTTCCACTTTCATTGATTGTTATTCTAACTTCTGAAGCCTTAGTAAGAATTTTACCAGCTCGACAGATAGGTTTGATACAGCATGGTAATGAAATACTATCATCAGACGGTTCGGTAGACAGAATAGCCATAGTTGATTGTAGATGCGAAGATGCATGCCCTAATATGGTTGATGCGCCAAATAATGCATATGTAATTAGAACTGATTCAATCTGTCTCAATAAGGAATCACAATACAGACTGTATGATATTCTTAACAATATAAATGCAACAAAAATGATAGTAACTGGATGTGATATTACTCCTATTCCCAAACATGTATCAGCAAAAATCAGAAATCATTCTATTGAAATAACAGGATTATCCTGGCTAAATAACCGGGGTTTTCATCCGAATGATGATGAATCAGCCAATAATCTAAGACGATACCAAATATACAATGCCTGTAATGTAAATATTGATGATTTCAATAAATTGACTATTATGGAAGATCCAGGATGGGGCCGATACATTCCCCGCGGTAGTATTTCATTACCACAATTCGAATAATATTGAACATATACCAAATGGTTTGATATTCGAATTGAAAAAACAACATATGTGATTAGAGCAGTCCGAGTGTTTGTTGCCATCATTCTAATGATGGCATCTGTTGCATCATATTTGGAGCCAGAATATGTTGAAAATGTCCTAAATTCAAATATTATAGTTGATACAGAGTCTGAAAAAAACGATTTGCTTGGCATACAATCTAACGAACATTGGTTAGTAATGATAATTGAATTCGATGGACTTCCTTCAGGGCCTGGTAAGGATGCGGAGCGAGCAGAGATAGTTTTGATGGGGGTAAATGGAGCCGATGACTATCTTGAACAAACAACTGCATCTCAATCATCATTAGAAATTACTATTGTTGATACGGTATACAGTGCTCCATCAACTCCATCAGCATGGGGTACTGATTCTGATGGTAAGAGAGATATTTCATCAGATGGATCGAGGCCATCTGATTTAGCAGAATCAGCAATTAGAAGTATGTCAAATGAAATTGATTATTCTCAGTTTGATTTGGATAATGATGGAAATATGGATAGACTATTGTTGCTTCATACTGGTAGGCCGCAAGAAACGAGTGGTAGGGCAAGTGACATTTGGAGTCATTTCCAGTATTTACCTGAACCAATTATGAAGGGTAATACATCGATTGGGCATTACACTATGGCTTCATTTCAGAGTGGATTAGGTACTATCATTCACGAAATGATTCATCAGATGGGTGGTCTTGATTTGTATGATGTTCATGATGAAATTGAATCTGATGATTGGAATGGAGTTGGTGATTTTGATATTATGTCTAGCGGTAATTGGAATGGAAATGGACGTACACCAAGCCTACCAATGGCAGCCACAATGGATTTAATCGGATTAGAACGGACGGTTGATGCTAATTTACTTGGTTCGGATGTGCAGCTTAATCTTACACCAATGTCTGCAGGGGGAAACGCACTCAAATTCTCCATTTCCCCTACTGAATCGGTATATATGGAGTACAGAGGAGATGTTGGATTCGACAAAGAATTACCAGGTCATGGTTTACTAGTATCAATAGTAGATGTTTTCGAAAAATCATTGAATAAGAACGAAGTAAATATTAATCCTGATTCACCTTATCTTCAAATTGTAGAGGCTGATGGAAATTCAGCATTAAAATTGGGTATTGATTCAGGTACTCAATCAGATATGTTTGTTGAAGGAGACAGAATTGGTTCTGAGGGTTATCATCTGTACGATGCCCATGGTAGATTAGTAAAATGGAATGTCACGATTTTGAATATTAGTGTAGATTCAATACATATTCATTTACAGCATATTCATTCAAATCAAAACGATGTATTGCCTGAGAGATCTACAGTTGAATTACTTGAAAATGATTCAATATCCTTGGTTTTTGATGTTCATAACGAATGTATTCCATGGGTATCACTGACTTCATCTGATGGGCGTAATGCAAGAATAGATACAAACACTATCATTAATGGTACAAATACCACGGTTTTGCTAGATTGGATTCAACCTTCAATTGATGGTTCAAAGGGAACTCTGAACGGTAAGGTAGGTTGTGGAGACATTACATTCCGGAATCTCATTATTAATTGGGCAATCGTACCTCACAAACTAATTAATTCGCATTTTGAATCATTCATTTCATATGATCAATTGACTACGTTATCAGTTCCAACTGAAATTATTGGCAATGGAAGTAGGATATACTCTGTATCAATTGAAGGTGCATTGGATAGAATTACAGAGACAAATGATACTACAATTATCTCCCAAGGTACATCAATTAATGTTAATGTTGATCCAAATGGATTACTCACTCCCAACATGTTCGCTGAGGGCATTATTGTACTGCTATCAGAAGATAACATTCGCAATGAAATTAGTGTTAAACTCTATACTGATAGTAATACAAACAGTATATTTGGTGAATATATCGATCCACCAACACTGGTATCTATTCTTATCTTGTTACTTGCATTTACAATATTACCATCATTCAAAATATCTCCAGTAAATGAAATTAGATCCAAAAATGAATACGAATTCTCATCATTCAACACTAATGTTTCTCAAGATTTGTCCAACGCCTATCGGATGGAGGACGACGATACTCTAGATATTTGATTTGACCTTCATCAGATAATATTGCCACAATATATCGTTTATTTACTCCAGATGCTAACCTTGCATTCAAACATGCAGCCGTCCAATTCACTGGTGAATCTTGTATTGTATCAATTAACCATGGTGCATGCGAACTACTAATTTCGTCCTCATACGCTCTCCATCGAGTTCCATATTTGAATCCCGAACGAATATACAACCCTCTATTATGAAGATCATCTAATACAATAGTCAATTCATCATTGACTATACCTGAAATTAAATCTAATTCAACCTGAGAGTATCGTGTAGACAAAGGAGTTTTCACGCCTACATTATCCATATTTTTCATGTCTATGTTTCCAGTTGGATTCGCAATGCTAATCTCATATGTTACTACTGAACCTTCATCATCAATTACCAATATTTCTGGTATTCTATCCCGTTTAATTACTGATAAACACCATGAAAATAATTCAATTGTATCGATTGATTCTAATGAATGATGCCATCGTATTTCTGACGTTGGATGATCATGGTCAGGGTGTTTTTCCTTATGCCATCTGAGAGCCCACGAATTTTCCGAATGCTCCCAATGAATTCCCTCATGGTTCAAAAGTACAATCAAATTACCAGGTACTCTTAGTGATTCAAGTATTACATATCTATTAAGCAAAGTATCATCATTTACTATTTGTTCATTTATCCATTCATCATATGGCAATTCTTGATGCCTATGTACATGTGAATATATCACTTCTTCAGGAAGGAGACGTAATCCACCGCCTTGTATTCGCTGACCAATAGCCGATTTTTCCCACAATCTTTGCCAATGTGCCTCCGAGATAATCACATCTCCATTGCGCTCCTCCATGTGTATCGATATATGCCATATTTCATCAGCATTCGTATAGACAATATTACCAATCTTTCATATTGTACGCTGTAATAATAATGACATGGCAAACAGAATAAGACGCGCGCTCACTGTTCAAGAACGTGTCTTATTGCATCTACACAATCGAATATTGATTGAAGATTCGCGGGACGCTCCTATTGAATTATCTCAAACTGGAGTTGCTAATGCCGTGGGAGTACATCGTAGGCATCTACCGCGTACAATGAGACAATTACAAGATACATCAATGGTACTTATTGAATTAAGACATGTTCCTAATATTACACGACGAGTGCAAGTATACTCGTTAACTATCAAGGGGAACAATGCAGCTGATCAATTACTCAAATCAATATTAGAATGGGAAGTAGAATCAATCGAAGGTGTGGTCAAATTATCTCAAATCGTTACTACATCTGATGACGTTTTACAATTTTTACATCCAACTACAATGACGAAGGAATCACCTTCTGTTGGAAGACTTACTGAATTAGTAAAAGTTGCATATGAAGATGGTATTCTCACATTATCAGAAGAACGACTCATAGATACGGCTGCTCAAGAATTGCATGTTGATAGAAAGACGCTTGATAGAATAAAAAAACGGATTTCTGAAGATGAACCTAACGGTAACCATATACGTCTCATTAGAGGAGCATTGATGACTGCATTAGCTGATGGACATATTGATTCAAATGAAGAAAAAATACTCATGAGGCTCGCTAAAGAATCTGGAATCGATATCAATGCATACAATACGTTGGTAGAACATACAATCTCACAATCATTATCAATTGAAGAAAGAGCATATTTTGGCGCGATGGAAGCCATTAGTTGGGAGGTAGATCCGTTAAACCCTATTATAGCGGATTTACAAAATGCACTTGGTATTGACGATGAACAACACCATAGGTTACGAACCATAACTCGGGCCAAGTTGAATTAGACCCACCTCTACGCGCAAACAGTGATTGCATGCGAGGCATGGATGAGAATGAGATTGAACATCTTAATCGATTAAATAGAGTTAGAACATTACTTGATCATACTCCTGAAACTCATATTACATTGGTTGGCGATGTAATGCTTGATGAATTTGTTACTGGCGAGGCAGAAACATTAGCAACAACAGCTCCAGCCCCAGCTCTTCGAGTAGTTTCAACAAATCAATCACCAGGTGCGTCAGCACATATCGCCCAATCGCTCAAAGGATTTGGCACAAATACTAGATTCCACAGTGCTGTGGGCAATGATTTAGCAGGACGACAAATTATTGAAATCCTACAAAATTCAGGTATTGATACTAAACATATCTTGATGTTAGACGATCAATCTACATTAGTCAAATCGAGATATTTTGCTAGTCGTAGAGGATTACTCGATCGCAGACAATTACTACTGCAAACAGATAATGGGGGTAAACAACCTCTATCGGATGAATCGTACAAAACGATAATACAATCTGCAATCAAAGACCTTGGTGGTGCTGGAGCATTAATAATATCTGATTATGATAATGGAGTAGTTTCCGATAACGTTGCTTCAACATTGATCAGAACCGCTAATGAAGCCGGCATACATACTATAATTGATCCAAAACTCAGTAGCCTTGGCAAGGCGAAAGATGCCGATATTGCATTATTCGAAATGCGAGGAATTGAACTAATAATGCGTAGACAACTATTGTCTAGCCTTGAAGAAACCAGAGAACATTTGTTCAGAACATATGGGTGGAAAGCTATGCTAGTAATTGGTGGAGTGCACGGTACTGAACTATATCTTGAAAACGGCGAATATGAACAACATCAATGTCGTGTAATTGATCCTAGGCAGCAATTGGGATTACACGATGCAGCGGCTACTGCTATGGCTCATGCGCTAGTATGTGGTGCATCTCTATCTGATTCGGCATGTCTTGCACATGCGGCATGTGAGGTAATTCTAGGGGCAGAAGCTTCAAGAGAATTTGTGTCGAAAGATGTCCTATCAAATTGGCTTGACGAAGTAACATGGCAATACCAAATCAGCAATCGGTGATTGAATGAGTTGGTGGATATGGCCCACTACTGCCGATGTGGGTATACGTGTTTTCAGTTCATCTGAATCGTCGTTAATTGACGAAGCAATTACTGGCATGCAAAATATTGTATTTTCTGATGATTACCCTGGCAGATTCGAGGGCCTAGTAATTGGAGAAATTGAATGGAAACATGAGTTAGATCGTCCATTAGATAGAATGCTTGTTCGAGTTTTGGAGGAAGTACTATATTTCACAGAAGTTGAAAATAAATGGGTTATTTATTCGAAATCTATGATTTCAGATAATCAAATCAGCATTATTTTCACATATGTTGATTCAAATGATATTCATAGAGATGTAGAAATTAAAGCAATTACGAGACATTCACTAGAGGCCAGGAAGTTATCAACTGGTGAATCAATTTCAGGAATCGATGGAATTCCTGAAATGATTGGCCCAGGATGGTTTGCATCCATTGTATTTGATTTGTAGTGGGCACGTCATCGGTGGACACGCGTCATCGTCAGTAATCGCTTGAGGTTTCTCCGCTCCGGATTCCCGAGGCATCCATAGCTCCCAGTCGGGCTGTTCGCTTCCGCGCCTGACCTGGTTCCCGGGTGAATTCCATTGCCACATCCCTCCGGATGTGGGTTTGGACAACCTGGATCTCTCGGGGTCGAAGCATCGACGTCCCCTCGAGCATTACTGACGGTTCGTTTGTGCCGCCCTCAGACTTCGGACCACCATTATTGACGATTTGTGGAAAACAGGAC
>MDTC01164424.1_pt1 | contig 10072 bp, 14 predicted proteins | sample 811181 | NCBI WGS metagenome assembly MDTC01 (sample SAMN05326644, study PRJNA326480) | marine metagenome | isolation source: seawater | place: Pacific Ocean: North | collected 2011
ATCACCTGCGGCACCACTTGCCACTGAACTGTTTGCTGAACCATCTCCCCAATTAACTTGATATGTACAAGTTGCTGAACTGGAATTTGTTGTTGTATTTTCTAAATAAATTGTTTCACCAGCATTTATTTCTCTACTGTTACCTGATAACGCACTACCACCTGAACTTGCAGTATATAATTCAAAACCTGCTACAGGAGTTGCTGTATATAAAGTAATAAAATCTGTTTTTGTTATACTTGCAGTCGAACCTTCACCTGATCCACTGTTATTAAATGCTGTAACTACAACATCATATGGTGAATTTGTATTGTCAGTATATGTATGACTTGGTGTGCTATCTGATGTTGCAGTTGTAGTATCACCATCTCCCCAATCAATTGTGTATCTATTTGGGTTGCCCACTGAACTTATAGTGAGTGTAACTGATAAAGGGTTACCACCTGAACTTGCATTAGTAGATGCATCTACACTTTTAACATAAGTATTGTTTCTTATGTTTTCCATAGTTTCATTTAATCTATCTATAGATTCTGAAACTGTAGTGTTTGCATCTAATGTTGTAACACTACCTGGACTACTGAAGTCTCCATCACCACCAGAACCTAGTGTTATATTGTAAGCATTAGTAGAAACATTGGCTACACTGGCATCTAACTGTGCTTTAGTCACAGCATCAGTGCTTACAACAGCATTTGCTATTCTAACATTATTAAGAGTAGAACCATCAGATGAGGTAACTTGTAATGCATTTGTTGTGAGGTTTGCTACTAGTCTAGGGCCACGTTTTCCGAACTGTAAATCTGAAGAAACGCCCTTTTGACCATATCTAAATTCGTTTGCCAAGTGTATCTCCTACGATATATTTCTTATTATTTATCATCTTTTTGCTTGACATTACCTTTTAACTAAAGTATAATAGGAGTATAAGAATGGAGAATATCAATGAACAAAGAATTCACAACAACAGCAACATTTAAAAAGGGTGCAAGAGTTGTATCAGACTATACAAATGATATGATTTTTGAGCAACCTAGAGAAGGATTGATTCAACAGGAGTTCGTATCTTACGAACAAGTTGAAGCAGGTCTCAAAAGAACAACCATTACTAGGAAGTTTGCCAGTAATGGGCAATACGATGATGTAGAGGCGATAACTATTTTACCTAATATGGGAAGAAATTAATATGAAAGATTTGTGGGTAGAGAAGTACAGACCTAGTGGAATAGACACTTATGTCTTTAGAGACGACAACCAGAAGCAACAAGTATCTGGTTGGGTAAATGAAGGTGCATTACCTCATTTACTGTTTAGTGGTGCACCAGGTACTGGAAAAACTACATTAGCAAAAGTTTTGTTAGCAGAACTAGATGTAGACAGCATGGATGTCTTAGAAATTAATGCATCGAATGAAAACAACGTAGACACAATTAGAAATAAAATCACAAACTTCAGTAGCACAATGCCATTTGGTGATATGAAGTATGTCTTATTAGACGAGGCTGATTATATTACTCCTAACGGTCAAGCGGCTTTACGTGGTGTTATGGAAACTTACCACACTAGTTGTAGATTCATTCTAACATGCAACTACCCACAACGTATTATCCCTGCATTACATAGTAGATGCCAAGGCTTTCACATTGAAAAACTAGACATCAATGAATTTACAGCCAGAATTGCAACTATCTGTATTGAAGAACAAGTAGACTGGAATATAGATACCCTTGACACTTATGTTCAAGCAAGTTATCCTGATTTGCGTAAAAGTATTAATCTAGTGCAACAAAATATTGTAGATGGTGTATTACAAAAACCACAAGCAGGAGACCAAAGTCAGAGCGATTGGATGCTGAATGCAGTAGAGATGTTTAAAGCAGGTAAATATAAAGATGCTCGAAACTTAATTGTAAGTCAAGCAAGACCCGAAGAGTATGAAGAAGTATATAAGTTTATGTATAGAAACTTACAACTTTGGGGAGATACAGAGCAGAAACAAGACCAAGCAATAGTTATTATCCGTAATGGTATTGCTAAAAGTGTTGCAGTTGCAGACCCAGAAATAAATTTAGCGGCAACACTTGTAGAATTAGAGATGAATGCAATATGAATTGGTTAAAAGAATGGTGGAAAACAGTTACTACAGAAGAGTATGAACTTACTGTATGGTTTGTTGACCAGACTGTAACTGATGCTGAAGGCAATGTTACAGCAAACAAATCCAAAAAAGTATTTAAGTTATCTGAAGTTAATAAAAAAACAAACACACACTTTTTAGGTAAGGATATGGACGGTAATAATGTTGAAATAAAAACAGTTGAACCGTTTGACTTTTATCTAAGAAAGATTTACTAATATGGACTTAATACCAGAAGTCAAACTAGATAGAAGTTTGGCAATTGAAAATAATATACCTGGACCTACCAACACAGACATAGCATGTGTATTATTAAACTATGTCAAAGCAACTAAACGTAATATAATTTTAAATGAATTTATGCATACTACGGCTAAAACAGCCGATTTATGTAGACGTGTAACTGAAAATCCATTACACCTACATGACCTATTTGACCAACACCCTTTAACAAATAAACAATTTGAAGTAACACAAAGAAATCTTAAAGGATATAAAGATATAGAATATCATAGAACAAGTCCGTTAGATGTTGACATAGAAGCACTCAAAAACAATAAACCTTATGATTTAATTTACACTATGTTGCCTTATAAAATGCAACAAGCACCAAATACAATAGAAACAGTTATCAGCAAAACATTAGAACTATGGGATATTGCTAGTGATGATGGTACAGTTATATTAGGTCCTGATTATGATAAACCTAGTATTAGACGTCAAGTAGATATGTTTGTAAAGAATAACAAGTATGAGTTAGAAACATATTTAGACACAAATTATAACAAAGATACAGATGAAGCAGATCCATATATGTTTGCTGTAAGGGTGGTAAAATAATGCCTAGGTTTTACGAGCAAAACATAGAAGTTATACTTGAACCTGGATCTTTTGAAAAGCATATCAAAGAATTAAGATTTCAAAACAACATTGAGAGTGCATTTGTATTATCAACACCTGCGGCTAGAGAGCATGGTGTTAAAGAAATATTAGAAAAAGCAGGATACAGTCCTGTAGTTATGTGGGGAGAAGAATACGGAGACCTTACAGAGCCAACAAATGACCAAATACTAGAGGCATATAAAGATTTTGTAATCAGTGATTGTGATACTGTAATTGCTATTGGTGGCGGTAGCATAGTTGACTTAGGCAAAGGTGTTGTGTTTAATAGTTTAGCAGATATTAGACCTACGTTTATAGCAGTACCAACAACATACAGTGGAGCAGAAATAACAAAAGGACTTATGATAGTTAGAGGACCAGGTAATAAAAAACCTGTGTACGATGAAAATTGTAGACCTGATATATTAATAATAGACAGTTTACTTGCTGATACATTACCTACTACAACCAGCCTTATAATAGCCATAGACGCCCTTACACATTGTTTAGAAGGTGCGGCTAGTACAATACCCCACCCAATAGCCGAAGGGGCGGCTATACACGGTATTAATATTGCATTACAGCATTTACCCACAACAGAAATAACTCCTGAGTTTAGAGAAGCATTTGCAACTGTAGGATTTTTAGGCAGTAAAGCAATGGATTGTGCATTAGGTCATATTCATAATATTAGTTTTAGTATAGGAAAACAAGTTGGCTTAAAACATGGAGAAATTAATACATTGTTTGCACCAGCAGTTATAGAAGCAAGTATGCGTAAAAGAAATGATGCTTATCAATTTGTAGACGTAGAAAAATTATTACATGTATTTGATTTTTACATCAAAGAATGGGATTTGTACAGTAAGTATTTGCCTAAACACAAAGATATTTTTATGGAAACAGCAATAGCAAATGCAAATTATAATAGCCATCCTGTAGATTTAGATTCAGAAGATTTTAAATGGATATTCGAAACTACTTTACAAAGAGCAAGAGAACATGTCGAAAGTAGTAGAGATTCTTAAAGAGCCTGAGTTTAAACAAGGAGGCTTTGTTTGGAAACACATAGAAAACAAAAGCCCTGATCCGTTAAGAGCAGTTCAATCTGCAGTGGATCGAATGCGTGAACTACATGATATAGAAGACCACGAATTCAATCCACTATGTCAGAATCTTTTATCTACACTTCTAGAGAAGGTTGATAAATCCTAAGTACATCACTAACCACTGGATGTCTTTCCACTTGTTCTTCAGTAAACTTAACTATTCCCATCATTTTACTATTACGTTTTTCTAATAGTTCTAAGAAGTCTTTTAATCCATTTGATTCATAACCTCTATCATGTTGGTGTAAGTCACCATTAACAATTAGTTTACTGTTATCTCCTATTCTAGTTAATAACATTTTCATTTGTTCTCTTGTAGCATTTTGCATTTCATCTGCTAGTATGATAGCATTCTTAAATGTTCTACCACGCATGTATGCCAAAGGTGCTACTTCTATCTTATTGTTTTCCAATAAGTACTCAATTTCTTTTGGATGATAATATTCTTCAAAGATGTCAAATATTGGACGAGTCCATGGAGCCATCTTTTCCATTAAATTACCAGGCAAGAAACCGTGTTGTTCATCAACTGAGACTGCTGGTCTCGTTATCACTATCTTGTCTATGTTTTTCTTTTTGAATTGTTGTATAGCATATAGTGTACTAATCAAAGTTTTACCAGTACCTGCAGGGCCTGTAGCAAATGCTATGTGTTTTGATGTATCTTGAAGCAATTCTAATAAATCATCTTGTTTGAAATTTCTAGGAATGATTTTTACTTCTTGCTGTCGCTTTATGGTCTCGACTTGACCACCGTTAATTACCTGCAAATGATAGTTCTCCTTGAATTTAGTTTTAAATTGACGTTCTTTACGTTTTCTTCTGGACATGTTAATCTCCTGTTAATTTGTTCATGAATATGGAGTGCTACTGTATCGTAACCAATAGTTGACCTAAGGGAAATATTTGGATTCGAGTTATTATTTGAATGTGTGTAAAACTTCATACTCAAAAAATATTTAGTAAAAGTTGGCATATTCTTAAACAACGTTTATAAAAAAGGTTCAAGTGAGTTATATGTTTTTTAAAAAGAATGATAAATAGTTGTAACGAGGAATAGATATATGCGAACAGCCAAAATAATTAACGATAATATAAAGAAGATTTCAGAGACTAATACACTATTGGATATGCTATTAGAGTTTGAAGGTGTTCTTGATAATATTGAGTTATATGCTTATAAGAATTGGAACAAAGGCGAAGTTGTTGCAGGACCAAATCTAGGTAGATACTTTATCGATGTTGCATTAATGTACGAAGAGAAGGATATGCCTGACCCAGAAGCAATTTTAAGATTGAGAAAAAACGACTGCCAAGTAAAAATGTATAAGGATCAACTAGTCAGACCTAAAAAAATAAAGACTTTTGACGATACAGAAATAAAGGTACGTGGTTCTCAACCTAGACGTGTTGCTAAGAAAGATACATCAAATGTTTGGATAGTTGAAATTAAAATGCCTAGACGTTATGTAGATGAGTTTAGCAAAGAACAAGTAGAAGCCGCTGAAGATTCTTATGTTGATATGGAAGCCGTTCAAGGAGCCACAGACCAATCATTAGGTCAACCAGATACTATGCCTCAAGTAGACCCACTTGCTCCAGGACTACAAGAGCCCACACCAGGAGGTGGCATATAATGAGTTTACGAGAGCATGACCTCAAAGGAGTAGTACTTCCTAAAATTTCAGTTGATGAATTCGAACCTAAGACAGGTGAAAAAGAAGAAGTATCTGTTATAGGATTATTTGTTTCAGAAGAATCAGCAGGAGAAGATTTAGCAAATTTTATAAACAAAGGCAGTTTGGAATACAGAGATGTAGAAGTAAGTCCTAATCCAACTGAAGATAATGAGTATATGGTATTTGTAGAGTTTGATAGAAATGGAACTTTATTAAACACTTTATTTGAATTAGTTGAAGACATTACACATTTAAGTGGTGAATTAGATTGGAAAGTAAAACCTTTGCTTTCAGAAGATCCTGTGCCACTAGATTTAACAGTACTTACTAATATTGTTGCACAAGATCCTGCGGCATACAAAACAAAAGAAGAATACGAAGAGCATTTAGAAACAGAAAGAACAAATTCAATACAGAACTTTATTTTAGATAATGCAAATGTATCAGATGTTGTTCTAAATGATAACGTATTAGAAATTAAAGATTATAAGTATAACATTAAATTAGAGTTTATAAACTTTGGAGAAGGAAAGGTAACACTTGAAGAATCAGGGTTGTCGGAACTAGCAATAGATTCTGGCTTTGACCATACTTTAATGAAAAGATTAGAAAGTATGAGAGGTAACTTATCAATAGTCCCAATAAACAAGCATATTGTTTTTCATAACCCTGCTAGTGACCAAGTGTTAGTAGCAAGGCCATGTTAAGTTTTATAAGAAGTTTACCATTTGTTGGAATAGCATTACTATTTGCCTACGGAGCACATTCGTTTATTGTTGGCAACTTAAACAAAACAGTTGAACAACAGCAAATGCAAATTGATGTACTAAACCAACGTAATGTTGCATTAGAAAGTGCGGCACAGATAAATGAACAAACAATTAAAAGTTTAGAAGAAAGCAACAGTAGACAAATAGAGCAAATAGGTGATTTGCAAGTTGCTAACACAGAATATCAAAGGCAGGCAGAAGAGGCAATGGCAATATTTAGAGACCATGACTTAACGATCCTGTCTAGAAGAAGACCAAACATGATAGAAGACAGAGCCAACAATGCAACAAAGGCAGTATTTGATGCAGTTGAGCAAGACAGTAGAGACATAGACAAATTAAATAACGAAGATGAAAAAGACAGCAATTAAAGTATTAATATTTCTATTAGCAGTAGGATTCACAACATCAATCGAAGCATCAGGTTCATTCAAACTTGGTGGGTCTCTAGTCGAAAGCACAGACTCTTTAACACTTAGTTCTAGTTTTAAACAGAAATGGGAAAAAGATAAGTGGCAACATGATTTGGCAGGAACATTTAATTACCAAACAGATGAAGGCGATGAAACAACAAATCGTTATTATCTGTCAGGTAAATCAATTTACACAATCTTACCTAAGCACTATACTTTTGTATTAGCAAGTGTTGATGAGAATAAGTTTAGAAATGATAGACAAAGAATAATTAGTGCTTTAGGTTATGGTTATAAATTATTAAGAACAGATAGAATGAAAGCAAGTAACGAATTTTCATTTGCTCATTTAGAATCAGATTTAAAATCTGAAGCAATATGGCGTAACAGTTTTTGGTTTACTTATAAAATTACAGACAATGTAGACTTTGTAAACAAATATCTAGTTGAGAACAACGAGTATACTAGGAATGAAACAAATTTAACTTATAACTTTGACAATGGTGTTACTTTAGGTTTTGGTAATTTGTACACAGACGATGAAGAGATAAGTGATAATATCACAACATTTAATATAGGATATACATGGTGAAAAATTTAGCAATAGTCGGATTAGCATTGTTATTAGGAGCCTGTGCAAGTACAGGTTATCAACCATTGCCGCCAGTAAAAGTAATTACTGAAACAGTAGAAGTAGAAATATATGCACCGCCTTTACCGAAAGAAATACAACTAGCAGATATAGAATGGAAAGTTATTACAAATACACCATGTAAGCCTGCAACTGCTAAAAAGAATATAGGCAATGGCAAATGGTATTACACAACAGAAAGATTTGAGTATGAGAAATATACCAAAGAAGATGGCACAGAAGCAAGACGTGTGAAACGAGATGCTGAAGGTAATAGACTTGAACTACAACCACTTACCGATGCTGAAGGTAATGTTATACAATCTTGCGGTAACCTACAACAGAAAATAGCAGAAATAGAATTAATGTTAGACGGTGACTTTGTAATATTTGCAGTCACACCCGAAGGCTATGAAAGAATGGCGGCTAACTTACAAGAGATTAAACGTTATATAAACCAACAAAAGGAAATTATATATTATTATAGAGAAGCAACAGCACCTAAAGGAGTTGATGGTTGGCTTGAAGAGAATAAAGAAAGGCAAGACAATCAAGAGGAGGCTGTTAAAGTTGAAACTAAACCTGTAGAAATAGAACCTATAGAAGAGAAACCAAGTTTCAATTTAAAGAAATTATTTGGACAAGACAATGAGTAATACAGATATTGTAATTAAATTAGTAGCAGAGCATTTTGATATTTCAAAAGATACTGTAAAAGTCGAGTCAGATGTGTTTGATGATTTAGGTGCAGACAGTTTAGATTCTATTGAATTAGTACTAGAATTAGAAAAAAACTTTGATATAGAAGTAACTGACGATGAAATCGATAACATTAGGACTGTACAAGACATTATTGATTTAGTAGACAACTTAGTTTAGTCCTTGACTTTTGCACTTAAAACGTTTATAATAAGTCCATGGATCATTATCAAACATTAGGTGTATCACCCCAAGCAGACCAAAAGGAAATAAAGAAAGCCTTTAGAAAACTTGCAATGAAACATCACCCAGACAAAGGCGGTGATGAAAACGAATTTAAAAAGATACAGTCCGCTTATGATACTCTAAGCGATCCTCAGAAACGACAGCAATACGACAATCCAAATCCGTTTGAAAACTATCAAGGTGGTGATCCTTTTGGACAAGGTAGCCCATTTGCAGATATATTCAGTGATATATTTGGTCAGAGAAGGACCCGTCAACCACAACGTAATCCAGATGGGGTAATGGATCTAAGATTAGAGTTAGAAGAAGTTTATAGAGGTTGTGAAAAAATATTAGACACAGGCTATGGTACTTTTAAGTTGGTAATACCTGCAGGAACAAGACACGGTACTAAGTTTAATTTGCATGGTAAAGGTCCAAAACAATATGACAATTTACCACAAGGCGATTTAATAGTTAGATGTCATGTGTTTACACCTCCTGAATGGAATGTAGTAAACAAGAATGATTTGGCAGTTAGAGTTAGAATAGATTATTTCGAATCAATGTTAGGCACTTCAATTAGGATAAAACATTTAGATGGCAAGACTCTAGAAGTGCAAATACCTAAAGGAACAGGTCCAGGAGGTAACCTTAGATTGTCAGGTCAAGGTATGCCAGATCCAGATGGAGGTGGTGTTGGTAAACTGTATGTTCAAGTAGAAGTTGTACCTCCAAAAGTTAATGATACAACTTTACAAAAAATCAAAGATATTTTAGACGAGGAATAGTAAATAATAGTATGAGTGAAATAGACAATATCATTGCTAATGCAGTTCAAAGTGCAATTAACGAAAAACATGAGTACGTTACATTAGAACATATCATGTTAAGCCTTTTAGAAGATCCTAGTGTTGTTGAAGTATTAGATAAAATTGATTGTGATTATATTACAGCAAAAGAAGATTTAAAAAATTATTTAGAAGATACAGAGTTTAATGGATTAAAAGGTGAAGTAGTATTTGAGGGCAAGCCTAAGAAAACAACAGCAATAGAAAGAGTATTGCAACGAGCATTCGCACAGGTTATTTTTAGTGCTAGAGACCAAGTGGCTCCAATTGATTTGTTTATCAGTATATTGTCAGAAGATAATACACATGCAAAATACATCTGTGATTTGAATGGATTGGATAGAGCAAGTGTAATAGAATATATTACTAAGAATAGAAACTTAGAAGTATCACTTAAAGAAGCAGAAGAGTTTTTAATTAATCTAAATGAAAAAGCAGTTGACAGCGAAATAGATCCACTCATAGGCAGGCAAGAAGAAGTAGAAGATTTAGTACATATTCTTGCAAGACGTAAAAAGAACAATCCTATATTGATTGGTGAACCAGGCACAGGTAAAACAGCAATAGCAGAAGGACTAGCATTAAAGATTGTAGAAGGTCAAGTACCAAATGCACTTAAAGAAAAAATTGTTTACAGTTTAGATATTGGTGGACTACTTGCAGGTACTAGATACAG
>MDTC01185307.1_pt1 | contig 10072 bp, 9 predicted proteins | sample 811181 | NCBI WGS metagenome assembly MDTC01 (sample SAMN05326644, study PRJNA326480) | marine metagenome | isolation source: seawater | place: Pacific Ocean: North | collected 2011
CGGCATTTGCATGTGCTGAGGCATCTGCATGTGCTGAGGCATCTGCATGTGCTGAGGCATCTGCATTTGGGGCGGCATTTGCATGTGCTGAGGCATTTGCATGTGCTGTTGCATACCAGGCATCTGCGTGTGCTGCGGCGCACCCATCATCTGCGGCGGCACTTGAGGCTGCGCGGGCGCCGCCCAAAAATCTTCATCTAAAGCAGCACGAGGCGCGCGCGTCTCTACGACTGACGGTTGCGGTTGAGCTTGTGGTGGCACATCCTGCTGCTGCGCCGGTTGTTCCGCCGGTTGTTCCGCTGGTTGTTGCGCCGGTTGTTGCGCCGGCTGCGGAGGCTCCATCGTCAATCCTCCAAACATGTCTACCTGTTGTGGTGCCTGCGGAGCTGCAGGAGCCGCCGGCGCCGCCGGAGCTGGTGCCGCAAAGCCTTGCGGCGGTACAGCAGCGTTCGATTGGTGCGCAGCTGGCGGAGGCGCAAACGACGTCACCGCCGCGGGTGCGGGCGCAGCTTGAGGCGCAGAGAACGCCGCAGACGCGAACGTGTCCCAGTTCACGTTACCACCCGCTGGCTGCGCGCTTTGCTGCTGTAGAAAATCTTGCTGCTGTGGAACTTGAGCAGGCGGTGCGCTGCGAACCGGTTGCGGTGAATCGAACAATCCTCCAAATAAATCAGGGGCTTTCGTCGCCGCGGGAGCCGCCGCCGCCTGCGCAGTCGCCGTAGGAGCCGCCGTGGAAGCCGCGGGCGCTTGACTCGCTCCACCGTCACCATAGTACATTCTATCAACAAACACAGCTTTGATCCAATTCTTTCCTAATACTCTATCACCGCTCGTCGGCAAGGCTCTATCTTGGGGCCACCGCGCTAAAAACGTTCTCCTCGCGGCGTCGTTCCCTTGTCTCTTCAACATCTCCACCTCGTCTCCCGAGAACGTCGACGCGCTGATGCTCTTGATCCTAAAGTTGAAATCTCTGAATATCCCCGAACATCTCGTGCACACGAAAATCCCGAAAGGTACGCACACGGAGCGCGGCGCCTGCGTTCGAGGATTCGTCAGTCAATCTAATCCAGTGCATTCGACGAGAGAATCTCCGCCCAGCGAGCGAAATGCGCGACAAGACCGCGCGGATTCGGGCGTGATCGACTCGATGACCCACGAGGGTGCGCGCGTGCGCCGTAATCGCGCGCGCGCGCGACGTCGTACGCGAAAATACACGCGCGTCCGGAATTTCTGTTTCGAAAGAACCTTCGCTCGACGCACGCACCAATGAACCGGGACCGACGCACGAGAAGCACGACTTGTTCCCGGCCTCGCGCGCGAGCGCCGTCAACGCTTTCTCGTTCTTATCCTGCATGCTCACGTCCACGCGCGCGAGGCTTTCGCCGGCGCGGACGACTGTGTGGGTCCACTAGAATGCGACTGACGCTTTTGGCGCTACAGCGTACTACATGTTTTATTCAACAATCGCGGGACGTCCGCGCTAATCTTCGTCAAAGTATCTATCCTCGGCGTCTTGATCGCGCTCTTTTCGCCAGTGCTCATCTAGTCCATCGTCGCCGTCGACGGCGGCGTAATCGAAGTCTTCGTCGCCGCCGGCTAAGAACTGCTCGCGCATGACTCGCTCAAAGTATTCAGCGCGCTCCACGTACTCTTCCTGCGAGATGTACGTCTGCGAACGACCGTGCGAACTTCTAAAATCGTCCACGTCCACGATGAACGTCTCGTTCTTCGCCCCCGACGTCTCGTCGGCGTTCGTCGGCGCAGTCGTCTTCGTCTTCGTCTTCGTCGTCGGCTCTTCGCGCTCGCCCCAACCCTGAAACATCGCCTTACGCCACGTCGCGTCGCTCACCTTCTCCGTCGACATATCCTTCCCGAACGCGTTCCTACTCGTTCGCGCGAACGCCTCACCGAACCTCGACGCGTCCGCGTCCTCCTCCGCGCCCGTCGCCCGTCCCGCCGCGTCCGCCTCCCTCTCCACCTCCTCACCGAGCTCCCTCGCTCGTCTCGCCTCCTCGCGCTCCCGAAACTCCCTGGCGCGCTCCCTCGCCAATATCCTCTCCCCCATCGTCCCCTCGTTCGCCTCCGCGTCGCCCTCGTCCGCCTCGACCGCGCGCACGCCGACGATTTCATCGAAGAGCGCCGGCGCTCGCGCCCGCATGGCGTCGACGTCAAAGTACCCGTCTCGATCCAGCGTTCGACGCATGTGCGCGAGGCGACGATTCCGCGCGCGCTTCGCGTCGCTCGACATCGTCCCGCGTCGCGCGCGCGGCGCGCCGGCGTCTCGCGCGCGGACGCGACAACCGTCTCCCGACGAAAGGTGACCCCACAGCCGACCGTTCATGACCCCTTCTCTTACCACGGTTCATGAACGGTCATGTACCCCCTCGCGTTCGACAGCCGCGCGGCGACCGCGACGCCGGACGCGCGACTCCGCGACGTTCGTCGACGCGCACGCACGCGCGGCCGACGCGACGGCGTCGAGACGCATCGTACTCTCCCCGAGACGTCCACGCCGCGCGCGGAGGGACGGACGCGCGACGAGGACGCGGTGACGACGACGACGCGAGGTTTGACTTTTTGAAAATTTCAAATCGCGACGAATCGCAATGGTGACGGAGACGGCGCTTGCGACGGTCGGTACGCCCCCGCCGCGCGCGAAATCCGCGCGAGGACGCATCGATCGCATCGAGGTGGAAAACTTCAAGTCGTACAAGGGCGCGCACACGATCGGTCCGTTCAAATCGTTCACGAGCGTCATCGGACCCAATGGCAGCGGCAAGTCGAATCTCATGGATGCGATCTCGTTCGTGTTGGGCGTGCGAAGCGCGCAATTGCGTGGATCGTCGTTTAAGGATTTGATTTATACCTTTGACTTGGCGGACGCGAGCGAGAATCGACGAAGCGCGCGGGTTACGTTGGCGTACGTGCCGGAGAACGAGGGCGAGACGTTGTTTACGAGAGTCATCGACGCGAGCGGTACGACGCACTACGAGATCGACGGCTCGCGGTTGACGGCGGAGGAGTACAACGAACGATTAAAATCGTACGGTATTTTGGTCAAGGCGCGTAACTTTTTGGTGTATCAGGGTGATATCGAGGCGGTGGCGCAAAAGACGCCCAAGGAGTTGACGACGCTCATCGAACAAATTTCGGGTTCAGACGAGTTCGCGGAGAGATACACGGAGAATGGGCGCGCGAAACAACGCGCCGAAGATGAGGCACACACGAGTTTCACCAAGAAGAAGTCGCTGATGACGCAGAAGAAGCAGATGCGCGAACAAAAGGAAGAGGCAGAGAAGCACTTGGCGCTCTTGGAACGCATCAACGACATGAAGGTTGAGGGCGCGCTCTTCAAACTGTATCACATCGACGCCGATATCGACCGCGCGCGCGACGAGAAAAAGGCGCACCAGGAGGTTCTCGACGAACACGTGGCGGCGAGCGAGACGTCGACGAAAGAATACGAGGAGAAACGAAAACAAAAGATGACCAAGGAGAAGGCTCGCTTGACGCTCGACAGAAAGATTGAAGCGCTGAATTCGAAAATTTCGGGCCACGTCCCTCACGTGAATCAAATCAAAGAGGAGAAGAATCGTGTCGTGAAGAAGGTGGAACTCGCGCAGAAGCAGCTCGCCAAGTACAAGAAAGAGGCTGACGATCAAGCGAAGGAGATCGCCAACATGGAGAAACACTTGGCGAACATCGACAACGCCGAGGCGCTCTTCGATGAGGAACAAAAGCGACAAGCCGAGCAAGATTCCAAGTTTGATTTGACGCCCGAGCAACGCGCCGAGTACAATGCGAAGAAGATGGAGTCCGGCACGTCGACCTTCAAGTTGAAGACTGAACGCGACCAAGTGACGTCTCAGTTGAGCACGGATGAGGAGACGGTGAGTCGCTTGACGAGCAAGGAGGCGGAGCTCGCGTCTCGCTTGTCCTTTTTGCAAGAGCAGCGAGATCGCGAGAGTGATCGCCTCGTGACGATGACTGGGACGGAAAAGCAGAACAAGGAAGAACACAAGCGTTTAGAAAAGAGGATGAAGGAAATTACCGAGGAAAAGCGCACCGTGCGTAGCCGCCAAGAACTTTTCAAGGAAAAGATTGAAGCGATCAACGCGAAGTTGCGAGAAGCCAAGGCTGATCGCAAGCAAAACGAGCGCGAGACCAAAGCGTTAGAGGCCATCGCCTCCATGAAACGATTGTTCCCGGGCGTTCACGGCCGTCTGACCGAGCTCATCAAAGTTGCGCAAAAGAAGTACGAACTCGCGGTGATCACCGTCCTCGGCCGCGAAGCCGACGCTGTCGTCGTCGAAGACGCGAAGACTGCGAAGGATTGCATCCAATACTTGAAGGAGCAACGAATCCAGTCCATGCAATTCATCCCGTTGAAGGAAATCAAGGTTCAAGCCGTCAACGAACGATTGCGTCACCTTGGTGGCAGCGCTCGTCTCGTCATCGATATTCTTCAATTCGACAAGTCTCGCGAGCGAGCGATTCTCTTTGCGTGCGGCGACACCGTCGTGTGCGACACGCACGCCGAGGCGAAGAAGTTGGCGTTCAGCGGCGCGCAACGAATTAAATCTGTCTCGTTAGACGGTACTCTCGTCGACAAGAGCGGTCGATTGACCGGTGGTTCTTCCTCTGGATTAGCCGAGAAGGCGAACAGATTTAGTCGCGTCGACGTCGAAAACGCTCGTCAAGAAAAGATGAAACTCGAAGACGAGCTCGGGTCGATGAAGAGTCTGACGACATTGATGCTCGAAGAGCAACAGTGCATCACCGAAAAGACCACCATCGAAAAGGATTTGCAATTCTTAAAGGCTGACATGAAAGCATTGGGCGACAAGCTGACGAAATTGGACCGCGACAAGGGCGTCATCGACGCGTCTCTCAAGGAGTTGAAGCCTCAACTCGCCGAGGTGAAGAAGGCGGTGACGCAGGGTACGGCCAAGTTGGAAGATCTCGACAAGCAGATCCATGCCATCGTCGATAAGATTTACGCCTCCTTCGTCAAGACGCTCAAGATTGCGAACATTCGCGTGTACGAGAACGAGCACTTGATGCGCAAACAAAAGGAAGCTGAAGAGAAGAGCAAATTCGCCACGCAGCGTTCAAAGTGGAAGGAACAGTTGAATTACGAACGAAGCCGCGACACGAACGGATCGATCAAGACGACGGAGGGTTCGCTCGCACGCTATCGACAAGAAGTAGCAGATCTCGATGCCTCGGCGGAGAGCGCCACGACAGAGCTCGACGAATGGAAGAGTCAGTGCGCGGAGATGGAGGAGGAACTCAACACCGCCAAGGCGGACGCCTCCTCTCTCGAGGGCGAACTCAAGGTGTTGAAGCAGAGAAGTGACGGTGCGACGACAGAAAAGAATCGCCTCGAGAAGTTACTCTCCACCAAGCAAAACGACATCGACGCTCTCAGCGAGATTCGAGGCGGAATCATCTCCAGCGCGCTCATGGAACAGATGCGTCTGCCTCGCGTGCTCGCCATCGGCGGCGGCGACGCGATGGAAGTCGACGAGCCTTCGACCACGGAAGCGACGAACATCGTCTTAGATTATTCCAACTTATCGAGCGACCTGAAACACACGAGCAGGATGGATCGCGAGATGAAAGAAAACGAACTTAGAATCAAAATCGATGAAGCTTCTCTGGAGCTCGCTCGTCTCGAGCCGAACATGAAGGCGCTCGAGCAATACGAGACCATCAAAGAGAAGGAGCGGTTACAGGCGGTTGAATTAGAAGCGGCAAAAGATCGAGTCAAGCAAGCGACCGATGCGTTCGAGGATGTGCGCAACCGTCGCCGCGCCATCTTCTTAGATGCGTTCCAACACATCGCCGACTCCATCGACGTCTTGTACAAGGAGCTGACGCAGAGCGCGAGCCACCCGCTCGGTGGTCAAGCGTACTTGAGTCTCGAGAACAGTGAAGATCCATTCCTTCACGGCGTCAATTACACCGCCATGCCTCCGACGAAGCGTTTCCGCGAGATGGAACAACTTTCTGGTGGTGAGAAGACGATCGCCGCCGTCGCGCTCTTGTTCTCCATCCACTCGTACCGCAGTTCGCCGTTCTTCGTCTTGGACGAAGTCGACGCCGCACTCGACAAGGTGAACGTGGAAAAGCTCGCAAAGTTCATGGCTGCGCAATCTCACGGCAAAGACGGCAAGGAAGGCACGCAATCCATCGTCATATCGCTCAAGGATTACTTTTACGACAAGGCAGACGCTCTCGTCGGGGTGACTCGCGACGTCGCGCAAGCGTGCTCACAAGTGCTCACGTTCGACTTGACTCAATACGATTAAACGACGCATAGTTGATACGATATGACACGACGCATAGTTGATGAGAAAATCCCGTCCCTTCTCAGGAAGGTGACTTTGTATTACACTGAATCAAATAACGCTCACGCTCACAACGCTCACGGAAAATCTTCGTTCGTGCGAATGACACGCACGGTCTCCGGACCATCCTCACTGGCGGTCAGTTTATACATTAAATACGCGATGCCCAAACCGATACCCATCACGATCGCTCCCTGTGCCGCGAGCGGAAGGCTCCGACGACGACGCTCCGTGTTCAATAAGCCTACGCCGCGGGACGAAAAATCTCACCAGTCAGTCGAGCTCGCACTCTCGGCGTCGCGTCCACGAAACCGCGATCGTCCGCGCCAAACGCATCGATGCGTCACCGTGTCGCGTTCGACGCCCCTCTCGCCCGCCCGAACGCCTGTCGGGACGTGCGTTCGAACGAATGTCTCGCGTGAACACCATCGGAATTAAATCCGAAAACGCGCCCCCGCGACGCGCGCGACGACGACGCGACGACGATCTGCACGCACCTGAATCCTCGCTCGGGCCCGCGCCATACATGGTCGACATAGCGCCCGTCCGCGAACGCTCGCGACGGAAACTGCGGTGTGGAACACGATGGGTCTCGGCGACGTCGAGCCGAGGGGCGAAGAGACGCGACGAGACGACGCGACTCGACCGAGCGGCAGAGGAGTGCGCTCGGATGAAAGAATGGACCGATCGATCGTGTAACAATATCAAAGCGCTAGTTCTTATTCTTGTTCCCCATGATTCCGCGCAAGAGCGAATTCAACGGGTTCTTTTGCGCCGACTTGGCGCCGATGGAATTGTACAACGCGGCTTCTAAATCCTCCTGTTGCGGTCGACGCTGCATCGCGCCCACCTGTTCGAAGACTCCTTTCTCCTTGACGAGAATTCTCCAAGGCGTTCCCGCGGGCGCGCCTCCTCGCACGCACTTGAACACGGCGCCCTCGAGCGTGGATCCGAACATGTTTGCCTGAATGCTCAGCGGTAAAAACGAATACACCACGACGAACGAGTTCGCGAACGCCTCCACCTCCGTCATCGGCTGATCATCGATCCCGGCCTTTTGTCTCGACATCGCGTGCGCCAATCCACCGTCCCCATCGTGTTCCCACTCCACGTTCACGCACACCACCGGTCGACCCTCGCCCGCGCGACACTTTCTCGCCGCCGCCTCGACGCGATCCGCCGACACGCCCACCAACGCGATCAGCCCCCCCCGTTCGCTCGCCATCGCCGGCGTCCACGTCTCATCGATACCCACGCACTCATACTCCACTCCACTCCCCTTTCTCGCCGCCTCCACCGCGCTCGCTCTTCCGAACACCACCGTCGCGTCTCGCGCCGCGTCCCCCAGCGTCGCCGTCGCCATCTCGATCGTCCCCTCGTCCGAATCATCCATCACCGGCAGCTCCACCGCCAACCGCGTCGCGCTCAGCGCCCGCCCGCTCGACCGCCGTTTCTTCGACGCTTTTTTCGTCGTCTTCTCCAGCGCGCGCGCGACCGCGACGCTCGCCTGTTCGAACGCGTGCGCGCGCCCGCGCGGTGGGTCCACCACCTCGTCCGTCACCGCGCGCGTCGTCGTCCGCGCGCGCGCGCGTCGGTTCGGCCGCGCGGAGACAGCGATGCGCGTCGTTCGCGTCGACCGAACGAGCGGTCTCGTCGGCGTCGTCGAGGAGGAGGCGCGGGCGCGCATCGCGCCGATGTGTCGCGTATCGAGTTGAAAAGATACGACGCGGCACAGGATGACGCTCGCGACGACGACGAGGGCGACGGCGACGGCGACGGTGACGGTGACGCGACGAGGGAGAGCGGTGACGGTGGTGCGCGCATCGCGCGCGACCGCGCGCGGCGTCGTCGTCGTCGCGCGCGCGGGGAGAGAACCAGAGGATGAGGTGCGACGACGCGTGGACGCCGAGTCGTTGGCGGACGGGCGCGTGAATAGGTTCGTCGAGCGCGAGCGAGGGGAGCAGAGGGCGGAGCGCGCGGTGGTTGGGTTTTGGCAGACGTTCGCCGAGCGCGCGAGCGAGGCGAGGCGACGACACTTTGATGGGAGGAAGACGATCGACGGGAAGACTTCGCGCAAGTGAGCGAACGCGCGGGGGGGTTAATTTATATTGCTGATGGGGAGATAGCCCCGATTACGGCTGATGTCGGTAGAACAAGTAGATTCCGAGGTATGGCGAGCGCGAGCGGTGCGACGCGCGAGACGCGACGGTAGGGCGTGTGAATACATATTACTCGTTTATTACGACTCGGCTCGGACGACCCACTACTTTTTCTGATTCTGAGGATTCTGCGGTGAACGCGCCCAGACTTTGTTGAGTAAATCGGCGTATTGCTGTTTTCGCAATCCCGGTTTATCGGCCTTGAGTTGCGGTAGTTGTTCCGCCTCGAATTTTTCGTACGCCTGCTTTCCGGTGAGCGGCGCCGGCGATGCGGATCTCTCGCCGATCGTCAACGCGTCGAGCGCGGCGTCCATCCCACTCCCCGAGACGACACCCACCGATCTGTTCTCGTTCTCTCGCATCACCGTCTTTTCGTATTCATCCTCGTCTTGGATTTTCTGTTCCGCCTTTTTGGCGGCGAACTTGGCGCGCAGTCGAGCCTTGGCGTCCATCTCCTTCCCTTGTTGTAACTCGAACGCCGTCACCTTTTTCGCCGGTCCCTTTTTAACGCCCGCGAACGCCTCCTCTTCGAGCTGCGATTGTCGTCTCGCCTCGGCGCGCGCCGCCGCCTTGGCGTCGGCACTCGCGGCGGCGTCCTCCGCGCGCTGCGCGGCTTTGCTCTTCTTCCCATCTCCCGCGGCGGCCCAATAGGCGTCGTCCGCGTCCTTCTTCGCCTTATCGCGCGCCTCGGACTTCTTCGTCTCCTCGCGCTCGGCCTTTTGCGCGCGTCTCACGCTCGCCGTGGACGGCATGACGATCGAACGCGTTCGTTCGTTCGAATGATGCCCGTCTGCGTGTGAGGTTGCGTCGGGACGCGGGACGCGGGACGGACGCGGGACGGGCGACGACGATGATGGTCGAGAGAGGTCGAGCGAAGGTATCGATGAAGCGATGAAGCGAATACTTTTACAGTTGATCTAAACGCGCGCGCGTGAGAAAAAGCAACTAGAACGAAGACGAGACGTCGGCGAGGCTTTCGACGACGCGAACGCCCGCTGCCGCCAACTCCTTCTCCGCCGAATCCATCGTCCCGGGAATGTTGACGCCCCTGCAACAATCCCTGATGACGCACACGTCGTATCCTAACTTTTTCGCGTCCAGTGCGGTGTATTTCACGCAAAAATCGTACGCGAGACCGACGACGACGACGCGCGTCACCTTCTCCGCCTTGAGGTACTCGTCGAGCCCGGTGTCGCTGCTTCCGTCATTCTCAAAAAACGCGCTGTACGAGTCCACCTCGACGTTATATCCCTTGCGCACCACCATCGCGCGCGACGGGACGGATAGATCGGCGTGAAATTCGCACCCGGATGTGCCTTGCACGCAGTGATCCGGCCAGAGCGTTTGCGTCCCGTACGCCAACTCCACCTCGTCGAAGGGTGATTTACCCTCGTGTTGACTCGCGAAACTGCTGTGTCCCTGGGAATGAAAAGTGCAAAGTCACGCGACTGGTCAGTCACATCGCTCGACGCGGGCGGCGCGTTCGCGCCCCGCCAACTCTTTAACTACACTGAATTTATCTCAACTTCCGGGAAAGACGATCTTCGCTCGCGCTCGCGC
>MDTC01213586.1_pt1 | contig 10072 bp, 5 predicted proteins | sample 811181 | NCBI WGS metagenome assembly MDTC01 (sample SAMN05326644, study PRJNA326480) | marine metagenome | isolation source: seawater | place: Pacific Ocean: North | collected 2011
AGTTAAAATGCCACCTTCAGCAATCTCTGAGTCTATAGATCTACCCCCAATAGTAACTAGAGAAACTTCACTAGTTGCTAACTCAAACATAGCCAAGAGATATGCTTATGCTGAAAAAGAAAGCCGCGATCCATTAGAGGTTATTGGTGGGAGTATTTTTGCAGGTAGTCTTGATATTACACATCCATTAGGTTTTGGTTATACAAATATCGATATCGCTATCCATAAAAACACCACGAATATTCTTCCTAGATCGAAAAATCCTTATGGTACGGTTATAGCATATAAGGAAAGTCCCTTATTATCTGGCTATGCTTCAAAACAAAATCAATTAGCGCTCGCTAATACAGCAGCGCTTATAGCTGAGAGATATGGGGAGGGGAGTATCATATTGTTCGCTGATGATCCAAACTTTAGAGCTACTTGGTATGGTACCAATAAACTATTTTTAAACAGCCTATTCTTTTCTTCAACATTTGATCCGCCAAGATAAGCTATTTTGGAATTATTGATAAGACCACTCTAGAAGGATACTGAAAAGAATGATGAATGGTATTATCAGCTACTACACTATCTATCTCATCATAATTATTGCCTCCTGTATTTAGGTTTCTCATATATTGAGGAAATTTACTAGATGATATTTCTATTCTGATCATATGATCTTTTTTAAACACATGGCTTGTGGATAACGGTGTTGGTTTAATCTCGTAAACTTCATTTTCTTTCATCAATTTCGGCTTATCATAACCTTCACGATAGCGAACCCGAAAAATCGTATCATCAACATTATAAGCTTTACCATCTGGATGAACATCCACAAGCTTTACAGTTAAATCAGTATCTTTAGCACTTGAAGAGAGATATATAATGGGTCTGACATTCCCAGTAACCTCAAGATCCTCTTCCAATAGTTTTGAAGAATAAACCAATACATCTTGTCTGGCTTCTATCCCACGCTGATCATAACTACCACCTAGGGCTGCTTTTTTATTGCAACATACCCCACCACCAAGAGCTGGCACAGGATTCATAGGATCGTAAGTAAATTCATCGCTCGCTGAAGGTGAGCGTGAATGCTTGATTAATTTTCCATCACCAAACAAACTATTGGCGCCAGCATTACTTGATAAAAATAATGTCATTTCCTCAGCTTTTTCTGGCGGCCAAGCGTCAGCCGATTGCCATTTATTTGCACCCATTGTGTAATATTGAACTTTGGGCAACTTTTTAAACACCTTAGATTTTTTATTTTTCAAATAATAATCAAAGAAACTAAACATCTGCTCATAAAACGGAAATGTGGCATTTCCTACATTGAGCTCACCTACGATAAGATCCTCGTTTTCAGGGATACGATAAAAACCACAATGTAGGGTTGGTGCCATAAGCATGTATTGACCTTCTCTGACTCTTTCATTTTTTCCTTTGATTCTGGCATGATTAAATACTGCTAAATTAGGACCTTGGCTTACATCAAACCAACTATTAAACCAAAAAGCGGGCACGTTGAATTCTTCATTATCATGATAAAGTCCACCTTCATACCAATCAGGATGGTCTGGTGTTCTTTTCATTAATGTTTCCATAGGTCCAGTATTTGCACCTGCATCTACCAGCCATTCTATTGATGGCAATTTACGTAACTGCTTAATCCAATCAATTTCTGGCATATCTGGTGAAAGATCATATAATTTTCTTAATCTTTGTAAGTCTTCTTGGGACATTCCTGAAGGAAAACGCGGATAAATTTGTTGCTGCACACTATACAACCAAACTGAAAAAAGTGTTTGATGTACCCCACCTTTATACCAATTACCCTGTTCATAAAATTCACCTACACGACCAATACCAGCCCCTGCAGCCATCGGAACCATGGCTTTGTGTGCTGGGTGTTCTTGAGATGCGAGCGCCATTTGCCATTCAGCTGAAGACGAGCAGCCCAATGTTCCTATATTGCCATTAGACCAAGATTGATTAACAAACCAATTTAATGCATCAAAACCATCGGTTCGAGGGTTACCTAAAATCTCCCACTCACCTTCTGAATAATAACGACCCCTCTCATTCTGAACAGCAACTGCATAACCTCGCTTAACCGCCTCATAAGCCCACTGTAATGTAGCCCCACGAATCTCATTGAAATTATAGGGTGTTTTTATAAAGATTAAGGGTACGGTTTCTTTAGCATCATTCGGAACATAAATATCAGTAGCCAATCTGATTCCATCTCGCATTGGAACCATAACCATTGTATCTGCTACCGATATTGACTCCAAATCGCTTAATTTAATTTCTTCTGCTTCAGTTATGAAAGAAAATAACAATAGCGCGGGCCATTGAATTAATTTTATAAATCTCACTTTTTAACACCTTTGAAATGTTTTAACTGCCATAAAAAGCAAAGATTATACCGATTCTAGGAGCCTGATGAAGCAAAAAATAATTATTTTAATGATAAAAGATTTTCAGGGTTTAACGCCATTCCTTTGGATATAACTAGATTAATTTGCCGTGTGTTTTTGATATTTTCTAAAGGATTTGCGTTCAATAAAACCATATCAGCTACTTTCCCAACCTCAATAGTGCCCATTGACTCTTCAAGTGAGAAAAATTTAGTTGGTATAACTGTAGCTGCATGCAATGCTTCGAGAGGAGTTAAGCCAGCCTCAACCAAAAACTCAAGTTCTGTATGTAAACTGTATCCTGGAAGCGCGTAACCAATAGGTGTATCTGTTCCAGCTCCAATTGGAACTCCTCTTTGGTTCATTCTATCCACTAATTCCATGCTCCAAACAGCAAACTCTGATCCATACCAATCCTGATCCTTTTTTTGTTCAAACCAATCTTTGGTGGCTGCAGTCCATTTTTCTTTAGCTCCAGATGGAACTCTTTCTAGCACAGATTGCCAGTCACTTCTTTCATAACCAGGATAAACCGAGAATGCATTAAGTCGAAGTGTTGGCACTTGAATTGTTGCTTTGAGATTATCTATTGTCTGATTACAACGATTTTCATCATAATTTTTTATTGCTGGTAAGCGTTGCAATGTATGTAAGCTGCTTCTTAGTCTCAATCCGGCCCCTTCTTGGTGGGCGCTTAATATGGATAATCTCTCCTCATGTAACTCTGCTGAATTTGCTGCGCAGTCTAATTCTACGTTTCTTAGATGCTCCATAGAATCAACGCTAGGTCCTGCCATACTTGCTGTCATTGATAATGGCACATGCGCTGCGATTGGCAATTCATATCTAGAAGCTGCCTCAGACAGACCACTAAATACTTCTGGAGACACCATTTCATATATTTTTATAAAATCAACGCCAACATCATATAATGCTGCCACTGTTTTCTGTGCCATATCGGTTGAAGAGTTTTGGGTGCCAATTTCTGGAACCAAATCTCCATCATAGACCACAAATTCACCATCTAAGAGTGGCCCACTAAAATAAACTCTCGGCGAAATTGCATCCTCAGCACGCATTTTTTTAATAACAGGCATGAGTTTATCAATTAGACCTCCAGTATCACGAACACTTGTAATGCCATAAGCTAAAAAAAGATTAGGCATGTCTTCAGTAAAAGCATCATCATAAGTTAAGTGAACATGCATGTCCCATAATCCAGGAATCAAATATTTATCAGTCCCATCAATGGTTTGTGATGCACTAAAAGATTCATTGCCAGTATTCTCAATTGCTGTGATTTGATCTTTTTCAAAAAACACAGTTTGGTTTTCACGGAAACCATTTATTGAATCAATTATGGTCACATTTTTAATAGCTATGGCACTAGTTGGCTTTTTGGCCAAGCAGCCATAGAGTGAGATTGAGAGCATTACAAGTAAGACCATATTCCAAATAATTTTCATGCATATTTTCCTGTTAATAATTTTTTCAAGTTTAACTATAACATTCAAAAATTTTTTAATTCTTGATTTAATTTTATTGACTCTATAATAAACAATCGGCATGCTTCATTTTGTTACAACATCAACCATATTTAAGAGCAAAATTTTATGAACAAAAATAAGTACTCGCCATATATCAGCATTGGATCACGTGTTCGTAAATCACCTTATTTTGAATCAACAAAACGAGCCGGTGCAAAAGCGTTTTCTATCTATAATCATATGTATATGCCTACGCTTTACACTAGTGTAGTTGATGAATACTGGAGCATGATAAATGATGTAGTAATGATTGATGTTGGTGTTGAGCGACAAATTGAAATCAGTGGTCCTGATGCTCATAAATTGATTCAATTTATAACTCCAAGGGACGTATCTAATTGTGATTTAGGGAAATGCTATTACATTCTTCTGACTGGAGAAGATGGCGGCATAATAAATGATGCGGTTTTGCTTCGATTAAGCGATGAACAATTCTGGGTTTCACCTGGAGACGGTGATGTCTTATTATGGATTGAAGGCGTTGCAGTGAATTCAGGCATGGATGTTAATGTTTTTGAGCCTGATGTCTCGCCACTTCAAATGGGTGGCCCCAAATCACCGCATGTCATGTATGAATTATTTGGCAATTTAGCGATCGATCTTGGTTATTATCGAGCCGCTCAAACTGAAGTTAACGGCATTCCATTAGTTTTAGGAAGAACTGGCTGGAGCGGCGAATTGAGCTATGAATTATATCTACAAGATGGGTCTCGTGGTGATGAACTATGGGATTTAGTAGCTAAAGCGGGTGAAAAATTTAACATTAAGCCAGCTGCGCCTCAATTAATAAGAAGTATTGAAGGTGAATTATTATCCTTCGCATCAGATATCAGCCGTAATGATAATCCATATACTATCGATATGGGTAGAATGGTAAATCTTGAGCGTGAAGATGATTTTATTGGTAAAGCTGCTTTGCAAAAAATTCATGCCGAAGGAGTAACAAGAAAATTAGTTGGTATTGAAATTGCTGGTGATCCAATCAATGCGCCTCCAGAACACCTCTGGCCCGTTAAAGATGCTGATAATTCAATCGGGCATATAACGCGCTGTATTTATTCGCCGAGACTAAAGAAAAATATTGGCTTCGCAAATGTTCCTATTGATTATGCTGAAATCGGCTCTAAGGTTTCAATTGATTCTCCGCATGGTCTTTTAAGTGCTTCAGTTTCTAAAAAACCTTGGTTTCCAGCAGAAATTAAGATACCAAAAGATGACTTTATTTAATTACCAAAATCTTTACTTTCAAAATCAGTTATTGCTGCAGCCCCATTAACTATCTTTTCTTCTATACCAAGCGTTTCTGGCAAAACATAAAGAACATAAAATACACCGAGTTTTCGCTTGTTATCATAAAAACTTCCTTGTTTTTCATCAATAGTCGCCAAAATATCTGCCCATAATAATGAAATTATATTCAAAGAAAAATAACGCATATACTCGGTAGCATTTGCCATTGCATGAAGTGTTTGAGTATTAACTTGTTCAATAATAATATCAGTGACTGCTTTAAAACGGCCAAAGGAGTCTTTGGTTTTATTATTTACTAACAATGCCTTAGAACTCTTATATGCAACACCCTGAGATAACTTATTCTCCCAATCCTGAATAAATTCTTTAATCAAGGAACCATGATTGATCATGAGCTTACGAAATACCAAATCAGCTGCTTGCACTTCGTTGGTCCCTTCATAAATAGTGGTAATTCGACAATCTCGAACCAGCTGCTCCATACCATAATCATGAACAAACCCATGTCCGCCAAAAACTTGTTGTGCCGCTAAAGTGCTTTCCATTCCAAGGTCAGATAAATAAGATTTTACGACTGGTGTTAGTAATGATACGAGATTATCTGCATATTTTTTTTCGGTATCATTCTGTGATTTTTGCATCACATCAACATAATGACCAACATAGGTTGCCAGTGCTCTCCCACCTTCCACTTGACAGCGCATACGTAACAGCATCTTTTTGATTTCAGGCTGTTCAATTATGGGGTCTGCATTTTTATTTGTCCGTTTGATGCCAGGTACCTTGCTTTGGAGGCGCTCACGCGCGTAATTACAGGCATTTTGGTAAGCAATATCAGCAAATCCAAGCCCTTGAATTCCTACTGTTATTCTTTCTGCATTCATCATCGTAAACATCGCTGCTAAGCCTCTATTCTCCTCTCCAATGAGAATACCTTCAGCATTATCAAAATTTAGTACACAAGTGGCTGAGCCTTTGATACCCATTTTTTTCTCTATCGAGCCAACCGAGACACCATTTAATTCTGCAGTCGCTTGCCCTTGATTTATATGATTGCGGGATACCAAAAAAACACTAATGCCTCTACTTCCCTCTGGGGCATTGTCAATTCTTGCCAATACCATATGCAAAATATTCTCGGTTAAATCTTGATCACCAGAGGTGATAAAAATCTTAGTTCCATTAATAAGATATTTTCCATTCTGTAAGGTTGCTCGTGTCTTTATTAAGCTTAAATCTGTGCCACAATGCGGTTCAGTTAGACACATCGTGCCTGACCAAGTTCCTGAAGCTAGTTTTGGTAAATAAAGATCTTTGACCTCTTTGGTCGCACTATTTAATAACAACTGATAAGCCCCATGACTTAACTCAGAGTATAATTTAAATGCCAAATTACAGGCACTAAGCATTTCATCAAAATAAAACTGTACTAGTTTTGGTAAACCGCTACCACCATGCTCGACATTAGCATCAATTCCAGTCCAACCAGATTCTATATAGAGTTTATAAGCATCCTTAAAGCCAGGCGGCGTCATGACCTTGCCATCTTTTAGTGTGACGCCAATTTCGTCGCCAATGCTGTTTAATGGTAACAACTGTGAGTTACAAAATTTACCTGCTTCACTTAAGATAAACTCAATATCTTCAATACTTAAATCTTCATAGCCAACTAGGTGGTTAATATTTTTTATGCCTATCCATTCTTTTATTAAGAAAATAATATCTTCAATAGGTGGCTTATAAATCATATTTTTCTATCTCAATTTCTAAGAGGTTTGCCATAACTCAACATATGTTGAATACGCTTTCTAGTTTGTTCTGTTTTAGCTAAAGTTAAAAATGCCTTTCTTTCCATAGCAAATAAATCATCTTCTGTCATTACAGTGCCAGGATCTACATCACCACCTGTAACAATTCGAGCAATTTGTGTCCCTGTTGTCACATCATGCGGGGTTAGATAACCTTTTTTATGAGTTTTTTGTAACCAATTTTGCATTTCTTGCCAAACCTCTCTTCCTGGCATTATGAAACTATCACGAATAGTAGGCTGATAATTTTTAGCTAATTTTGTTATTTCAGTAACTGCTGTATCAAGTAATCTATCTCGATTCATCACAAAATCATCAATGCCTTCTCTAAACATGGCAAGCTCTTTTGCTTCCAATGGAGATTGAGCAGTTTTTCCATATCCCACATTCATAAATGTAGCCCAAGCCGCATCTATCTCGTTACCTTTTATATCGCGCCATCGGTAAAGTAACTCTTTAACTCCACCCCCACCAGGAACGACTCCAACTAAAGATTCAACCAATCCAGTTACTGAATTTGCATGATAGATTGTCATATCTGTACCTAAAATCACCTCAAAACCACCCCCAATTGAAAGTCCTGATGGTGCAGATATCACTGGTATATTTGAATATTTCATTATTTTGACAGTCTGCTGAAAATGCTCTAAAAATTGATCTAATCCTTTCCAATCCTGAGATTCAATAAACCCACCTATTGCCTCTAAATTGACTCCACAAGAAAAATGCGATGCATCATTATGAATAATTAGACCTATAAAATTCTTCTCTGCATGAGCAACCGCATTCCCTAATAACTCCATAGAATTTGCATCCAAAGCATTGGCTTTACTATGAAACTCCACCATACCTATAGCATCATTAATTTCATAATAACTGGCAGCTTTGTTTGTCAATATGGCTTGATGAGTTTTTCTTTCTTCTGTAAATCTTCTTAATCCTTGATCGCGCTCAATTTTTTTATAAGCTCCTTTCGCCGTAAAATATTCAAGATGGCCCTCATTTACTCGATAAAAAGACTTCCCTCTGGCCTCTTCTATAATCCAAGGAATTGCTCGTCCTTCTTTTGTTAACCTTGAAATAAAGTTATCTACACCAATCTTATCAATCATTTCAAATGGGCCTTGTGCCCAGTTATAACCAAGCTTCATCGCATCATCAATTGCAACTAGTGATGTATTTACGTCTGGTACTAGGCTCGCTGCATAACAAAATGTATTAGAAAGAATATCCCAAGCATATTGTGAATATTTACTATCTCCCTCTAATAGCAGAGTAAAATCATTTTTTTGTTCAGCAATCACCGCCAATTCAAGCTTTTCATAACTAAAGTCTCGATATGTAAAATCGCTAAAATCAAGGGTTTGCCTGCTTGAACTATCATCAGGATCTTTAAAGCGATAAAAGCCACCCTTAAGCCCTTTGTTGCCCATTAAACCTTTTTCCATCATTTCTTGCATGACAGGTATTTCATCAGAAACCTCATGAAATACATCTTCTTCGGGCAAGATATTAATTAAGCTTTTAGCGACATCGCTCATTAGATCAATGCCTATAAGATCATAGAGTCCAAAAACACCCGTTTTAGGAATGCCCATCGGACGCCCAAAGATAGCATCAGCTTCCTCAGGCCTCAGATTATAATGAAAAGCCTTATGCAGAGCCGTTTGAATGGCAAAGACACCAACGCGATTGCCTAAAAATCCTGGTGTATCATTACATAAAACAATACCCTTACCCATATTCTCTTGGTTAAACTTTGCTAGACAATCAATGACTTCTGGGCTGGTCATTTCACCTTTAACAACCTCTAAAAGCTGCATATATCTGACAGGATTAAAATAATGTGTGATAGCAAACTCTTTTTTAAATTCATCAGGCATACCATCAACCAATAATGAAATAGGGATCGTAGATGTATTAGAAGAGACAATAGAACCCGCTCGTCTTATTTGATCAATCTTTTTATAAAGATTGCGTTTGAGCTCCAAACGTTCCACGATAGCTTCCGCAATCCAATCAGATTCTGCTATTAGATGCATATCATCTTCTATATTACCGATCGAAATATTATCTAAGATATTTTTATGCAGCAGCCCAGGTTGTTGCTCATCTAAAAGTCTCTCTATTGCTCTTTCACAAATAGCATTTCGATTTCCATCTTTACTAGGGAGGTCTAATAGGAGAACTTCTATACCTGCATTTGCTAGTTGGCCAGCAATACCAAGGCCCATTGTCCCAGCGCCAATTACTGACGCTTTTTGAATTTTGTACATATAATTAACTCGTTGGATTATTATCGAAAATAAATGCTTTTAATAAATCCCGACATCTATTTGGGGTTTCCAGTGGCACCATGTGCCCGCTTTCTTGAATAATTTCAAGCTTTCTTGATGATGGAAGAATACTGGCCAGCTTCATAGTAGCCTTTCTTGGGGCCATTTGGTCCTTACCTCCCAATATTAATTGGCAAGGAACTGTTATATTGCTTGCAGCTTTTTTTCCATCTTTATAATTATTGCATGCATTTAAATCTGCATATAATGCATTAGGTACATTGCCTTGTGTGATTTTATAGCCACCGGCAATCATTGAGTTTCCTGGGATCGTGCCCTGATGAAAATGGCCCGCCCTGCCAAAGCCCCATGACATCATTTTATCAATGGCTGCCTTTGGTTTGTTTTTAGCTGCTTCCAACAAAAAAGAATTAACAGGAGTTTCATAACCACTGGCAATAAGAGATAAGCTCTTAACTTGCTTCGGGAATTTTGAAACATATTCCATAGAAATTAAGCATCCTTGTGAGTGTCCGATTACAGATACTTTCGACGCATTAATCTCTTGAATAACATCATTTATCCATGCCCCCATTTCTTCAATACTGCTCAGTGGTGGCCCCTCAGAATGAGTATGCCCTGGCAAGTCTATACAAAGAACAGAATACCCTCTGAATGCAAAAAAACGTGAATATAACCCCCAGAATGAATGATCCAAACCACTTCCATGGATAAAAAGTACTAAGGGTTGTTTCTTATCGAAAGACTTTCCACCCGTGGAGGCA
>MDTC01259611.1_pt1 | contig 10072 bp, 14 predicted proteins | sample 811181 | NCBI WGS metagenome assembly MDTC01 (sample SAMN05326644, study PRJNA326480) | marine metagenome | isolation source: seawater | place: Pacific Ocean: North | collected 2011
GAAGTGACCGCACCCATGTGATTAACATTTCCATGTATTACTCCATTCTTAGAAAGTTTCATCCAAGCCTGTTTACCCTCTGCAAGCTGACCAATTCGTTTCTCAATCATAAGATACTCATTGAGCAACTCAGCTTCTGGATACTTCAGACTACTGAGAACCTTCTCGTCCACTTTAGCTTGTCCTGTATCAGTAAATACTTTTGGCTTCCAATCGTATTTCTCAATCAGCATACGGGCGATATGTTCTCTACTACTAGGATTAAACTCAATAACAGACTTCTTAATAACAGGAACGCCCTTCTCGTAGCCCAGCTTACTGTTGTTCACCTTTGGAATAAACTCCTCTTCGTGAACCCACGGTGGCTGTCTCTCAGCTAATTCGTTCTGTATCTCAGTCCTACGTCCATTAAGTTTTGAGAATAGTTTCTCAGCTTCACGTTCATCAAACGGAAAGCCATCCCACTCTTGCCAAAGAAGTAACTGATGTATTTCGTGTTCAAGATTAAGAGCATCTTCTGAGTAGTTCATACCCATGATGTTTTCATACAGTTTCTTGTTAACAACTACATCCTGTCGGCAATATTGTAACATCTCGTCAGTAAAGACTGACCAATCGTTATGTTTGCCAAAGTCTCCTTTGTACTCTCCGATACGGTGACCCCACGCTTCAAGACTGTGTGAACCAATCAGTTTAGCTGGTAGCTTACCACTACGGAATAGTTTAAAATCCCTGTCTCTACGGTCAGGCCAGATTGTTCTGGTCATAACCAGTGTGTCATGTGTTAACACTGTTAACATTTTGCCAAACACAATTTCAAGGGCAGGGATATCAAAGCCCATAATATTGTGACCGACAAGCATCTCTGCTTTTTGTAAGAACTCCCAACCAGCACGACATTCATCGCCTGACCAGATGTATTCTTCATCAGTCTCAATATCACGAGCAACGATACAGTGGACTTTTGATACTGTGTCCAGCAACCCATCAGTTTCGATATCAAATATCAGTTTCATACTCGTCCTCTCTCTGGAGTAACCTATGTGTCCACTACTTTAGAACACAATATAAGTCTTTAGATAACTCAGCAAACGCTTTTGCCAAGGCTTCTATATGCTTTCTATCGTCTGGGTGTTTAATCTCATTATCCACACAAACTGACTCCATAAGGTCATCAAACATATCGTCATAGGTTATGCTGACAGTCTGACCCTCATCATCATCTCCGATATAAAGCGTAAGGCCGACACCAGTTTCATCAAGAAAAGCATCAACCTCTACTTTGATTTCTAACATTGCCATCAGAACTCATCCTTGTTGTTGAGTGGTTGGAATGAAACTTCACCATCAGCTTCAAGGTCATCAGGCATGGCTATCTCATTCATACGACCAGTATGTTTGTCGTACTCAAGAAGACAGGCAACCCCTGTTTCTCCCGTCCAACGGTTCTTTAACACTCTAACCACGGTTAGATTAGACATCTCTGGGTCTTGTTGATTTCTCTCGCAACCCAATACGATGTCAGACAGTTGACCGATACCAGCAGAACCACGTAGCTGAGACAATGTAGTACGCTGTCCCTCTTCGTGACCCTTGTTGCCATCAGGTCTGCGTAGGTGGCTCACCAAGATGATACCCACCTTCAACTCTTCAACCAAAGCCCTTAGTTTAGTCATTGTGTTATCAATCAGGCGGCGTTCATCCCCCTCACCAATACCACTAACAACGATTGAGATATGGTCTAATACTATAAACCCACACTCACAACCTTTGGCTAGGTATCTGATTTTAGATAAGAGGTTTTCGCTGTCTGTACTGCCCCAATGGTCATACAGGTAAACTCTACCAGTACCCATCGTAGCATCAAAAGCCTCTTTTAATTCAGCCTTGGTTACATCGCTGTCACCAAAGTGCAATGGTTTGTTTAAGGCTATAGACATAAGACCCAATGAGGTACGTTTTACAGATTCCTCAAGTGCAATGTAGCCTATTGTCTCGCCTTGTTGTAACAAGTAGTGGGCAAACTCACGGCATAATTGGCTTTTACCTATGCCGCTACCCGCTGTCACAGTTACGATTTCACCCCTGCGAATACCCATAGTCTTGGCGTTCATTCCTTTGTAGGGGTACTCGTAAGACTGAGTATTGTCAGTGCTTGTTACAACGTCCCACAACTCTTGACCATTTACGATACCGTCAGGGCGGAAGTCCTTGGCCTCAAAGGTCAGGTCAACCAGTTCCTTGGAACGGCCTTTCTGTATCATTTCGTTGGGGTCTTTACAGTCAGTCAGGGTTGCAATCTTACACTTGTTCGGTGGGAACAGTGCGGCACATTCCTGACTAGCCTTGCGTCCAGCATCATCGTTGTCAAATAATAAAACAACAGAGTCATATCCGCACAGCCATTCCAGATTCTTTTGGATATCCTTCTTAGCTCCTTGTGCGCCATGAGCGACAGATACTACAGGCCACTTATTATTAAGTGCTTGGGACATAGAGAGTGCATCCACCTCGCCCTCGCATATAATAATACGCTTGCCTTTGTCACGCCAAAGCCATTGACCATACAGGCTCACGTTCTTGGTATCACCAATGAACATGAAGTCCTTATTTGGAAACCTAAGTTTCTGGGCAATAACTGTACCATGTGCATCTTTATAATTAGCAATCTGCACAGGCTTGTCATTGAACCTACCCGTCTGGTAGTCCCACTTCTTGACGGTGACCTGATTAATACACCGTTTATCAAGACTCTTAGTTTCACCCTCAATCAACTCGTGTTTCACTTTTGGTTCACTCCTTTCCACGGGTTCATCTACATCATTCTCAAAGTAGCCACACACAAAACAGTAGCCATGCCCGTCATCATACAGCGCAAAGCCATCGGATGACGGACAGGCTGGGCATGGTGTGTGAGTTACGAAATCGCTTGATTTGCTGTCCACCATTCCCTCACATTAAAAGTTGGGCAAGCCTTGCTTGAGAACTCATTGTGACCGACAATTTCTGCATCGGGGTATGGAATTTTTAATTCCCACATGAGTTGAGACAAGGAGTCCCATTGTTTATCAGTAAAGTTTGTATCAGGTTTCCCATCGTTGTCAATACCGCCAACGAGACAAACACCGACACTGTTGTGATTGTAGCCTTTGCAATGTGCGCCGACTTCATCAAGCTCCCTACCAGTTTCTAAAGTTCCATCACGTTTGATGACATAGTGATATCCAATCTTTCGCCAGCCTCGCTGACGATGCCATTTATCAATCTCTTTGGCATCAATATCCATGTCTGGCTTTGTAGCCGCACAGTGGATGATGATGTAGTCTGTTTCTTCTCTAGCCATTATAGCCACTCCTTTGGTACAGTTCCTTCTGCATACAGAAAGCCATGTTTGTTGCACCATTCGGCGCAAGTTAATTTGCTTCCTTGAACCCGCCCATTCATACGCTGAAACACAAACCTGATATCTAGTTCTGGTTTCTGTTGTTTTAACAGCTTATGCTTACGCTGGTCAGCAGATTTGAAGTAACCCTTGGCTTCGATGTAGACACCAGAAGGTAACTTGAAGTCTGGTAAGTAGTTACGCTCTACGATATAGGACAACTTATCCTCTTCATAAGCGTAAGCTACCCCCAGACTATCCAAGTGTTCGGCAACAGTCTGTTCAAACTTACTCCTAAAAGTCCTCTTCGTTTTCTTCCGAGGAGAAGAACTCTTCTGAGCCATCGTTTGCACCTTCGCTGTTGTCGTTATTGTTTTCGTGCTTGTAGCCACCGTCAACCGCCTCAAACGATACATCGCTTGATTCTGGATTGTATTCGATAAGCTCCACAATTTGAAGCCCACGAAAGGCTAACCGCAGTCCAGCACCAAGAGCAGGGGTATACCAGTACTCAGGCTGTACAGCGACACGAACCTTTGACCCGTTACCAATACGTACTTCGTTGGTAATAGGCGTACCTTCAGCATCAAAGACTGCAATCTTACGATGCCAAGGGCCATTCTTAGTTTTGGTGACCGCCCTCTGTACAATCTTGAACTCAAGTTCGCCAGTGGGTGTGCCATCCTCGTTCATTACTTCCTTATAGGGAGCATCGAACTTGCGAATAGACTTCGCAGGGTTTTCCGACTTAGCTTTCTCATGGGAAGCGTTCAGCCAATCATCCACACGTTTTTGGATATCAATAGCTTCTTCTCCACCAAGACGTAGCTTCACACCAAACTCACCTTCTTCTTTGAACTGTGTGTCTGGCTTGAAAGCATAAGTATAGTAAGCCTTGCCGATTGGGGTTGTAAATTTAGCAACCATAGTCTTCTGTCTCCTTAGTGTTAACATTGTTAACATTTATGGTTTCTGGATTAATGCCGCACTCCATGAGTTTGGCTTCCAAGTCCACAGGAACAGCCAAGTCCCTGCGAACAAGTATCTTGTAGAAAACTACAAGAATCTCTGCGTGATTTTGGTTCATGCGATAATGTCCATTAATTGTAGTATAGCCATATCAACCACCAAGTCAAGCGAAAAAGTAGTCTGACTTTAACACATCTCGTATATCAAGACTACCCTTTGTTGGCTCTGGTGGAACATCATCAATCACCTCTAGCGCATGGTTTCTGAACTGAGCCAGAACATCGTTCTGTTCATACATCTCCACAAAGGCTTCTCTTGTCTTTGTAAACAACGTATCGACATGAGAGGCATGAACTCCATAGGAATCATGCACCATTGAGAAGTCTGTAATACCTTCGTCCAGACACTTACATATAGTCAAGGTCATCGCCGCACTATCCAACGAATGAATAAAGTTTGGTGATGCCCCGTTCACTGAACGCCTCTTGTCAGCCTTGCTAAATATCTGTTCCCTCACTTGGGGTTTGATTAGCGTGTTGTCAATATGCGTAGTGATGCGCCGTGACCTAGTTTCTGGATACATCTGAAAGACCAGAAAGCCTGTTGGTGTTTCCCAAAGAACAGGTAAGTTCTCTTTAGACACACGGGAAGACACTTCCTGTAGCCAATCCATCACCTCACGTGCAGACGTAATCACCTGAGAGATACACTCCCAGACTATCTCTGCAAGGTAAGCCGCTGGCTTGTACAGGTCATTGTCCCAAGGGTTCGTAGCCCCCGCCTCTAGTCTATCTTGTATGTAATCCTCTATATATTGCTTCGTACTATATATCTTGCCCCCATACGGTACAACCATGACGGGGCGTTTAGTTGTCTTTCGGTTGACACCAAACTCCAACCACTGTTGAGCCATAACGTCATACGCTTTACGGCTTTCTAGTACCTTGATGACACCATCAGCTACATCCTGATAAATGTCTCTTGGTGTATCGTGAGGAACGAGGTTGGTACTCTCAGCCCCACGATAATCCCTTTGGATTGCAGACAAATGTTGCAAGCCATTGTTAGACCCATCCATACTCACAGGCAGACAGGATAACTCACCTACCTTGCAAGTTGCCCACTCAAAGCAGAACGCAAGAAACATCCACGGGTCATCAGCCTCAGTCCACCATCTGTTATCGTATGGATTCTCTGCCACAGCTTTAATCTGTTCAGTGTTATTCACAATCCAATCAGTGCGGTCATCAAAGGATATCTTGTCGTTCCCAAAGCAGTTAGCACCGTGTACAGCTAACCAGTACATCCCACGTGAAGTCAGGGGTACGCCCTCTGAAAACAACAGGAGAGACTTGGCATAGTCTGGCCCTTGTGGAGTAAGAAAGCTGGATACAACATACTTACGACCACGAAAGTCATTTTGCCATACAAAAAAGAACTCATTGTATTCTTCAAAGCGTTTAGCCATTTGTAGTGTACGGGCAAGCTGAAGACGCTTTGAAGTCATACGAGAGTTGGTCTGGTGTACACGACTTGCGGCGTGTTTCCATTCCTTGAACTGGTTGCGCTGGGCCTCAGTCATATCTTCCTTTTTCAATCCCGCTGGTACTGGTGAGGGCGGCAAAGGTAATGCCTCACGTGGCGGAAGGTCAGCCCAAGACTGTCCTGTGTTCCACAGCGTGTCCATTACCTCAAGTATCTTTGAGTTTACTTTCCACTTTGTACCCTGCAATCCGTTGATGGCACGATACTCAAGGGGCATCTCGTGATGCTCAATCTCTTCAAGATACCGCCTGTTATACGTTTTAATCAGGGGCAGTGGCTTGATATGGCGAGTATGATACCCACCGCTGTCAGGGCTAACCCACGGGCGTGGTTCGACAACGCACGGCATATAGCGTGGTGTTAGTACCTCACTGTGCTTGTTAACTTTGTTAATCCACTCAAGCGTCTTCTCAGTCGCTTCAAGATACAGCACACGTTTAGTCCTACCGAAAGTGTGTGTCACAAGTTGCACCAATCCTGTCTGTTGGATAATGATATCCACCAGCTTGCATCCAAGGTGCATCTTCTCTTGCTTACTCCACGGTTCATAGTCGATAAGAGCTTTCTTGTTCATAGTATGGATGATGGCATAGCGGCGGTAGTAACGATTACTGGTGCGCTTGTTTACATCTTCCTTGATACGTCTAAACCAATGCGGTTCTTTCTCCTCAAAGACAGTAAACTTAAACTGGTCTTCAAGCATACTGGCAATGCCCATAGCCACCTTTGTTAGTGTGTAATTCTTACTCACACCATCTACAACCATCTTCAACGAGAGGTAAGCGGCAACCTCTGGGTCAACAAGTGACAAGAGGTGTGCAGACGAGTTCAGCCGCCCAGCTTTACCTGAGAACGCCTCGTCTAAAAAATTAGTTAATCCTTTGGTCACACCATCCACACTGTGCTTCATAGCTAAAATTCCATAGTGTGTGGTGGACTCGTTGCCTGATGTTACTGCTTTCTGCACTTCAGACCTGTAGTACTCAATACCTTGAGTTTGCATATCAGCTTCTAGCTGTCTCTGTTTTTCAAAGAGTGTCATGTCCTAGTCCTATACATAAGGTTATACCCAACCCACTGGGCGATAATGTCCATTAATTGACCTAGATAGCAAAACCTAGAAATAATGTCAAGGGCCATATTCTTGCCGCCGTGATGATAGGGCAAAAAAGCGGTGTCAACAGCGTATTAACACTGTTAACACCTAGATTGTTACAGGCCGAGAGCTTTAACTGTCTGAGCGTGTTTTTTCTGGCTGTCAGTGAGCTTGACGGTGTGCCATACATCGTCCTTCTGCACCGCAATAATGTCGTGGGCATACACAGAGCCAATCTCTGTATGTATACCCTCAACCTCTGCCATACGGATGTTACCCCGCTTGTTGTCCTTCATCGTAGCCAACCAACCGTTAGCTAGTTTGAAACGCATACCTTTTCGGATGTCGTTAGTAGTCATCATTAATTACCTCGTATATATCGTGGATAAACTGTGGTGCGCCCACAGCAATATTGTAGAAGACAAGCAAGGCCATACCATAAATGTACAACCTTGCTAGTATCGTCAGTAAACTAAGCCCCACGGCGGAAGGCAATAGTATGATTGTAGATTACCTCATCGGCATACATACCCATCAGGTAATCGTTTTTCCAACGGTATATTGTTGTAAGTGACACATTGAAATGCTTTGCCAAGCGTTCCACCGTAATACGGTGATACAGGCCATGCTCAATGATTGCCTTTTGTTCAGCTTTGCTGTACTGGCTAAACTTACCACGGCCTACGGCCTCACGTACAGTTGGAAGTGTGTAGGATTTGAAAGGCTCTACTACCTTATATGCTAATTGTACCACTATTTATTCTCCTGTGTTAACACTGTTAATATCCACGGTGCGGCGTGGTTTAGCACCGTCATACCTCTTAGGATAAGAGATATTCCTGATGGACTTATCCCAACATTTACGGCAAGGGCCGCAAGTGTAAGAGCCATATAATTCTTTGTGACTTTCAGCGGGACACTCAGAAGCATCACCCGTAAACGCAGGGGTGCTGTAGTCAGTGAAAGTCGATGATGTATAGGGATGTTTACCCGCTGGGGCTTGGTCATCTTTGGGCATGGATAGCCTAAGACAGACGTTATCTGGTAGCGGTTTACCGTACAGGCCAATGGCCTTAGACCACATAGCCCATTCTTTGCTAGGTATCCAATGGGAAACAAAAGGCGTAGCCTCACACACTGCAATAATATCCAGACACATCTGGACGGACTGACTGTCCCCGCTGTCAAACCAGCGAAAGTGTGGATTGCCTGTAGACATAATCATACCCGTCATGCGAGTAACAAAGTCTGGGCTTTGCATAAACTCAAGCACACGAGCTTGCTTGTTTTTAACTGAAGGGTAAAGGTAGTTACCACGCAGGGCATAACACTTATGACAAGGTGTGCCTTTTTTCTTGCGTAGCTTTGAGCCTGTCTTACATAGTTCTGCGCTGATACCAATAGACGGACAGGGCATCTTACTGGTGTATGTCATCATTTGTTGCTGTGCCATATTACGTCCTCTCTCTGTAGTGACTGTTAACACTGTTAATATTTAGGTGAGCAGTTTTGTGTCATGCTCAGGACTCTCCTTTGTGTTATGCTGGGTTTATGAGCGAGGCCAACTCTGCCCTCAATACGAAGCCCCCAGCGGCCTGTATTCCGATTATTACTTATAGTACCACAACCCACTACTGCTGTCCAGCAGAATTGTCATTGTCAAAGAGGTCAAGCTCAACAATATATTGACGCTCAAACAAGGTGTAGTCATCATCAACTATGCCCCGCATTATTTCATCGAAGCCGTCATAAAATTTAAAGGTAACAGGGTCACCCACCATGCTGTTATTTACAAACAAGGCAACCTCATGGCTATGTACATCTCCTGTTTCTTCATTGTACCACTGCCCCATAGACACATATCTATTTTCATCTACGGGAATGATAAAGTTTCTCCACGTGTAGTTATCGTATTGCATCATGCCACCTCTTTGTTAACATTGTTAATAGGCCACCAGTGCGGTGGACAAAACGGGATATAGCTATTCTTTTGACCCGACTTGATGAAGTATTGCTCAAGTCTGTCCCACCGTGCAAAGTATGCCTTTTCACCTATGTAATAGTTACGATACGCTGTAACAGTACAGTCATGCTTGTATTCGTCAGGCATACACTGAGGCGGCGGTGTAAACTCAATGTCCTCACCCACTGGATTGTCACCCAGAAACTCACGCAGTCTGTCGGACGCATGGGTTTTGTCATAGCGACATTCGTATTCGTGCAAGAGGTCAAGGAACAAAAGGTAAGCCCACTGGTACTGAGCCTTTCCAGAAGCCACCCACTTGGTGCTAGGGTGCGGCAAGTACGCCGCCTTATACACGCACTCCGAATGAGGACTGCCCCATACATGGTGGGCCGATGATAGCATCTGCGCCGTTTCTAAAATCATTTTGACAACGTGTTTGTCGCAGTGATACCGAGCCGCCATAGACGGCTCAGTGTGAAGATAAAAGATGTTCATGCTGGTTCTTCCTTTCCAAAAAACTCATCTTGGCAAGACATACACATACCACTAATTGTGTATTCTTTGAGGCTCAGTTCATCACGAAAGTTCATATCAGGGTTAGCGCAAGTCATGCACTGTCTGTCGTTGATTGTCTGCACCCGTGGTTTGTGTGTTTTGTCGGGTGCAATCTGAGCGGCTAACAGTTCTAAAAAGCGGTCAACCTTTTCGCTTTTTTGAGTGGGCTGGATGTTAACACTGTTAATATCAATGGTCATTACCAAGCCCTCCCTTTGCATATAGCACGGATGCCAGTTTGCAGAACAATGGTACATCCTACAACAACAAGGCCCGTACCCGCAGAGCCATACCCTGCATAAAGAATATCAAAGGCCCAATACATACCGATACTGCCGAAGCATAAGAATAGTATGATTAGGAATTTTTCGATTGGATAAGCATTAGTCATTTTTAAGTCTCCTATTGTTAACACTGTTAATACTTAGTGGGAAAGTGAAGCACTCGGAGGAATTAGCACTCACTCCCCCACTCTCTTTATACTAGCAAAAACCGTGGGTAATTGCAAGCAATCTTGACAACGACAATATTCGTAATTCGATGATAGGACGAAAAAAAA
>MDTC01065016.1_pt1 | contig 10070 bp, 14 predicted proteins | sample 811181 | NCBI WGS metagenome assembly MDTC01 (sample SAMN05326644, study PRJNA326480) | marine metagenome | isolation source: seawater | place: Pacific Ocean: North | collected 2011
GATATGATAAAAGAGGGAGCGGGCGAGAGTGCTACGGCGTTCGTACAAATGGCTACGGGACTAGATGAAGTACAACAAACGCAAGCCGTAGAGTTTTTTAAAGAAACGGCTAAAGCAGTAGTAGAGGTTAGTACCCAAGCTATTAAAACTGCCGACGCTTTAGTAGAGCAACGTAAAGCGGTAGAACTATTAGAGGCGGGACAACAAAAACTTATGCTACAGTTTCAAACACAAGCAGAGATACAAAGACAAATAAGAGACGACGAAAGTTTAACCTTTGCACAACGTCAAGAGGCAAACCAAGAGCTAGGTAGAATACTAGACGAGCAACTAGCAAAAGAGCAAAGCCTAGCACAAAAAAAACTAGACCTAGCTAAATTAGAATTAGCACAAAACAAAGACAACCTAGAACTACAAAAAGCAGTTATAGAGGCAGAGACTGAACTAGTAGACATAGAAGAGCGTATAACGGGGCAAAGGTCAGAACAACTAACAAACACTAACGCACTTATAAAAGAGCAAGCAGACGCTATAAACGAGTTAAGGGTAGCGGGACTAAGTGAAAGAGAGGCAGAATTTGAACAACTAAACCAAGACTACCAACATAAGCTAGAGCTTGCACGTAAAAGCGGTATAGATACTGTAGCAATAACAGAAGAGTATAACCGCTTAGTAGCTGAGACAAACGCAAAATTTAGAAAAGAGGACGCAGACAACCAAAAAGCTACAGACGATAAAATAAAAAAGCAAAGACAAGATAGCGTAAACGCTTTAGGTCAAACTATACAAATGGCGGGCGCTTTATTTGAAGAGGGTACAACTGCGCAAAAAGGGTTTGCAGTAGCTAGCGCGATAATGGACACCTACAAAGCGGTAAACATGGCTTTAGCTAGTGCACCGCCCCCGTTTAGCTTTATACAAGCGGGTCTTTCTTTGGCTATGGGTCTTAAAAATGTTAAGGAAATTATGAAAGTAAACCCTAGTAACCCTAGTACAAGCGGGTCTACTGCGGGAGGTGGCGCAACTGCGGGGCGTAGTGGCGGTATGAGTGGGGCAAGTGCACCAATAACAGACCAAAGCCTAGCGGGTTTTAACGCCTCACAAATGAACTTTAGCGCTAGCTCTAGCCTTGGGGCTTTAGGTGGCAGTAATAACCCTATACAAGCCTTTGTTGTACAACAAGACGTACAAAGTCAAACAGAAATGCAAACACAAATAGACGAAAGAGCAACTTTATAAATTTAAATTATGACCAAAATAGTAGAACTTATTATAGACGACGAGGCGCTAGAAAATCAAGACGGCGTATTTGCTATTAGCCTAGTGAATCAACCCGCTATACAAGAAAATTTTATAGCACTAAAACAAGCTAGTAAAAACATAGAGGTAAAATTTAACGACTTAGACGCAGATAAGCAACTATTGATAGGCGCGGTACTTATACCTAATAAGCAAATATTAAGAGTAGACGAGGACGGTAAAGACTACTACGTATACTTTAGTAAAGAAACTATACGAAAGGCTAGCGAGTTGTTTTTTATGAGAGATAAACAACATAACCACACGCTAGAACATAGTAAAGACATAACAAACCTAACAGTAGTAGAAAGTTGGCTAAAAGACAGTAAGATAGATAAAAGCCACGAATACGGTTTTAAAGACTTACCTATAGGTACTTGGTTTGTATCTGTCAAAGTAAATGACCGTACGGTATGGGACAAATACGTAAAGACGGGTAAGGTACAAGGTTTTAGTATTGAGGGTTATTTTACAGATAAACAAACTACACTAAGCGAAGAAAAAATAGACTTAGAGGTAAGAAAAAACGCTAGTTGTCCCGACGGCTACGAACACAAAATGCCCGACGGGTCGTATATGTGTGGTAAAAAGCACGGTAAATATTCAGAAGATGAAGTTATACTAAACCGTATACGTAAAGTTATTCGCGAGAGCGGGCTATAAACTTATCTTTACTTTGAAAGTCTAGGGCGTAATGGCACTCGTAACAAAGTAGCCGTATATTGTCGGGGTCAAGTCTCAGTTCGGGATATAAGCCCTTAGGTTTTATATGTGCAAAGTGCCACGCTTTAGCCTCGTTTCCTAAATGCTCTTTACAGTTTGTACAGACGTGCGGGCGTGTTTGCCATATCTTATAAAATAGGGCTTTCTCGCCCGTTTTTTTACGTCGTTTCATTTTTTTATTTAAAGATAAACTAACTTTTATAAAATGCGTCTTTGTAATAGTGAAACTTATACTTAATTATGAAAGACACTATAAACCAAATCAAAGCAATTCTAGGTATGGAAGTAGCCGAGATTAAGCTAATGGCGGAAGCTATGCTAGTAGACGGTACTAAAATAGGTACGGATGCTGAAAAATTTGAGGACGGCGTTTTAGTATTTGTAGTAGGTGAGGACGGCGAAAAAATGCCACTACCTACGGGCGAGTACGAAATGGACGGCGGGGCTAAAATGATAGTAAGCGACGGCGAAATTACAAGCCTAACGCAACCCGAAGAGGACGGCGAAGAGGCAGACCTTAAAAAAGATAAAAAAGACGAGGAAGAAATGAGCGAAGAAAAAGTAGACCTTTCTAACTATGTTACTAACGAAAATTTAGTAGAAGCTATTGAGGTATTACGTTCTGAGTTTGCTGAAACTTTAGACGGTCTTAATAAAGAAAATACAGAGCTTAAAGAGACTGTACAAAAATTGAGTAAACTATCGGCAGTAAAGCCACTAAAACATAATGCACCAACAAGCCCAAGTAAAATAGAAACGGGTAACAAGCATTTAGATATAATCTTAAACGCTAAAAACAACTAATAAAATGGCAAACAAAAAATACGACTTATCAAATTTCCCAACCGTAACTAACAACACTTACGCGGGCGAGTTGGCACTACCTTACATTACTAGCGCGGTAGCATCTAATTCATTAGAAAACGGGTACTTAACATCTTTAGCGGGTGTACGTAATAAAGCGGTAGTATCTTCTCTAGTATCAGCAGACCCTATTGTAGCGTCTCAATGTGGTATTACAAACGGCGACAACCTTACTTTAGACGAGAGCGTACTTACTACTACTGACGTAATGGTAAACGAAGCAATTTGTAGAGGTAAAGTTTACCCTACTTGGGTAGCGTCTCAAATGAACGGGTCAAGAAACGGCGAGCCTACAGACTTTATAGACTTTTGCGCGTCAGTTGTAGCGGGAAAATCAGCACAACAAGTAGAGCAATTTATTTACAAAGGCTCTACAGCGTTAGGTACGGGTTTAATTTCTGACGACGGTACTATTGATAGCACGGGAATACAAGCGGGACGTTTATACCTAGCTGCTAACTATATTGACTTAGGCGGTGCACTTGCAGAGGGTAACATCTTAGCAAAACTACAAGCTACTTACGATAAAGCAGTAGACCAATGTGCGGGTATTTTAAACGCAGACGACGTACAATTCTTAGTAAGCCCTAAAACTTACGCTTTGTACTTAGGTAAATTAGCGTCTAACGGCGGAGGTTACGAGCAAAGAGGATATAACCAAAAATTTGGTGCAGTATCTTACTTAGGTGTAGCGGTTAATATGGCTAGCGGTATGCCCGACGATGCAATCATCTTATGTAAAGCGTCTAACTTATTTGTAGGTACTAACTTAGGTACTGATATGACAGAAATGAGCGTTATACCAAGATACCAATATGACGGTAGCGACTTTATACAATTAGTTATGCGTTTCGGTATTGGTGTACAAGTAGGTCTTAAATCAGACTGTATACTAGCGGTTAATCAAACTATCTAGTAGTACGACTTATAACGGTAGGGCTTTATTGCCCTACCTTTTTATAATCTTATAAAATGTTTAATATATGAGTTGTAGTATAGCAACGGGTAAAGGTATACTTTGCCAAAATGACGTAGGAGGTATAGACCGTATACTACTAATGAGTGGTATAGGCGCTAACCGACTAAAGACCGTAACAGTTACCACGGGGGTAGCTAGTGCGGTAGAAACCGAGAGCGGTAGCGAAGGAACTTGGTTTGCGATTGACTTAGATAAATATCAAAGTAACTTTAATCAAACTATTGTAACAAGCGAGAGCGGGGTAATGTATCAGCAAGACCTAGAAATAGTTTGTAGAGGTGTACAAGCTACTACTATAGACTTATTTGAGGATATTGTAGCGGGAGTATGGCAGATTATGGTAAGAGACAATAACGGCGTTTATTATCAATTAGACTTTAAACGTATGGCACGGTGTAGCGGTGGGTCTTTTATTCATAACGGAGATACGGCACTAAGCGACCCTATCGGCTTTACTTTACAATTTCAAGCTATGGGCTTACAACCCGCTATTAATATGACTACAGACCCAACGGGTATAACGTCTACTAAAATAGCTATTAGCGGTACACAAATTTAAGACTTAGAGGTTAGTTAACTAAAAAGGTAGGAGGGGGTTTATACCTTTCTTACCTTTTTTTTATTTAAAATTATGGCAAAGAGAAAAAAAGTAAAAAAAGAATTTGTAGGTAGTTATATTTACTGCCCTAAAAAAACAATGTTAAGCGACTTTTTACCCGACGACTTATATAGAACTATTTACCAATTAGACCCTAACCTATTCGAGAGTGCTAGTACTAAAAAAAATACCAAACTATCAGAATAAGGTAACTATAAACTACTCTAGTAAATTGTATAGTAACGCTATAAATTCTACTAGACCCGTTTTTATACCTAATTCTACGCACCAAACTACTACTACGTTTGGTACACCTAGCTACTACCTAATAGAGTTTACAGACCAAGTAACAAGCGTAGTAAAAGACACTTTACTAGTGTTAGACGAGGCTAGTACAAATACAAGGTACTTAACTTTTAATTTAGTAATAGGTTTAAACGTTGGCCAAAGTGTAACTAGAACGGGTATAATAGACATAGCTGAGGGTAAACATAATTATAAAGTATACGCAGTATTAGAAAATACAACCTACCCCGCAACGGCTAACGGAAATAGCGAAAAAAACGCTAGATTTTTAGTAGATAAAGGCGTAGCTTTGGTATATGATGAGTACGATTTTACAAATACTTATTTTAACCCCGATAGGCAAACTATACCTAGCGTAATATCATACAATAATGAGTAAACTACATACATTTAATAACGCATACGAGTATATCGACGATAGCGAAGTAGTTAAGAGCTCGCAAGAATACGTAAGCTACGGTACTAATAACGATTACCCTAACTATCTAATAGACTTATACCAAAAAAGTAGCGTACATAACGCCCTTTGTAATTCTATAGCCTCTTGGATATATGGCGACGGTGTAACAAGTCCCGACAAAGCTGTAAAGGTAGAGGCTTGGGCTAAATTTCTTACACTATTTGACAAAGGAATAGGTAAAAATACTATACAAAAGTGCGTACTAGACTTAAAAGTACAAGGCGGTTTTTATTTGTCTTTAACTTATTCACTAGACCGTACTACTATAACAGAAGTAGAGCATATACCGTACGAAAATATGCGAACGGGCGAAGAGACAGACGGCAAAGTAGAGTTTTACTACTATTCTAAAGATTGGGCGCAAGTAAAAAAGGTAGGCTATGACAAAGTAAAAGCCTTTGACCCCGAACAAAAACAAGCGTACCCTAACCAAATAGTATGTTTTAAAATGTATAGCGTAGGGTCTTACTATTACCCAAAGCCCGACTATCAAGGGGGACTAAATTATATAAACCTAGATAAGAACGTAAGCGAGTACCATTTAGCAAACATACAAAACGGTCTAGCGCCTAGTTTTTTACTATCGTTTAATCAAGGTATACCAAGCGAGGAAAAACGCAGAGAGGTAAAACGTCAAATAGAGAACGAGTTAAGCGGGTCTAAAAACGCGGGTAAGTTTATACTTTCATTTTCAGACGATAGAGCCAACGCTCCCGAAATTACGAGCTTTGCACTATCTGACGCAGACAAGCAATACCAATTTTTAAGTACTGAAATTACTAACAAAATTATGGTAAGCCATAGAGTAGTAAGTCCTCGTTTATTCGGGGTAAATTCTGACGGTGGCGGACTAGGTAATAATGCCGACGAATTACGTACGGCATCTATATTATTTGAGCAAACAGTAGTAAGCGGTTATAGAGAACTATTAACCGAGGCACTAGAATTGATAATGTTTGAGGCGGGCGAGGGTATAAAATTAGAGTTTGAAAGTGCGCAACCTTTTAGCGAAGAGGTAGAGGTAAAACGTACAATAGAAGAGGTAGAGGCTACTAGCTTGTCTAGTGAAAAAAAAAAGAAGAAACGCGACTATAAAACCCAAGACGATATAGACCGAACACCTACTAAAGGTATGGTAGAAGAGGCTAAAAGAGGTTTAGAGTGGCGTAGAGAATATAAGCGAGGCGGTACAGAGGTAGGCGTAGCTAGAGCTCGAGATATTAGCAACGGTAAAGACCTTAGTATAGATACTATAAAGCGTATGTACTCGTACTTTGAAAGGCACGAAGTAGATAAACAAGGACAAGGCTTTAAAATAGGCGAGAAAGGTTACCCAAGTGCGGGGCGTATAGCTTGGGCTTTGTGGGGTGGCGACGCGGGTTTTAGTTGGAGTAGAAAAAAAGTAAAAGAGGTAGCTAATCTTAGCGAAAACGTACACTTATGCGACGACGACGCCCACAAATGGCTAGACTATTTAGATAAGGTAGGCGAGGTAGTAAATACTAAAGATTGGGAGCTCGTAGAAGAAACCGAAGTAGTAGACACACAACTAGAGGCGCAGTATAATAACGAGCCATATAAGTTTTTTAAAAGATATGCTACTCCCGACGAAAAAAGTAAAACCGATAAAGGGCTATACAAAGTACGATATAGATATAGTAGAAACTTGTCTAAAAATAGTAGACTATTTTGTAAGAATATGGTAGCTAATGCAAAGCTAGACGTTTCTTATAGATATGAGGATATTATAGAAATGGGTAAAGACGGTATAAACGGACAGTTTGCGCCCGAGGGTAAAAGTACTTACTCTATATGGCAGTGGAAAGGTGGCGTATATTGTCATCATAATTGGATTAGACAAGTATTTAAACGTAAGCGAAACGCAAGCGGGCAATTTTTACCTAACGACGGTTTAAATAATGATACCGAAGTAAGCCCAAATACAAGAGGTACGGGTATAACAAACCCTAGAGGGTGGCGTAAGTCAAGTACCCCAACAATAGATTTACCAAATAGAGGAAGTTTAAAAAATAAATAAATAAAAAAATGTCGTTAAAAGAAGAGCAAAAAAAGAGAGCAAAATATACTAAAGGCGAAGTAGCAAAACTTGTTATACCTAGCGAAACAGAAATAGTAAGCGATATACCGTTTAACCTATACGTAGGTACGGGCGGTCATTTAATGGTGCAAACTTTAGACGGTGAGCGAGTATTCTTAAAAAACATACCTAGCGGTACTTTTGTTGATTTTATTAAGTTTAACAAAGTATTGGCAAAAGGTACAACGGCTACCGACCTAGTAGCAATACACTAAAAAAATATGGCACTACCTACGCAAGTAATTTTTATAGATGCTGACTATATAAAGGCTTATAGTCAAGTAGGCGGGAATATAGACGAAAAATATTTTTTACCCGCTATACTAACGGCACAAGACAAGTATATACAACCTATACTAGGTACTAATCTATACAATTATCTTAAAACAAATGTAGCTAGCCTACCTACGGCATACGCTACGCTTATGGACGATTACGTAAGGCGTACGGTTATGTATTGGGCTTTAGTAGAGTTATACCCTTATTTAAGTAATAAGGTCTTAAATAGCAGTATATCGCAAATAAGCGGAGATAACGCTACGCCTATATCTAAATCGGAGGTAGACAGTCTTATAGCTAAAGAGCGAAATAACGCACAATTTTATAGCGAGCGTTTAATAGACTATTTACAACATAATAACGATACACTATCAGAGTATAATAGCGGTAGCGGTGCAGATATGAGCCCTATAACTACTATATACTACGAGAACGGTTTAACTATATCGGGTAGTCCTTTAATGACGCCTTACAACCTAGTAAAACCTCGTAAATAGTGGGACGTCCAAAGGGTAGTAAAAACAATAAAGAGCAATACGTAAAACTGTTAAAGCTCTACCTAGAAAAAAAAGGTAAAAAATGCAAAACAAAATAGACACCGTAGTATTTAATACAATTAACGCGGGAGCGGTAGGCATTACCTTTGTTGATATAGAGCAAGTTTTAACTATACTACTACTTATTACGGCATTATTATATAACATAAAAAAACTTATAGATAAATGAACTTAAAACATTTTAGCGCTAAAGAATTTACTTGCGACGGTGTAAACTGTTTTGACAAAATGGACGTAGACACGTTACACAAATTAGACACGGCTAGAGAGTACGCTAATATACCTTTTACTATCACGTCTAGTTGGCGGTCTGAAGAACATAACCAAGCAGTAGGGGGCTCTGAAAATAGCGCGCACTTACGAGGTTTTGCTATAGATATAGCTTGTGAAAGCTCTATAGATAGGTTTATTATCTTAGACGCTCTTATATGCGTAGGCTTTAGGCGTATAGGTATAGCTAAAACATTTATTCACGCTGACTCTGACCCAAACCTTTCAGAGGGTGTAACTTGGCTATACTAATGGGGTGGGAATTATCTATAGGCTTTTATACGGGTATACTTTTTGGGGTGTACTCTCAAAAACACCAAGACGGTATAGGGCATTACTTGTATTTGCCTTTTTGTTTCATTTGTTTAGACTTATATAATGGTTAATTTTATTACTACTAATTGGGGCGAGCTCGTTATAGGCTTGCTAGCATTTGTTAAGGTTATAGTAAACCTAACACCTACAGAAAAAGATAACAAAGTATTTTCTAAGCTAGACGACCTAGTAAACCTATTTATAAAAGACCGCCTTAAATAATGCACCCGCTACTAAAAAACATAGGTAAAGTAGCGGACGTATTTAAAGAGGGACAACGGCAGAAAAAATGGTCAGCTAAACGTAGCGTATCGGGTGTACTTGTTACGGCAAGCGTTACCGATATGGCTAGCAATGGTTTAACTGAGTACAACGTATTACTATCTTTTATAGCCGTATTACCTTTGTGCTTTAGCGTATTTAAAAATGAGTAAGCCCGATAGCTTCAACCGTATGAGGTTACGACCCGAAGAGGTAGACCTTATAAAAAAGCATAGGGGCGAGTACGTCGAAAACATAAACGACAATTCACTACTAAGCCAACACCTAAAAGAGCGCGGTATAAACCAAAAAGACGTAGTAAGCGTTAAGCATTGGCAAAACTTTAAAGGCGAGCCACGTTTTAGCATTGTTACAAAACAAAACCGCGATGACCTAGAAGTATTTAAAAAGGTACAAGACTACGTACAAGCACACGCACCAACCTATAAGAATATAAAACGTAAAAATATAGACGGGCATTTATTAGTAATAAACCCCGCCGACGTACATATAGGTAAATACGCTAACGCTTTAGAAACGGGCGAAGAGTACAACGTAGACATAGCAGTAAAACGCGTTTTAGAGGGTGTACAAGGGCTTATAAATAAGTCTAAGGGTTTTACTATAGATAGAGTTTTATTATGTCTAGGAAACGATATACTACATATTGACAATGTATATAACACTACTACAAAGGGAACGCATCAAGATACAGACGGCGGTAAATGGTGGGAGTTTTACGACGTAGCCCTAGAGCTCTACGTAAAAGTTGTAGAGATGTTACGCCACGTAGCACCCGTAGACTGTGTACATTCTATGAGTAACCACGATTACCAAAGCGGGCATTACTTAGCTAAGACGTTAAAGGCGTGGTTTAGAAACACAAAAGACGTAAGAATAGACGCGGGCGCGTCGCATAGAAAATACTATAAATACGGTAATAGTTTAATAGGTTTAGAACACGGCGACGGTGCAAAAGTAGATAACTTACCCTTACTTATGGCTAACGAACGCCCCCAAGATTGGGCAAATAGTATATATAGGTATTGGTATTTACACCA
>MDTC01171436.1_pt1 | contig 10069 bp, 10 predicted proteins | sample 811181 | NCBI WGS metagenome assembly MDTC01 (sample SAMN05326644, study PRJNA326480) | marine metagenome | isolation source: seawater | place: Pacific Ocean: North | collected 2011
ATATTTTATATTATTAGCCTCATTAAAAAAAAATTTTTCAAGATCATTATCTAATTTTTTAAAAAAAATTTCATAAAATTCTTCTATATTATCAAAAAAATTAATTCTAAAATACCTATAAATTTCAATTAAATCAGGGTTACCTTCAAAAATTGAAGAGTATACAAAAAAGAAACTTTTGATTTTTAAATCTTCAAGTATTGGTAAAGCTATGTCATATTGTGATTTATTTCCATCATCAAAAGTAATACATATTTTTCTTTCTTTTAACTTATTTTGCTTTAATTGAATTAAAAATTCTCCAGCATCTAATATATTTTCTGTACCTATGTATTTGAGAATTTTGTAAAAACCATCTTTATCTAGTGATCCTTGGCTAATCTTATGAACTGATCTGTCATGAAATAAATGAAAGGTTACACCATGATAAAACTTATTTTTGTTATTAAAGTACATAGCTTTTTATTTTAATTATCTTTTCTTTATCTATTATAGTTTTTAAAAGTTCTTATTTTTTTTTTTGAGATTAAATAATCAACCCACTTAATTTCATCTTTAATTATTTTATCTATAGAGGAAAACTGTGGTTTCCACTTTAGTATTTTTTTTGCTTTTGTAATTGAACAAGTTAAATTTGATGCATCCCCTGGTCTTTTTTTTACAATATTAAATTTACAATTTTTTTGAGTAATTTTGTTTATTTTCTTTAAAACTTGCAAATTAGTTAGTTTATTTTCACCTCCTATATTTAGAATGATGAAAATGTTTTTTTTGTTATTTCTTAAAAAATTAATACTATTATTAATTGCAGTCGATATATCTTTAATATGTATATAATCTCTAATGCATGTTCCATCTATAGTTTTAAAGTTATCACCATATATAAAAATTTTTTTATTCAATTTATTTTTGTAAACTAAAGTTGGTATTAAATGTGTTTCAGGTTTATGAAGTTCACCAATTAATTTCGGTTTAATAAGTGAAGAACAAACATTAAAAAATCTTAAGATTATAGAATTTAGGCCTGAATTTTTTATTATTTTTTCACATGATAATTTTGTTTTTGCATAATGACTTTTTGGCTTAATTTTATCTAATTCATTTATTTTAGTATTTTTATTTTGGTAAACTGCAGCTGTACTTGAAAATATTATATTTTTTATTGAATTACTTTTCATAGTTTCTATCAAGTTCTGAGTTGCTTTAATATTATTTACAAAATATTTATTTTTATTAATCGACTCATCAACAAGAGATTGTGCAGCAAGATGAACAACAATATCAGGTTTTTTAATTTTTAAAATATGATTTAATTTTTTTTTATTATTTAAGTTACAAGTAATAATTTTAAAATTTTCATTTTTAATTTTATCAAGTAAAAAAAAATTATATTTTTTCTTAAGATGGTAATAAACACATGATCCTATATATCCAGAAGCTCCTGTTAATAGTATTTTATACATAATGAATTATTTCAAATGACATATCTTATTTTATAAACAAATGTTTTTTGAAATGTATTAATATCATGTATCATATATAAAGACTAAATAAATTAATAACTATTATTATGAAACAAATTTCTTTATTTGAACCAAATATTACTAATTTAGAAAAAAAAATGGTAATGGAGTCTTTAGATAAAAATCAAATTTCAACATATGGATATTTTACAAACTTATTATTAAAAGAAATAAAAAAAATAACAAATTCCAAATATAATCTAGCAACAAACTCAGGCAGTTCTGCTTTATTTTTGGCTTTTAAATCCGTAGGTGTTAAAAAAGAAGAAATAATTATTACACAATCTTACACATTTACAGCAACAACAAATGCTATAATATTAAATAACTCAATACCATTACTTTTAGATATTTCGCTAGATGATTTGAACTTAGATTTTTTCAAACTTGAAGAATTTTTAAAAAATGAAACATTTAAAAATAAAAATTTTACTTTTCACAAAAAAACAAAAAAAAAAATCACTTGTGTCTGTTTAGTTTTAACACTTGGTATCATACCAAACTTAGATCAAATTAATTTGATTAGAAAAAAATATAATTTAAAAATAGTTTTTGATGGAGCTTGTGCACTTGGACATAAATATAAAAAAAATAGACTAACTAAATATTGTGATGCAGCTGTATATTCATTAAATGGAAATAAAAATTTTACTGCAGGAGCTGGAGGAATTCTTTCAACTGATGAATTTAAATATTACAATTTTGCAAAAAAATTTGCAAATAATGGTAAAATAATGAATGCTTATAATTATAAAATGATTGGATTTAACCTCAATATGAGCAGCTTAAATGCAGCAGTAGGCTTAGCTCAAATGAAAAGATTTAATGAAATCCAAAAGAAAAAAAAAAAAATTAATAAATCTTATTCTAGAATGCTATCACCTATAGAATTATTTAATTGTAAATTTAGTTGGGGTGAATATTTGCCATGGATGAATTTTTATATTGCAAAAGATAAGAATGAAAAAAAAGTTATAATAGATAAATTAAGAAAAAAAAATATTTTAGCTAATAATTTTTGGCTACCTATGCATAAACAACCAACAAAAAAAAATTTTTTACTTACTAATTATCCAAATACAAATTATATATACGAGAGGATTATTGTACTTCCTTCATCAACCTTTCTATCATTAAATTTAGTAAAAAAAATTTCTCAAATAATAAAGAAGACTAAAAATATTTAACTACTTAAATGAAAAAAATTAATATTATTGCCGAAATTGGACCAAATCATAATGGAAAAATTCATTTAGCGAAAAAATTAATTCAAGAAGCAAAAAAAGCTGGAGCAGATTATGTAAAATTTCAGACTTTCATAACTGAGGATATTATTATTGAAAATACAAAGAAAGCAAATTATCAAATTGATAAAAAAAAGAAAAAAGAAACTCAATTTTCAATGTTAAAAGAACTTGAGCTTTCTCAATCAGATTTTAAAATTTTATATAAATATTGTAAAAAAATTGACATTAAATTTTTATCGACTGCATTTGATTTAAAAAGTTTACACTTTATAAATTCACTTAAACCTGATTATTTAAAAATTCCCTCTGGAGAAATTACTAACTTTCAACTGATAAAAGAAATGACTAAATTTAAAAAAAAGATTATTCTATCAACAGGTATGTCAACTCTGAATGAGGTGAATAATACACTTAGATTTTTAATAAATTATGGAGTTCCTAGAAATGATATTACTATTCTTCATTGCAATACTGAATATCCTACTCCCATGCATGACGTAAATCTTAACGTATTAAAAACATTTCAAAAAAAATTTAAAACAGAATTTGGATATTCAGATCATACTAGTGGAATTGAGGTTTCAATTGCAGCTTCTGCGCTTGGTGCAAGTATTATTGAAAAACATTTTACTTTAGATAAAAAGATGGATGGTCCTGACCATAAAGCAAGTTTAAATCCAATAGAATTCAAACTGATGGTAAACTCAATTAGAAATATAGAGAAAGCTCTTGGAAGCTTTATAAAAAGACCAACTAAAAGTGAAAAAAAAAATATAATTGTTGCAAGAAAATCAATTTTTGCTTTAAAAAAAATTAATAAAGGTGAAAAATTTACAATTGATAATATATGCATCAAAAGACCTGGTAATGGATTATCACCAAGTAAATGGTTTCAAATTTTAGGAAAATTATCTAAAAGAAAATATTCAAAAGACGAGTTAATTTAATGAAAAAAATTTGTTTTTTTACTGGGTCAAGGTCAGAATATCATTTATCTAAAAACTTGATTAAAAAATTTTCACATTCAAAAAATTTTACAACTCAATTGATTGTCTCTGGCTCACATTTATCAAAAAGGTTTGGAAACACTGTCTCAGATATTATTGCTGATAGAATAAAACCATCCATCTTAATTAAGACAAATGAAAAATTTAATTCTACTCAAGATATATCTAGTGCACTAAGTTCAATTTTAAAAAAAAGTAGTTTATATTTTAAAAAAAAAAAGCCAGACTTAATGATGTTAGTTGGAGATAGGTATGAAACTTTTTGTTTAGGTTTAGCTTGCTTAATAATGAATGTACCAGTTGCTCATATACATGGTGGAGAAGTTACGGAAGGAAGTTATGATGATAATTTTAGACATGCTTTAACAAAATTTTCACATTTTCATTTTGTATCTAATAAGACTTTTAAAAAAAGAGTCATTCAATTAGGAGAACAGCCCCAAAATGTTTTTATAGTGGGTGGCTTAGGTGTAGATAATATAAAAAAAGTAAAGTTATTAGAAGATAGACATCTAAAAAACAAATTTAAATTAAAAGATAATAATTTTTTAGTAACATTCCATGCTTCAACTTTAGACTCTAAAAATATGCTAATAATATTCAGAAATTTACTACGTGTTCTTTCAGAATATAAAGATTATAAAATTATATTTACTTATCCAAGTTCTGATATGGGTAATTATAAGTTAATAAAAATTTTACATAATTTTAAAAAATATAATAAAAATGTAGAAATAGTTAAATCTTTAGGAGTAGTTAATTATTTGTCATTACTTAAAAAAGTAAATTTAGTTATTGGTAATTCATCAAGTGGCATTGCAGAGGCACCGTCATTTAATACCCCTACAATTAACATTGGTGATAGACAAAAGGGCAGATTATTTGCAAAGAGCGTTATTTCATCTGATGGTCAAATCGAAAGTATAAAAAAATCTATTAAAAAAGGACTTTCTTTAAATTTTTTAAAGTCATTAAAAAATAATAATAATCCCTATGGAAAAGGTGGTGCTAGTGACAAAATATATAAAATTGTAAAAAAAATTAATTTAGGTAAACAGGTCACAAAAAAAACTTTTTTTGATATTAACTATGACTTATAAAAATTGGAAAAAATCCATCATTTCAGAAAATGATACTATAACAACTGCAATAAAAAACTTATCATCAAATGGTTTGCAAATATGTTTAGTGGTAAATAGTAAAAACAAGTTAGTAGGAACTGTTACAGACGGAGATTTAAGAAATCATATATTAGATAAGAAAAATCTGACTGTTAAAATAAAACCTTTAATGAATAAAAAACCTTTTTTTGTAAAAGAAAATTTTTCTGAAAAAAAAATATTTGAAATAATGAAAAACAAAAATATTTTACAGATACCAATTATAGATAAAAAAGGATTTATTATAGATTTAAAATTTTGGAACAAAATTGTAAATGAAAAAGATATAAAGCTTAATAAAATAGTATTTATGGCTGGAGGTAAGGGCCTTAGAATGAGACCATTAACAAAAAATACCCCTAAGCCCATGATTAGAATTAATAAAAAACCTTTACTTGAGAAATTAATTTTAGACGCAAATAAACAAGGATTTAAAAATTTTATCTTATCAATAAACTATTTAGGAAATAAAATTCAAACTTATTTTAAAGATGGTAAAAAATTTAACTCTTTAATTGAATATGTAAAAGAAAAAACGCCTCTTGGTACAGCTGGAAGCTTGGGCAATATTAACATTAAAAAAATTTCAGATACGTTTTTGGTAGTAAATTCAGATATTTTAACGAACATAAATTATAAAAAGTTAATTAATTTTCACGAAAAAAATAAATCAGATTTTACTCTTGTTGTTAAGCCCACTTTTACAAAGCATAGTTTTAGTGTAGTCAAAAGCAAAGGTATTAAGCTGGAGTCTGTTTTGGAAAAACCAACTACTGAAGTTAATTATGGAGTTGGAATATATGTATTAAATAAAAAAATTTTAAAAAAGATAAAAAAAAATAAATTTTTAAATATGCCTGATTTAGTTCATCAACTTAAAAGAGATAATAAGTTTAAAATTTTAACTTATAGAATGCACGAAGATTGGAGAGATATTGGTAGACCTGAGGATGTAAAAGCTTATGGATTTGAATAATGTTTAAATTTGTAGCTCTAATACCAGCGAGAAAGGGAAGTAAAGGGATAAAAAATAAAAATTTAAAAAAAATTAATGGATACTCTTTAGTAGAATTAGCAGTTAGAGTAGCGATAAAAAGTAAGATTTTTAATAAGATTATTTTATCAACAGATAGTAATACTATAATAAAATCTGTATCGAAATACGGAATCATAACACATAAAAGATCTAAAGTTTTATCTAAAGACAAATCTCATATAAGCAAAACAATTAAGGTGATTAAAAAAAAATTTGAGCTTAATAAAAACTATTATTTGATAATTCTTGAACCAACAAGTCCACTAAGAATAGTTTCTGATATTAAGAAAGCACATAAAGAAATTATAAAAAATAAATATGATAGTATTTGTACCTTTACCGAGGCATTCACGATACCTTATAGATCATGGACACTAGATAAAAAAGAAATGAAGCCATTCTTATTAAATAACAAAAATATATGGGTAAACCGTCAACAGTTTGGTAAATTTTACCAAGCAATTGGACATGTGGTTGGTGTTAATTTGAATAAATATAAATATAATATTTTATTTGGAAACAAAGGTTATCTGTTAATTGATAAAAGTAGAGCAATAGATATAGATGATATTGAAGATTTAAAAATTGTAAAAAAAATAATTTAAGATGAAAAAAATATTGATAACAGGAACTAGTAGTGGTTTTGGAAAATCTTTATTAAAAATTTTAAGCAATGATTTTTTTGTGATAGCAGTTGCAAGAAGAGTAAAGGAAATAAAACAAATTTATGGAAAAAAAAAGAATATAGAAATTTACAAAGTAGATCTTTCGAATGAAAAAAAGCTTTTAGATTTTATAAAAAAACTTAAAAAAAAACATAAATATATACCGTATATTGTTAATAATGCTGCTATTTTTCCAAAATGTAAAATAAAAGATCTTGAATATTCTGATTTAGAGTATTCATTTAATCTTAATTCTTTTGCTCCCGCCATAATAATGAAACATTTTCTTCCTTTAATGAAAAATAAAAATTTTGGAAGAATCGTAAATTTAACTTCTGGAGCACCATTTAATTGTTCAGAAAGTTTTTCTATGTATAGTGCTTCAAAAGCATCGCTTAATGCATTTTCTATTACCGCAGCAAAAGAGTATAAAAAATTTAATATTAAGATTAACTTATTTAGTCCTGGTCAAATAAAAAGTGAAATGTCACCAAAAGCTCATAAAAATCCTGATGATTCAGTACCTTGCTTAATGTATTTATTACAAAATAAAACTAATCTTTTTACTGGAAAATTTATCTGGACCAATTATGTCCTACCAATTTCACCAAATTTAAAAGGTGTTCAGTGGGAAAAGGCAAAAGCAAGTAAGAAATTTAAAAAACTTAATTATGATAAAATTAGGAATAATAGGTTTTAGTAAAAATAACGGTCATCCGTATTCATTTTCAGCAATAGTAAATGGATTTAATGAAGTTTATTTTAAAAAAGTTGGTTACCCACAAATATTAAGTTATTTAAAAAAAAAAAAGAAAAAGGAATTTTTTATAAAAAATCTTAAAATTACTCACGCATGGTCTGAAGATTTCAAAAAAACAAAATTACTTTGTAATGCCTGTAAAATACCAAATCCTTTAAAAAACTTAAATGAAATGATAGGAAATGTTGATGGAGTAGTTATTGCTCGTGATGATTGGAGGTCTCATAAAAAATTAGCAAGTATTTTTCTAGAAAACAAAATTCCTGTTTTTATCGATAAGCCATTAACTCTATCAATTAAAGAATTGAAATATTTTAAAAAATTTGCTGATCAAAAACTTTTAATGTCCTGTTCAGCACTTAGATTTTCAAATGAATTAAAAAATATTCAGCATAAAATTAAAAACAAAAAATCTATTAAATTAGTGATTGCAAATGTTGTTAATGATGTAGAAAAGTATTCAGTTCATATGCTTGAAGTAATTTCAGCTATGGGTTTATTAAATGTAAGAAAAATTACTTTTTTAAAGGGTTTTTATAAGACTTTCCATATTGATCTTAAATCAAACAAAAGCTTAATTTTAAATTGTTTTGGCCCAACTTTATTTATATTTAATATGCAATTATATTTGATAAATAAGAAAATAGAAATAAATTTTCAAGATAATTTTTCTTCTTTTAAAAACACATTATTAGAATTTAAAAAATTGATTATGTATAAGAAAATAAGCTATAGATTTAGTGAAACTTCAAAAATAATGAAAACACTAATAAACTTAAAGTAAGCTAAGTCTAATAGGTTAAGATTAGATTTAATTCATTATTATGTTAAAAGAAACGTTATATATATTGAAAACATGTTATCTAAACTAATCTTAAAAAATTCTAAAAATACTTACTTTAAAAATAAATTAGTAATTATTACCGGTGCAAATGGTGTATTAGGCGCCAAAATAGCAAATTTGTTCAATAGTTTTGGGGCACATTTAATTTTAATTGATAAAATAAAAATAAAAAAAATTAAACCCTTAAAAAAAAATAGAATCTATTATTACAAAGTTGATTTTACTGCTCAAAATGAAATTGATACTTTAATTAAAGATTTAAATTCTAAATATAAAAAAATTGATATTTTAATCAATAATGCTGCCTATACAGGATCTGACAATAGTTGGGTCAAGGCTTTTGGAAAGCAAAAAATGAAAGATTGGCACAACGTTTTTAAAGTCAGTTATGAAGCATCCTTTAGTTTGTCTCAAGGTATATTTAGTAAATTAAAAAAATCAAATGGGAAAATTATAAATATTGGTTCCATATTTGGAACGAATGTGCCTAATTATAAAAATTATAAAGGAACAAAAATGAATAGTCCAGCTGCATACTCAATAAGCAAGAATGCTTTATTGCATTTAACTAAATGGCTTGCTGTTAACATGGCTCCAAATGTAAATGTTAATATGATATCACCAGGTGGGATTAAAAGAAATCAGCCAAAATCTTTCATTAAAAAATATAAATATAAAGTGCCACTAAATAAAATGTGTTCAGAAGATGATGTCTTAGGTTCAATCATTTTTCTTGCTTCAGATTTATCTAATTACGTTACTGGTCACAATCTAATAGTTGACGGAGGATATTCGGCTATTTGATATATGATTGGTCTATTAAAAAATTTATCTTCTTTATATTATCGATTGTTCCCTAAACTTTTTGGTTTTGGGTATAACCAATTTAAAATAAATATTATAAAAAAAAAATTAAAAAATTATTCTTTTACGCTAAAGCAATATATTGATGAAAGAATAGTAGAAATACCTTGGGTAATTAAAAAGTTAAATTTACATCATAAAAAAAAAATTTTAGATGCAGGATGTACACTTAATTATGCATATTTAATTGATGAGATATTAAAAAATGAAAATAAATTAACTTGCGTAAATCTTTATCCAGAAAAATTTGCTGATAACAGAACCATGGTTTCTTATGTTCAGTCTGATATTACAAAATTAAACATAGAAGATGAGACTTTTGATGTAGTGACCTGTATATCCGTTCTAGAGCATATTGGTTTTAATAATGAAATATATGACACAAGTGGTAAAAAAAACACAGATCTCATCATGAATGAGAATTTATATTTAGAGGGTATCCGAGAGATTAAGAGAGTGCTTAAAAAAAAAGGTATATTGTATTTAAGTATACCTTATGGAAAACAAGCTTTATTTAATAACCTTCAGCAATTTGGCTTTGAAAAACTAAAAGAAATTATAGATATTTTTCAACCTTCATCCCATTCGATTTTATATTACAAATATTATGATGATAAAAAAAAATGGTGTGAAGTTTCTAGTGAAATCTGTATGAGTACGTTACCTATATCTAATAAAAAAAACACAGTTATCTCGGCAAATTCTGTTGCGTTAATTACATTAAGTAAGTGAAAATAAATTATTTTAATAAAAATATTCTATGAACAATTTTATAAAAAATTTTATAAATACAAAAACAATAATTAAACGTTATTACAAAAAAAACTTAATATTTTTGAATATTTTATTTATTGCACAATCTGTCTTAGAGATAGCAACTATATTTATAATCCTTTTACTATTGAGACAAATACTGAATGTTGATGTTGGTAATTTTAATAAATTTGGAATTATATTAGATAG
>MDTC01270954.1_pt1 | contig 10069 bp, 11 predicted proteins | sample 811181 | NCBI WGS metagenome assembly MDTC01 (sample SAMN05326644, study PRJNA326480) | marine metagenome | isolation source: seawater | place: Pacific Ocean: North | collected 2011
ATAAAATGGTGGGCCCGGGAGGACTCGAACCTCCGACCAATGGATTATGAGTCCACTGCTCTAACCAACTGAGCTACAGGCCCCTTGTTAAATCAACGTTTGCAAGCATACTTCTAAAAAGGTGTATCAAAAAACTTAGCACACTCCGACACACTTGCTTCATAATTGCTACTTCAAAGAGAAATGAATTTTACACCATATGAGTGTGCGTATGAAAGAAAAAAGTAATAGATAGTAATGCAAAATTGTTTAAGCGAAGCAGAAACAACAACTATGTTGCTATAAAAATGTTATGCATAAAAAAATATGCCTTTTTTATTTATAATTCTAATGCGATATTCAACTTTGGTAAGCTAAATTATAATTATTATAGATAAGGATTTGTTAATTCAACGCTAGATCTTTTACTTTTATGAAAATCAGAAGTAAAAAATTCATTATCAAAATCCACATACCAATACATCTGACTTATCCAGACAGCATTCTTAAAAATTCTTAAAGGTCGAAGTTGGTTTAACTTACAAATCTTTTTCTTTGTATTGCTGTTGTTGAACTCATTTATTGCTAATAATTCTCCAGCAAATTCATGATCATCTATGTCTTGAACGTCATCAAAGTACATAACAGTTCTGGGCAGAAAGTTTAGACTAGGTAACTCAAATAAAGAGAATGCTGATTTTGTACTTGAGTAATAATCAAAATCATGGGATATAAAGGCAATAACATCACCATCTTGCATGTCATTATAAAATTCATGCAGGGTATTTTTTATATCTCCAAAATATAATTGAGTATTGTCAGGCAGTCTGGTTTTAAGTGCGCTAATATCAGAAGGCACAAAATCTCCTTGAAGATATTTTTCTGGATGGTCACGATAGTCAAGAGACTCTGGTAATCCAACTCCAGAATCGAAACCAACAATTTTTGCATCTAAGTTATAATATTTCGAAAGCTTTTTTGATGTATTAACTAAATTCATCAAACCTGCTCCTGAAGACACTCCAAATTCTATAATTACTATTCTCTTTATATTTATACCTTTAGCAATAGCCATTTTTGCTTGCTTAAATGCCAAATCTAAGCCGAATGAATATGGTAATCTGGGCACTAAATCGTATTTAATTTTTTGCTCAATATTTCCAAATAACAATACAAATAAAGAAGCAAAATTATATATTAATGGCTCGCCCAATCTTTCAGTATAGACTCTATACCAAATTCTTTTTTCAAATAATTTTTTCCACATTTTTAATCAATTTTTTAAATAAAGAAGTTATAAAACTTTTTGTTGGCAAATTCTAACATTTCTTTATCAGCTTTAGAATTTCCAAATGCTAATATCAAATCAAACTTATCTAAATCTATTTCTTCTTTTATTCTAATAACTTTTTCTTGATTATTGCAGTTCCTTCCTTTGATCCCAGAAAATCTATCATTAATAAATAAGGATTTTGTTGATATAGCGTTAAGATTGAGATGAGAGGCAATTGGATCTATCCAAATATCCATTGAAGCTGAAACAATATAACCTTCAACATTGCTTGAATCATTGTTAACATTATTTTTAATATAGTCTTTGGAACTTTCTCTTAAAAACTTGCTAAAGTATGGAACAAAATTTTTTGCAAGGTTAATAAGTTCGTTTTTACTAAATTCACCTAAAAAAATTTCTAATACTTTAGATTTTGTTTCTTCTTTAGACCTTATTCCTAAAAAAAATATAACCACGTAAAGAAAAGAATAGATAGATTTGATAAAAAAAATAAATTTTGGATGGATGAAATAAAAAAAATATATCATTGAATCCTTTGTTGAAATTGTTCCATCGAAATCAAATAAATATAGTCTCTTCATCTAACTATTAGAAAAATTCCAATTATCACAATGAATATCCCCAATATGTTAAGAAAGCTTAGTGACTCATCTAATAAAAATATGCCAACAGAAGATAATGTTATAAATGAAGTTGAAACAAGAACTGGATATGCTTTTGAAACATCTAATTCTTTTAAAGCATATGCAAAAAGCAAGACATTTAAAAAATAAAAAAAACAGCCTGCTATAAAAGTAGGACTCAACACACTGCTCAAAAAATTAGTTGTCAATTGAGATTTCTTTAGCAAAATATTACCAATAGTTGAGTTAATTCCTGCTAAAAATATTAATGACCAGCTAAATAAATTCATTACAAAAATTTTCCTATTATTGAAAGAACCCCTTGTTTAATTGCTGATTTATGAGGGCTTTTTTTTGAATTTTCATTTAATATTTGTTCTCTATTTCTAATATACCATTCATAACTCTCAATGATCATTTGTTCATTTGAGTATTTTGGCTCCCAGCCAAGTTCATGTTGAGCTTTTGATATATCAAAATACATTGATTTTCCATACATTAATGCATGGTATGGGCCTAAAGGAGATAGTCTCAGAAAACTAGATAATTTCATTATAGGAACAATTAGAGTGCTTGGAACTGATCGAACCCTAGAATTAGTTTTTGCATGTTTTATTAATGATTCTAGTGTTCCTTTCATAGTATTAAAGTTTGATGCACCAATATTATAGGTTTCATCTTCACCTTTTTTTGCTGCAAGTATGCATGCATCTGCAAGGTCATCGGTATGAATAAACTGATATAAATTATCACCTTTATCAAAAACTGGAACCTTTTTACCCTCATAGATCCATTCAAATAAAATTTGAAAAATACCTAGCCTTCCATGCCCTAATATTGTTCTTGGTCTGATGATTGATATTTGCATACCACGTTTTCTATTCTCAATACATGCTTGCTCGCCTTTAAGCTTTGCTTCTCCATAAGCTTCTTGTGGTCTAGGAGTTGTTCTTTCAGTTACTGGATTTGCATCAGGAACACCAAAAATAGCAGAGGATGATGTATAAACTAGATGCTTACAGTTATTTCGCAAACCAGCTTGAATTATATTTTTTGTTCCATAGTTATTTACAGAATCAAATAATTCTTTATCTTTTGCTAAAGGAACTTGGGCAACGTTGTGAAATATATATTCAATATTCCTACATGCATCAGATACCCCATCTCTATCTCTTATGTCCACTTGATGATAAGTTACTTTTTCAATGATATCTTTACTTGGTTTATTGATATCTAAAATTGAGCATTTGAAGCCTTGGTTAAGAAGTTGTTTAACTAGTGACTCCGCAAAATATCCTGATCCACCAGTTATTAAAGCTGACTTTCTATGATTCATTGGACTCTAGATATTTTTCATAAGCAATTTTTGTACCTTGGTATAAACTAATTTTTGGTATGTATCCAAGCTCATCTTTAGCTTTCTTAATATCACATGCTATGTTCTTATTCATTTCAGATAACACATGGAACTTCTGATGATAAAGTCCAAGTTTTTGAAGAGTATAGTCGATTAGCTCTGCTATTTGGCCGACAAAAAAAGGAAGATAGATATCATTTTTTTTGCACTTGATATCAAACTCATTTGTGAATACTTCTTGAATAATTTTGACTATCTGATTCATTGATAGATTTTCTTTGTCTGCTATCCAATAAGTTTGTCCTTTGGATTTATTTATAATCGCAGATAATATAATTCCTTGAACTATATTTTTAACATTTGCTATTGACCTAACATTTTTGCCATCTCCAACAAAGGGAAATCTTCCAGATATTATCATATTATAAAATGTTATTTGTCTTTCTGGCATATTCTCACCATAAAACCATGGCGGTCTAATGATTGTTATGTCATGCCCATCTAATATTTTTTTATTAAGAAAATTTTCCATTAACATTTTTGACTTTCCATAATTCATATAGGGGTTATAAGGTGATTTCTCATTAAATGATTCGGTATTACTTTTATTACATCCACATGGAGAATTAGATGAAACTACAATTATCTTCTTAAATTTTTTATCTAACGCGACATTTACTAAATTTTTAGTACCCTCCAAATTAACTTTGAAAAAGTCTTGAATTTTTTTTGGATGAATTAGTCCAGCTGCATGAATTAATATATTATTTCCAGTTGATGCTTCTATGAAATCATCACAATCATCTTTATTGACGATATCGCCCTTTAAAACATTAATATCTTTTGAAATTGATTTAATAAAATTGTCAGACTCGTTTGGTGTTATTAGGCAATTAATCTTCAAACTGTCTTTTTTCTTAAAGACTATACATTCTGGATCTTCAATAAAAAATGATTCAATTAATTTTTTTCCAAGCCATCCATTTGATCCAGTGATGTAAACATTGTCATAGTTAAAGTTCATTTTTTATTCTCTCTATAAAATTTAATGCATTTAAATGAGCTAGTGCCATTATAGTGCCTTGAGGGTTTACAGAGGGTGAATCACATAAAATAGAACCATCTGAAATATAAATTGAATCGTCCTCTCTGAGACAACCCTCTGGGGTAACTGGATGCGAGTTTTGATTACCTCCCATTTGAATAGAAGAAAAAAGGTGTATGGTCATAAGATTAAATTTACTAACAGGCATTTCTTCAAAAACTTTTAACTCCTCTAATGTGGATATTTCACGTGAGTTTGATGATGGAAATAATTTAATTGCCCCAGCTTCAAATAATAGATGGCCGAGCAATAAGATGCTTTTTCGTAAATTATCCTTATCTTCTTTAGATAAATTAAATGAAACAAATGGTGATTTAAAGAAAGGTAATTTACTAACTTTACCTTCACCTTTTGGAGATATCATCGAGTAATATGTTGCCATATTTTCCCAATTTTCTATTAATTCAAGATTATTAGTATCATTTAATGATATCCCAAGAAAGGGTTTATTACTTATCGAACACCCAATACTTATTTCAGGTGAAAATTCTTTAACTTGATGAACGGGAACGCCCATGCCATCTTTATTGATAGTCTTGTTAAATAAAGCAGTAAATTTAAAGGAAGGATGCATCTTTAATCCTTTTCCAATATTTTTTTTAATACCACTCTTAAGAAGTAAAAAGGGACTATGGATAGATCCACATGCTATGAAAAGATAGTCGCATGTATATGAATCTTGTGAGCCATCCTCAAAGATCACATTTACAACATTTCTTTTATTATGTTTTTTTATTAAATCAACTTCTGTATTTGTAAGTAATTTACCTCCAGCTTCAATAAATCTTGGTATATACGTTTCAGACATAGATTGTTTTTTTGAAGACCCATCTGAATTATATTTATACCATCTGGGAACTTCATTACACTCCCACCCCAATTTATCACTCGTATTTTTTAGCAGAAGTGAAGCTTCTGGTATGCTATTTTTAGGCATAAAACTTACATTAATACTTTTTTTTATTTCGGAATAAGCATTTCTGAGGTCATCTTTGTTAAAAATAATATTATTTTTTAGCTCCCATTTATTTAAAATCTCATCTGGTATTTCATGAAATAAGCCACTATTGATTTCACTACCGCCTCCAACACAATGACCTTCTGCATAATTTATAATAGGTTTACCAATTGCAGCTGTTAGCCCTGCATTTCTATATTTAAAATTTAATTCTGAGGAAGAAAATTCGTCGACAGATTTTTCAGAAAAACCTGATCCAGACTCAATCATTAAAATGTCCATGCCTTTTTCAGCACACATTACTGCTGGAACACAACCACCTGGACCCGAGCCAATAACTATTATTTTATAATCTTTTTTTGTCATTTACTTATTTCTAAACCTTTTAAAATAGTTATTGATTCATAAAACCTATAAAAAATTTTAAAAATTGGTAAATTTCTTAAAATTAATGAAAGTTGTATTCTTTTTTTGATATCTAACTTAGAAAATCTTTTTAGTGTAGTTATTATTGAAACTATATTTACAAAAAAACCAATTACATATATCGGTATCATCATATAGTCAGGCATTTTTTTAATCTGAGAATTAAGATACATATATACAATTTTAGTGTCTGCAGAAATATTCCTGTAATTTAATATTGTTTCTATTAATGAGACTTGAAATTTTTTTTGCATAAAGTTAACTAATTTATTTTTCTAAATAAGACAAAATAAAATATAAACCGTCCATGATATTAAAATTGTAAGGAGAAATTTATCTTTGTAGAGAATATCAGTGGGTTCGTCGATACTTTTTAATGAGAAATTAATTTGTAAATATCTGCATAAACCAACGATTACAAATAAAGAAGAATAAAGCAACAAATCTCTATCGCCAGGAAAACTATCTGATAAAAAAGTATAAAGAACATAAAAAACTATTACTATTGATGAAAAAATACCTTGTAAATGATTTAAAAAATCTTCGGTATAGTCTTTTAAAGAAGGCCTTAATTCATCTTTGTTCATAATTTTTAGCTCGCCTTTTCTTTTTCCAGCTGCTAATAACATACTAAGAGTAAAAGTAAGTCCAACTAACCAAAATGAGCTATTTAAGCCAGTAACAGCAAGGCCAGCATTTACTCTGAGGACAAAACCTATTGAAATTGAAACAATATCCAAAATTGGAACATGTTTTACATATAGTGAATAAAGTATATTTATGAATATATAAGCAAGGATGATTTTTATCCCTTGCAAATCTATTATAAAAAGCAATGATAAAGCAAGAATTAACAAAAGTAATATCAAAAACTTTGCATAAAATATTGATAAACTTCCACTTGGAAGTGGCCTATTCCTTTTTATTGGGTGCTGTCTGTCTCTTTTAATATCAATAATATCGTTAAAAACATATACAGAACTTGAAACAAATGAAAAGACCAAAAAAATTATCATAGATTTATATAACATGTATGCATCAAAAATGTTTCCAGAAATGAAAATTGGTATAAAGACAAAAAGATTTTTTATCCAATGTTTAATTCGAATTAAATCAATAATTGATGAAATCATATATTGTGAATATCTATTTATATTTGTATGAAGTAAAAATTATACATGACAATAGACTTTTGCAATAAATCAATTAGTAATGACATAAACATCAAAGTATTTTCCAGAAGTAATTATGGATGAAGTGTTAATCAATTCTTTAAAATTTGGATTCTTACCATTAATCTGATTGTCAGCAAGTTTTTTATGCACAAGAAAAAATTCTTTATTATCTTTAATTAGTCTAGAATGAGATAGCCTGATGTATTCGTGATTAAAATAATTGTCCCACCTATAGAAATGGGCGTTATTTATAGAATTAATTGGTTTTTTTTCAAAATTTTTTGCAAAAACTGATATCCACCCATTGTTACCAACTATATATCTTATTTTAAACTTATCAATAAATTCATTTGCTTCTTTAAATTGCTGCGGCTGCTCAAACCCGACTGAAATGTTACTTTTTATATTCATCAATCCAGGGTATATTGCGTAAATATTAATTATTATGACGAATATAAAAAGGGCATATCCAATATTTTTATTAAGTTTTTCGATGAATGCTCTAAGATATTTAAAAAATAAAGAGCAAAAAAGAATCATTGGAGTCAGAGTTATTAGGGCGTGATAACCCTTATCAGATCTTGAATATAAAAGAACAAAAATAGCACATACAAAAATAATTATTGATAGATAAAATTTATGTCTTTCTGTGCTTAGATTTAAAGTTTGCTTATCAAAAAATAATACATATATGAAAATTAATACGAAGAGAGGAAATAAGATAGTTTTAAATAAAAATATTAGTATATTAGGCCTGTAAAGTAAGGCGGCACTATCTCCCATAAGAATATCTTGTAAGTAATCCCTGTACCATGAATTAAATGAAAAATTTAAATATAAAAAATCGTTTATATTTATTTTCATATAAAAAAAGACAAGGCAAGCAACTAAAGATAAAAAAATTATCATAGCTAAAAAATTTTTTATTAAAAAATTTATTGGAAGCTTTTTATAAAAAATAGGGAGTATGTACACCAAAAAAGCCGGAAGGAGGTATATAACGGTATCTATTCTTGTAAAGAAAGCAATAAAAAAAATAAAAATTGACTTATTAAATATGAGAATATTATTTTTACTAAACGACGAGATGCTTAGTTTATCAAGAAAACTAAATAAGTAATAACAGCCTAAATTAGTAAGCGAAACTGAAAAAAGAGCAATGCTTGAATTTGAGTCTAATGAAACTAGGGGTATGGTAAATACAAACACCAAGAAAAGTTTATGTATGAGCTTGGAATTAACTAAATTAGTGAGCTTCCAGGAGCTATAAACATAGAAGGAAATAGTTATTGAAAGTACTATGTGAGCCTGTTGATAACCCCAGCCGATGATTGTTGAAATAAGTCCTATAAATATAAAATAGATGGGGCCCTTTGATTGAAAAGCTTCACTGTATAGTTTGAAATCATTATTGAAAATGTGCATAGCAGTTGCATAGTAGTCACCAAAATCATATCCCCATTCTGTATAAATATATGATGCATAGACTATAGAAAAAAAAATATTTACTATAGCTAAAGCTATTTTTTTATTGTTTGATATATGCGGTATTAACATTGTATATATTAGATAGATGAAGCATAACATCTGTTACAAATTGACCTTTATTTGATAGAGCATATTCACCATGCTCATTCTGAACAACATTCCCATTTGCCATTTGTTCATTCAGTCTTACTCCAACAGCATTTTCATCATAGACATATATCTTTTCAAAAGACTTATTTATATGATCAATGCTCACAAAATCTTCTGATTGTTTTAATGTTCCCAGCACTGTTATTGAAACTGACCTGTCTAGAATTGTTGGAACTGTAGTGTTGAATAATGTTATTAGTAAATAAGATGGAAGAAGTGAATAATAAATAATTTTTTTATGCTTAAGGTTGAGGAAGATCAATGAAATAAATAAAACTAAGAATAAAAACATTGAAAATAGAATTGATTCATAAAAGACTATCTCATGCGGGTTAAAATTTCTTTTGATTGCATAAATTACACACCATAGAAATAAAAGGATAAGAGAACAGGTTATCTGCTTAATTACTGTATTTATCATAGTTAACATAATAAACCTTTTTATTTAAAAAAAATATTATCCAATTTTAAAGAAAGTTACAAATGTCTTATCTTAATAAAAGGAATATAAGAAATTAAATATTAACTATTGATATCGAATTAAGGGCTAGCGATCATATAAAATATATAATTTAGGGAGACTTTTATCGCTTGAGAATTCTTTAAATACGTTATTATTAACAAATGATTGATCTTGATGGGATACAGCCTTTTGCCGAAGGGGGCAATAGAAGATGTTATGTGCATCCTGAAAATCACTATCGTTGTCTAAAAATAACTATTAAAGGTCAATCAAAGGTAGCAAAACAAAATGCTCCTTGGTATAAAAAATTTAGAGGTGAATCCTCATTTGATGACAATATTCGAGAAAAAAAGGCGTATGCACAAAGAGCTTTAAAAAAAGATAATCCTGAAAAATGGAAACATCTTGCAAAATGGTATGGAATGATTGAAACGTCTATTGGTGTTGCATCAGAAACTGAACTAATTAGAGATCATCAAAATAATATTGCAGTTACATTAGAAAAATATCTGTTCACTTATGGTATGACTGATGAGATTCAAAACGCTATTAAAGAATTTGAGACATGGTTAAGGTCGTCTTTGATATTAACTAAGAATATTATTCCTCACAACATAGTTCTTGGTTATGATGATGGAAAGGTTGTTTTAAAGATTATAGACGGTCTTGGTTCAAAGTCTTATCTGCCTCTAACCCATATCAGCGATTTGTTTGCAAGAAGATACATAGAAAGAAGAATTAAGCTACTACAATCAAGAATCGACTGGGATTTAACTGGCCGAAAAGGCAATTGGAAATAAGTTTATTCATCTAAGAAACTTTTTAAATGACTAGATCTGCTAGGATGCCTTAACTTTCTTAAAGCTTTAGCTTCAATCTGCCTTATTCTCTCTCTAGTTACATCGAACTGTTTACCAACTTCTTCTAGGGTGTGATCAGTATTCATTCCAATACCAAATCTCATTCTTAATACTTTAGCCTCTCTAGCAGTTAATGAAGCAAGAACATCATCTGTAGCAAAATGAAGGCTTTCCTCGGTTGCATTCTCTAA
>MDTC01044385.1_pt1 | contig 10068 bp, 9 predicted proteins | sample 811181 | NCBI WGS metagenome assembly MDTC01 (sample SAMN05326644, study PRJNA326480) | marine metagenome | isolation source: seawater | place: Pacific Ocean: North | collected 2011
ATTTTTTTCCTTTCCATTCGCGGTATTGTATCCACTCTTGTTTCATATATTCATTCATTAATTTATCTTCATCTTCATCAGTAGGTAGTACACTTATCAAGTAATCCTGATATTCTTGATCAGTCCCTTCGAATTTTTCTCCTCTAATCGTATAATTCTTACCTGCGTAATTCCCAATGCCTCGATTAAATTTATCAGACGGTATGAATAATTCTGGTTCTCCTTCTTTTCTAGCACTACTGATTCTCCTCATTTCTTCACGAAGTTCTTGGAAATACAAATCTCTACTTGCTTCGTTCAAATGTTCTCTGTCAGCTTCTATATCACTTTCTCTCTCATCATACCGTCCTTTAACTCCGTAGACATACGCCCATTGAGCACTGGTAGAATCATCTGTTCCGAACAAATCTAATCCTGTACTAATCCATTTGTTTAGATATTTCTGTAGTAATTCACAAGGTATTACTCCTTGTTTCACGATTCTTCGAAGTCCATTTGCTCCTGTTCCAAGGTGGAATGATTCTTCTTTGAGCATCGGTCCCATCGATGCGGCGAGAGGTTTGAATGAAGAGGTACTAAGCATCTTTAATTGATATTTCCCGTCTCTATCTATGAAGTGTGTAAAGCAGAAGAAATCTAACCAATGATCTATAGGAGCATTAAATGAGCCCAGAATTCTGGTTCCATCCTGTGCATTCCTTTCCAATAACTTAGCAGCCTCTCTAACACCTTGTTCTCCAAAGTAAGTGCACAACAAGTATGCCATTTGCCAACCATGTCTTTGCTCTTCGCACATTATTCTCATAGCAGATTTTTTATCATACTCTGTCGGTGCTGTTTCCAACAAATGATTTTGTTGTTCAACACTTGCAAATTCTGTATCTCCTTGTACACTTACCATACTAATGATAGCATCTCTAATATTTTGTTGAGGGATTTGCATTCTTCTTTCCCACTTGGGCATTCCTTTGAAATCTCCAAATTCTATCTGACTTCCTGCAGTGTCCCAATCAAATTTGATATCGAACCTATAATCTCCTAACCAAGACGGATCGAATCCAATTCTTGTTTGCCATTCATTGAAATCTTTAATCCAAGCCTCAAAGTTGGGCGTGTAACCCTCTACTATTTCTGTGTCTGCCATATATTTGCGGCAGCGATATTAGTATATGAATAAATGTACAATTAGCATAGAAATTTATTTCCCTGTAAACCGAGGGGTACGTCGTTCAACATAAGAGGCAATCCCTTCTTTAGCATCTTCTGATTGAAATAAATCTGATTGTAATTCACGCTCTAGAGCAAGATGATATTCCAATGGAATTTCTATACCACTTTGTACACTACGCTTGATATTCCCAATTGCTTTAGCGGCTGCAAGTGGTAGAGTAAATTGTCCTGCATAATCTATTATATCCATTCTAAATTCATCTAAACTTATACTATCATATATATCGTGAATTAGGTCCATATCTCTAGCTTCCTCAAATGAGAATTTTCGTCCAGTTACCATAATTTCCATTGCTCTTGCTTTCCCAACTAGTCTAGCTAGGCGAGCAGTTCCTCCAGTTCCTGCTAAAACACCCAAAGATACTTCTGGAAGCCCTATTTGGAAATTGCCTTTGTGAGCAATTCGAATATCTGCTGCCATAGCAATTTCAAGTCCACCTCCTACAGTGTGTCCATTAAGTGCCGCAATTACAAGTTTAGGTGTTTGCTCCAGTCGTGATAATGTTTCATTGGCATGTAAACAGAAGAAGTACTTGTATCTTGGAGAAAGTGTATTTAGATAATTAATACTCGCACCCGCTGAAAAGAATTTTCCACCATGTCCTGTTAGTAAGATAACTGAAACATTTCCATCAAATCTCGCATTAAGAATTGCTTGATCAATATCTTCCCACATTTCACGAGTGTAAGTATTGACAGAAGTTCTTCCTTCTTCCAAAGGTTTTCCATCTGTATCTGAAATAAGCTCAATTACAGCAATACCGTTTTCAGTAACGCCATAATTCACTAGATTGTTGGGCATTGGCTCAAGGTCTGGCCACGAAGTCATGTCACTCCCACTGACAATTCGTTAATGAAAGAAACGGAGTCAATGTAATGTTAATTTTGGGCATCTGATTCTGTAAATGAGAGTTTCCCTCCTCCCTTTCTAACTTGATTCCATTGCTTTCCTATATTAATCGCTTCAGCGCTAGGTTCCCATAAATCACGCTTCAGTGACTTCCTGAATGGCATGCGATGCACAATCCTTCCATCTCCAAGTATTTTCTTCCTGAGCATTCCTATCTTGACTACAGGCCAAAGAGATTTCCGGACAAATCCTGGTTGATACACCCATTTCATAAATCTCAGCCCATCCCCTTTTCTTTTTTGATCTCTCATCCAATATTGCGCGACCATTTTGAATCCTCTATCTCCGACTCTATTCATCAGAAATCTATTGATAGCACTAATTTTAATTAAAGGAACCAATCTTTTTTTGACTTCAGTTTCATAATTACATTCTTCTAATATTGACTGGGCTGCCAAAACTCCGCTAGTAATGGCATATCTCATCCCAAAACCCCACATGAAGTCTTGTAAACCACCTGCTTCGCCAACATAAATTTTATTTTCATGAATGTATTTTGTAGGTAAACTAAAGTCTCCCTTACCCCCCACTCTCTTGATAGGTTTTCTATTCAATTCATAATGTTGATCGTACCAAGCAATCGTCTCATTAAGATATCTTCCAGACTTCTTCTGCTGCCTCCACAGACAAGTACAGATTAATCCAACTCCATCTATGACAATAAGATATGAATAAGCTCCTGGCGCTAGCTTATCGTTTAATTGGAATGCTACATGATTAGGGTGATCTGTGTGAAAAATTTCTCCAAAAGCAATCGCACTGGACTCTTTTGGCCCGGCTGCAATAATATCGCAGTCATTAGGGTCGACTTTTGAATTATAGTAGATTTTTGCTCCAGCAGTAGTTGCCATTCTTTTGAATCCTTGATCTATGCAATGTTCATCGGTTCCTCTTTCTACAACTCTGAATGCTGCACCTTTTGTTTTTGGATTTGTAATAATGTCATCTGGATGTATTAGGTCTATTACATCAAACGCGTTTGATTTAAATTCATCAGGGTCTAAACCCCATCCTCGCATCTCATCGAAAAAATCAATATCGCTTGTCCAATTTTCAATTCCTTGGAAGTCCCCATCAAATCTTGCTCCGCTATCTTTACGTATTTCATGGACATGAACATCTTTTCCTGCCTTAGCAAGAATTGTTGCTGCAGCAAGGCCTGATAATCCTGCTCCAAGAATGTCAATCCTCTCATCCATGTATTTCCGTATGAGCCTTGATGTTTGAATGGTTTGGTTACTAATAAACAAAGAGTTCATGCGATAATTTACTTTCGAACGTCTCGAGAGGGGTGAGATTAATAGTGACAACGAGTAAGATTGTTGTTCGTGTAGAGTCTGAAAAGTTAGAACCTGAACGGCTCCGTTCATTATTGAATATTGATGATTGCGGAAGTGTAGTTTCATTTGTAGGATTAACTCGTGGAACTGACGAAGGTATATCAGTCAAGAGACTTGAATTTGATGCATGGGAAGAAAAATTATCTATTGTGCTTCAGGATATTTCCAAAGTGTCAATTGAAAAATTTGATATTCACTCAGTAGTAATTGCGCACAGAATAGGGATAGTACTTCCTTCTGAGCCAATAGTTTGTATCCATGTCGGTTCTAAACATAGAAATACTGGCTTTGAAGCCTGTTCTTGGTTAATTACTGAGTTAAAATCCCAAGCACCTTTGTGGAAAAAAGAAGTTAGATCAGATGGTGAAATTTGGAAGGAAGGATTAGGTTAGGATATTTTGATAAAATATTCCCATTTTCATACATTCCTCCGTTTGTATGAATAATGAGTACTTCTTCGCATCATATATGAGTAATGAAGAATTAAGCAACTCATGGACTGGAATTGTAGATATTGGGAGTAAAGATGCGGTTTTCCGCGAAGCGATTGCAACAGGTACCTTACAATTATCTGATGAAGGAATTATTGCAGTAAAGAGCGGCTCTTTGAAAGGAAATGTCCGCGAAATATCAACAATTGCTTCAATTCAGGCGGTCAAAGATACTCCGAGAATTTTACCTCATTGCCATTCAATACCAATTGAGGGGTGTTCAGTTAATTGGGACATTGAAGGAAATAAATTACGTTGTACTGTTACAGTTAGAACACACTGGAGGACAGGAGTAGAAATGGAAGCTCTATGCGGAGTTAATGCTGGACTACTTTGTGCATGGGATATGCTAAAATCAGTTGAAAAAGATTCTGAGGGGCAATACCCTAATTCGCAAATAGATGGTCTTCATATCGTTAAAAAGAGCAAAGGCGACCAACATCATTGAATGCTGATTGACACTCCGAGGCTTCATGGCAACAGCTGATTTCGAGAAGTACTTCCTTCAAGCAACAGAATCTGCTGCGATAGCAGCGTCTAAGTGGATAGGTAAAGGCGACGGAAAAGCAGCAGATGGTGCGGCTGTTGAAGCAATGAGGGCAGTTTTTGACACTGTTCCTTTTAACGGCCGTGTGGCTATCGGGGAAGGCGAAAGAGATGATGCACCAATGTTATGGATTGGTGAACCGTTAGGGTCATTGCAGGGCGATCCTCAATCTCCGGCTATAGATATCGCTGTAGATCCCTTGGAATGTACAAATCATGTTGCTTTTGATTTACCAAATGCTATGGCAGTGCTTGCTGCAGCCCCCAGAGGTACACTCTTACACGCTCCTGATTGTTATATGAATAAAATTTCAGGGTCATCCGAATTAAATGGAGAAATATCTTTAGATGCTTCTACTGCGTATAATATAGAGGCAACATCTAATGCCTTAGGTAAATCAATTAATGCCCTAAATGTAGTTGTAATGGACCGTCCAAGACATGAGGTTTTAATCAAAGAATTGAGAGATTTGTCTGTAAATGTAGTTTTGATAGGAGATGGAGATATTGCCGCTGCTCTTAATGCAGCGGATCCGAATTCAGATATTGATTTATTGATGGGAACTGGAGCTGCTCCAGAAGGTGTAATTACTGCAACTGCATTAAGGGGTTTAGATGCACCTTTCGAAGGTCGTTTAGTTTTCAAAAATGAGGGTCATAGAAGCAGGGCTGAAGAAATGATAGATGGAGATATAGAGAGGCTCTGGAAGAGAGACGATCTATGTTCATCAGAGGACTCATTATTTATCGGTACAGGAGTCTGCTCAGGTCGGACTAAAGGTGTTAATTATGATGGTAGTTCTTATTTAGTGGAATCTGAAATAATTGATGTTGCTAATGGAATTCATAAGTTTGTCAGTGGGTCTCATCCTAGTTGATTAGGGATTGTTAAAGCGATGCCTTCATTTTCTATTGCCTTCACGTTAGCATGGGGTTAGTATATGGATACTCAATTACTTGAAAAAACAGCACGTGAACTGGTCGCAGCAGGTAAAGGGATTCTCGCTGCAGATGAAAGTAATGGCACTATGTCAAATCGACTTGAAGCAGTAGGTGTTTCAGCATCTTCTGATACAAGGAATGCTTACAGAGCAAATCTTTTTTCAGCCAATGGTTTTGAAGAATTCATAAGTGGAGTAATCTTATTTGATGAAACAATAAGGCAAAAGATGCCAGATGGTAGAGCTATTCCAGATGCCTTAACTTCTTTAGGTATTTATCCAGGTATTAAGGTAGATACTGGGGCTAAAAATTTAGCCAATCATGAAGGTGAAAAGATTACCGAAGGTCTTGATGGATTAAGCGATAGATGTCAAGAGTATTTTTCAATGGGTGCAAGGTTTGCTAAGTGGCGTGCAGTAATACAAATTGGAGATGGAAAACCTTCCGATGCATGTATTTCAACAAATGCACATGCATTAGCTAGATATGCATCAATTTGTCAAGAGCGAGGGCTAGTCCCAATTATCGAACCAGAGGTGGTAATGGCAGGAAATCACGATGCTGAGACATGTTATGAAGTCACTTCTTCTATTTTAGAGGCTACTTTTGAACAGTGCCGTATTCAAGGCGTACATATTCCTGGTGCTTTACTGAAGCCAAATATGATTATTGCAGGAAATTCTTGCTCAGGGCAAATTTCCCGTGAAAAAGTCGCTCAAATGACTGTTGATTGTTTAACAGAAAAAGTTCCACACAATCTTCCCGGTATTGTATTCCTATCTGGTGGGCAGTCAGATGAAGATGCCACTGCACATCTAAATTTAATGAACGCCATGGATATAGATCATCCATGGCAACTATCATATTCATTTGGTAGAGCATTACTGGCTAATGCATTAAAAACATGGGCCACAGGAGATAATGAAGGCAGCCAATCAGTCTTTTTACATCGTTCAAAGATGAATAGTCTAGCTAGAACCGGAGACTGGAGTTCCGAACTAGAACATAAATAGTAATATTCTATTTACTCTTGTCTTTCTTGGGTGCCAGGGCGTAATTGCCATACACATATTTCATAACGTCCGGAAAGTGCTCCGCCGCGCTTTGTAGTGGCTATTTTCATGATGTCTTTATCTTTGGATAATACATTTCCTAATTGTTGAGGTGTTGTACCGTGCCTCATCGTTGAATTCACATGTTCTAATATTTCAGTAGTATTTGCTTCACCCTTTGTATCAAGGAATTTTTTAATTTTCTGTCTTAATCTAGTTGTTCTCATATTTACTTATCTCCATTAGTTCTAGGCTGTTTTCTTTCATGATGCAATACCCATTCATCGGTAGCCCATTCCGATAAAGGATAATCTTTCCCAATAACTCCACTTTTCATAACTCTCCCAATTCTAATTATTGTTGGATCAGATTCTAAGATAGCCGCAATGTCATAGTTATCTTCTAATTGGATGTTATCTGATAGCCAATCTTTAATCTCAACAGTGTTTCTAGGTTTTTTCGAAAGATGCTTTTTAACTAAATCACGAATTATTTTTGTATCCATGAATCTCATCTCTCATTCTACTGGCTTCGACTGCCGGTTCGATATATGTAGGGCGGCGGGTGGTAATATAACGCTTCTGCAACTTATTGTACACTTTAGTTACATATTGTTGCACTAATTGCGATATATTGTTAGTTATTTTCTGGTGTTAAAATGGAACTAGTTATTTTTCCAGTAGAAATATGTAACTATATGTAACTATAATAGATAATTTAATACATAGTTTTGTAGTGGTTGATTACGGAGATGGTCATTGGTGTCAGAAGACTCAGAATTTGACCCAATTCCCAGTTTTGTTTCTACACCAACAAAAATTCGTAGTAGGTATCGCCGAAGATTGCTTAACAGACTCTCAGAAGGCGGGGCGACTGTAACGATCCTGGCTAGGGATATAAATCTCCAGATTCCTCATGCTTCCGCGGAGTTAAGAAAACTTAGGAATGAGGGACTGGTCTCTAGTGATCTTGTTGCAGGAAGCAGAGGGGCACACCTATATCTGACGGAATTAGGTTGGAATAGAATAAGATCTGATGAGAGATCTAGAGCTCTAGAAGCTCTCCCCCTACCATCGATGCCGGGTAAATTTTGTGTATTAGATAAAGACGGTAGTAATATTCTCATGGGGCTATCTTCAGTTCCTAAGTCTCCAATGATTCTTATTCCGGACAGACCTCCAAACTTAGAAAATAACTTTGATGACTCCATAGGAAATGAAGGGGTTGGTTGGAATTGGGCTGTATTCAAAGAAAAAGATCCGAGATGGTTTGATTTACAAAGCATGAAAGTAACTCAGGCCCCTCCAATTTCTATAGATCCTGGTAAAATTGATACATATTCAAATCAATCTTCAGTTATCGGGATTATTAGAGCCAATTTGATAAATGAGATGAGCCAATTAGCAATAACTCTTGGTACTTGGTATGATTTGCCTAAGTCAAGACAAAACCCTCCTCTGAATGAGAATACTTTTCATCGTGGTGATTGGATTCTAGGAGAATGCCATAAATTAAGTCAAGAAATAAGGCCTAAAGTCCCAATAGTTGCTCTACTTCCTGATAGTCTTTCTAGAACTATGTTGATTAGAACAACTAGAATAAATTCTTTAGTTATTGCAAATTTAGCTGGCTTAGACTTAATTAGTGATTATTACCCACTTTCATCTCTAGATATATGGATTCAAAAGGCACATCCTAGACTGTCAGAGAATGAACTGAAAAGAAGAGTTCAATCTCTGAAAGATAGAATAATGTCTACTAGAAAGGTTAGAACAGATGATTCTACTTGGAGAAAATTTAGAAGAGATTGGGGAAATAAATCTTTCACAATTGATGAATTGAATATAAGAAATTTAGATACAAGAAATTTAGGAGATTTTGCTCTTGAATCATTAATGAGCTGGGTAATTTCTAATGAGAATCGCCCATCACTTATTTTAGAAATTAATGAAAACTTCTCAGAATCAATCAAATCTTCTATTATGATTCATCCGAAATTAAGAATTTTGATTAAGGAAAAAATATGTACTTCAACGAAGTCTTCTAATCTTCTATATAACGACGTTCTAAGGCCACTTCCTTGGTTAAAGCTGAAAACTTCTAATGACGAAATTATATCTATAAAATTGATTGATAGTTTACCTACAATCATAGAAGATAGTGATACCTTTTCCTCCTTAGAAATTAATCCTTGGAAATTAATTGGCCTGAATATACCTAATAATTATAAATCTGAAGAATTAGAGTCCGGAGACCTTTCAATGGTTAATTCTGCAATTTCCCAATTTCCCAACGGTAATGAAGAATGGGCAAATCAGATGGAAGCAAGATACCCCTTAGCCGCGTGGATAGCCTCTCCAAAGTCTACTAGATGGCCAAGATGGCAGAGATTGAAAGATAGATTACCAATTGAATGGTTAATATTATTCGATATTGATCATATTCCTTTGGATAGGCTCGCAGAACTTGCAGATCAGGCTAATGAAGAAATTCTTGATTATTTTTCTATAAAATTAGGACAGAAAATTAGAGAAGATAGCCAAACTGCAATTAGAACACGTCCGGTAGTAGATTCCATAGATGCCTCGTCTGGTACTTCTTGGGTCGCCGCACAATTTTTGACTAATGCCGCATGGATTCCTGAATATCTCCATAACGATCTAATCAAATGGTCACTAGAAGCATGGATATCTTCGCCTCCAAAGAAGTCACTAGCTGCTCTTCAGGGTGTTTATTGGTTATTCAGTTCTGGACGAAATCCAAATGAAGATTTATCTAGAATACTTGAAAAAATCATATTTAAGTCACAGAGTCTATCGAAAGATCATGACTTGAAGATTTGGGCATCATTAGTCAATTATTCGATTGATGGTAGAGAATTATCAAGAGAAGAATTAGGTTATATTACTGAGAGATTACCTTATGATTGGTGGGCCCCTATCTCATCTGAAATTTTATTGAAAATGCTTAGTAATGAGGAATTAAATGATTGGTTATTTTCTGCCTCGTATCCATGGCCAGCCCTAGTTCTAAGGCCTTTAGGAGAATCATCTAATATTCCGGGATTAGAGAATCTATCACACCCTGGATTCAATCCAGAAATATATCCCTTACTTGTTCGCCGACTCAGAGGACGTCGAGGCAGAGATATATTACCAAATTCAGCAGATTCATTATTGGATTTATTGGATGCAATAGAATCTACAATAAATAGTACTCCACCATTACCTGGAAGGACTCATTCACTTTCAGGTTGGTTAGCCCAACCTATAGAAAAGTGGCCAAATTTTTCTTCCCAAATTATATTCGAAGGTGACCCAATAATAGGTGAAAGATTACTTTCAAGAAAGACCGGTTTTCATGAAAATATCAATTCAATTAATCTATAATGGGACTTTTTTCTCGCAAAATCCTATTTTTGAAAATCGATGAGTTATTGAATGGATATCTTTTAGAAACTCTGCCCAACTGGCAACACCGAGTTGACAAAACCCCCAGCCGGAGGTGATAGGATGAAACTCGGTACCACAGATATGGGTCTCCGTCTGTCGAAGACC
>MDTC01108987.1_pt1 | contig 10068 bp, 8 predicted proteins | sample 811181 | NCBI WGS metagenome assembly MDTC01 (sample SAMN05326644, study PRJNA326480) | marine metagenome | isolation source: seawater | place: Pacific Ocean: North | collected 2011
AAAAATTTGCATCATATAATTAAATTTTTTAATAATTAACTTTTTTTACTTATCGATGATGATATAATTATTTAATTAGGTTTTATTAAAATAGAAGCAATTCTGATGCCCATGCACCCAAATTGATTTTCATCGTATACTTAAAATGAATTTAACAACTTTTACAAATTTAACGTGATTGGATCCATGGATTAATTATAAATCTTATAATGACTGCAAACATGTATTTTAGTAAAAATAAAAATAAATTAGATGATAAATACATTTCTTATAATAAAACCAAGAATATTAAACCCGGTTATGGAAAAGATTTAGATTTAATATCAATTGCAGAGTGGATTGCTTGCGGATTTTTTTTGGGAGATGGAAATTTTACAAAAAGACTAAACTCTCAAGAAAAGTTTATTAGCAACAAAAAACATTGGTATTACCAACCTAGAGATATCAGCTTTAATAGTGCAGTAGAGGAGTTCACACACATTTTTGAAAATCTTATAAATAATAATATTGGAAGAAAAAAAATTATTTTACCGCTTTCAGGAGGTATTGATTCCAGAACAATAGCCTCAGCTTTGAGAAAAAGTGATAATGTAGTAGCGTATTCATATGAATTTTCAGGCGGAGTTAAAGAAACAAAATATGCTAGGAGCATAAGTAAAGAAATGGGATGGCCATTTTATGATTATCTCATTCCAAAAGGATACCTTTGGGAAAAAATCGATGAATTATCGGATATTAATTTTTGCCAATCAGATTTTATTCACCCTAGACAAATGGCTGTAATTAGTGAAATATCAAAACATGGTGAACTTATTATTTCTGGTCAATGGGGTGATGTTCTATTTGATTTACCAAAAATTAAGAATGATGAAAGTTTGAATAATCAAACCAAGTTTTTGTTTAAAAAAATTGTCAAACCGGGAGGTCTTGAATTATCAAAAAAATTATGGGTTGAGTGGGGTTTAGCAGGTGATTTCGAAAATATACTTTTTGACCGTTTAAAAAACTTATTGTCTGAAATTAAGATTGAAAATTCAAGCAGAAGAATACAAGCTTTTAAATCAATTCATTGGGCCCATAGGTGGGCAAACCCAAACTTGAATATTTTTTCCAATAATTGTGAGCTATTTGCACCATATTATGAAAATGAAATATGTGAATTTATCTGTAAAACTCCCGATATTTATTTACGCGATAGAAAAATTCAAATCAATTACCTAAAAAATACCTCTCCTAAGCTAGCAGAGATACCTTGGGAGGTTTACGATTTAAACCTTTACAATTATAAATATTTTAACTCTCTTTATATGCCGAGAAGAGTATATAGATTTTTAGTGCGTATGTTTAAAGAGAAAGTTTTAAAATTGCCGCCTATTATCCAACGTAATTGGGAATTGCAATTCATAGGTGAAGAAAACAATAAAAACCTCAAACATTGGCTTTTTAAAAATAAATTATTAAATGAAATTATTCCCTCGAGTCTGGTAAATCAGCTCTATCAGAATTTTTTAAGCGGGAACAAGGTAATTTTAAGCCACCCAATTAGTATGTTATTAACTCTTTCAGTCTGGTGTAAAAAATTTTGGAAAAAATGATAAAAGTAGCAATCTATTCTGGAAAAATCCCAGGCCCGAGCTTTATAGAAAACCTTATTAAGTTGATAGGAGATAATAACATAAATATTTATCTTTTTGGCAGTGGAAGTTATGTAAAATATAAAAATTCTAACATTAAATCTTATCACACTCCACAAGGAAAAATTAAGATTGTTTTATTTGTTTTTTCCCAACTTTTAAGCCTGTTTGTTTTTCACCCGAAAAAGTTTTACAAACTTTTATGTAATTATAGCACTATTTTAAAATCAGGATCTGTCTTTATATCATTAAGCAAAATTCTTCCCGTTTTAAATCATACCCCAGATATTTTTCATATTCAATGGGCTAAATCATTACCCTTTTGGTTTTTTTTAAAACAAATTTATGGCATAAAAATAATTTTAAGCCTAAGAGGTTCGCACATTAATTATTCACCTTACGCTGATAATGAGCTCGCTGAACAATATAAAAAATTATTCCCAAAGGTTGATAAAATGCATGCTGTTTCTAAAAAAATATCATTAAAGGCTAACCAGTTTGGTGCAAAAGAGGATAGAATAGAAAGAATCTACTCAGCTTTAGATGTAAATCTTTTAAAAACATTTGAAAAAACAGATTATGCTGTCCATGAACCATTTCGTTTTCTTTCGGTTGGTCGTTTTCATTGGGTAAAAGGGTATCAATACAGTATTAAAGCAATTGCAGGTCTTAAAAAGCTAAATAGAAAAATCCATTATACAATCGTAGCGAACAATAATATTTCAGAAGAAATATTATATCAAATAGATGAATTATCACTGAACAATTATATTAAGATTATTCATCCAAATTCCCAACATGATGTTTACAATATTATGAGCAAATCAGATTGTTTTATTTTACCTAGTGTTCAGGAAGGTATTTCAAATGTAGTACTGGAGGCTATGGCCATAGGACTTCCAATTATAACCAGTGATTGCGGTGGAATGAAAGAAATTATAAATAATGGTAAGAATGGTCTCTATTTCCCTGCCCGAGATTCAGAAGCCTTGGAAAAATTATTATATAAGTTGATGAACTATAACTTTTTGGAAAGAAAGAAAATCATAACTCAAGGTAAAAAGTATATTAAGGAAAATTTAGATCCTAAGTTAATAAAAAGTGCATATCACAATTTTTACATCAGTGAAATGGAGGTTAATGGTTGAAAATTGGTATAGTTTTAATAAAAACACCATCCTTTTCTGAAAAATTTTTAATCTCAAAGATTGAGAATTTGCAAAAATTAGGTCATGAGGTAATACTCTTTGTAAATAAAAGAGATGATTTTAATATTTGCAAAGTTGTAGATATGCCAAAAGTGAGCAAGGCCCTTTTGGTCCAGGTTACCAAAATGCTACTAACTTATTTATCAATATTAATTCGATCTCCTAGAGCAGCTATTAATTTTTTAAAGCTTGAAAAACAAGATGGTGTTTCATTTTGCTCTAGATTAGAAAATTTATATCTTAATTCTAAAATCCTGACTTATAATTTAGATTGGCTTCATTTTTCTTTTGCTGCAATTACTTTTAGGAAAGAAAATGTAGCAAAATCCATAAACGCTCAAATGGGGGTAAGCCTGCGCGGTTATGATGTGGATGTATATCCTTTGAAAAATCAAAATTGTTATTCTTTGATGTGGAAAAAAGTTGATAAAGTTCATTCTATTTCTTATTCACTCTTGAAAAAAGCGAAAAAATTTGGTCTAGACAGTAGTATCACTCAACAAGTTATTTTCCCTGCCATTGATACAGCAAGGTTTCAAAATAAAGAAATAAAAAAACCACTAAATACAAAAAAAAAAATTGAGATCTTAACTGTTGCAAGATTACATTGGATCAAAGGTCTTGATTATACAATTGAAGCAATGGGGAAATTAACTTCAATCAATTTCAGCTATACAATTGTTGGAGATGGAGTTGAATATGAAAGACTTATTTCGACTATTAATGAATTGAACTTAAATAATAAAGTTAGACTAGTTGGGTATATCCCTAATGAAGATTTAGTTCCCATTTATAAAAAAGCGGATATCTATATCCAATATAGCATTGAGGAGGGCTTTTGTAATGCAGTTCTTGAAGCACAGTCTATGGGAGTTTTAACAATCGTTTCCGATGCCTCAGGACTGATGGAAAATATTATTGATGGAAAGACTGGATGGATTGTTCCAAAGCGAGAGCCTATTTCATTGGCAAATAAAATTATACAAGTAACATCAATGAAAGAAGAAAAACTGAATTCTTTCCGTCTCAATGCAATAAAAAGAGTTAAAAGCAAATTTGATATAAATACTCAAGCCAAATACTTTAATAGCTTTTTCAATGAAAGTTTATTTCAAAAAAAATAAAATAATAAATTCAATTCCTAGAAAATATTATGCTGATTGGATAAAACCATTATTCCCAACTAAGCGACATAAACTATACGGTTTAAAGAAAAAAGATTTAATATTATCCAAGAATGCCAAAGATGCTGATATACTAATATTACCCTTGACTTGGAATTATTATTTTGAAACAAGAAAAACTAACGAAGCTTATAATATCATTAAATATTATGAAAATTATAATAAGCCAATCATTACATGGGTAAGTGGAGACTATACGCACAAAATAAAGGAAGGTAATTTTCTTCTTTTCCAACACAACTTATATAAAAGTAGACAAAAATTAAATGAGTACGCTTATCCTGCAATTATAAGGGATCCAATTGAAAGCCTAAATACTTTTGGATTAAGCATATCATCAAAAATTAGTAAAAATGACATAAGCTTTTGCGGAACTTCTAATTGGAGTATATTTGATAAATATGAAAATTTTTTTAAAGAAACTATATTTAAGAATAAAAACAAGTATTATAAATCTTATTTAGATTTAAGTATGCCAATTTCAGGAATGATACTAAGAGAAAAATTATTAAAAGCTTTTAAAAAGGACACTAATCTGAACACTCATATCATTGTCAGAAGAAGAAAAGAAAGTCATTACATTCCTCGGAAACAATATAGATTTGAATATTGGAATAATATGTTATCTGCTCCTTTCACGCTCTGTGTAAGGGGTAATGGTAATTTTTCAGTTAGGTTTTACGAGACACTAGCCTTCGGAAGAATACCTGTACTTTTTAATTCAGATTGTGTTTTGCCTCTAGATAAAGGCATTAATTGGTCTAAACATTGTGTACTTGTGAGGGATAAAGATCCAAAAACCTTTGCAAAAACTGTGGAATTAAAGATAAGAGCAATGAATTATGAAGAAATCATTGATATGCAAATAGCCAATAGGAAACTATGGATTGAAACGCTATCATTTGGTGGTTTCTACAATAGTTTTGTAAATCAAATTATAAAAAAACAACTTAAAATAATTTGAAAATTGGTTTAATAGTTTGTTTGCATGTTTAAAATTCATTAAGCCATTATGGTATTTTCATTTAAAATATGGTGAAAATGTAATTTGGCCTGATCCTAACTTTATAAATCCAAAACTTTTACTAGATTCTAAATACGAAACTTTTCAATCTATGGTTTCTGAAGCAAGTTATCTAGCTTTGATGAATGGTTACAATCTAGAAAATTCTGATAAAGAATGCCTCTCCACTGAAATTATTGATTATAAACATAGTCCTAATGATGAATTTAGGTTTATTAGAAAATTTTTTAACCCAATGTGGAGTTTTGGATTTTTATTATATAGAATAATCACTTTTAAATCTATATTTAGGTCTATTGTGGCATTTTTCAATACTTTTTTCTTAAAAAGAGTTAGTATAGATCAAAATTTTAGCGTAGAAAAATTAAAGTTGGGAAAACATAATAAATTATTGGTAAAAAGAATTCCTGTGAGAATTATAATTCCGACTTACAACAGGTATAATATTTTATATAATTTACTTAAAGATTTAGAAAACCAGACTTATTTGGATTTTCGCGTTACAATCATTGACCAATCAAAAGTGTTTAATAAAGAATTTTATAAAAGCTTCAACATGCAAATTGATCTAGTTAGGCAAGAGAAACCTGGTTTATGGCGAGCAAGAAATAATGCGATTAATAATACTAATGAAAAAATAATTGCCCTACTAGATGATGACTCAAGAATAAATAAGAATTGGCTAATAAAACATTTGAATTGCATGGAGTATTTTTCTGCTGAAATATCTGCTGGTGTTTCTTTATCAGAAAAAGGAGCTAAAATACCATTTAACTATAGTTTTTACCGAGACTCTGACCAATTAGATACAGGAAATGTTGTTTTATATAGGAGGATATTTAAAACTTGTGGACTGTTTGATGAACAATTCGAAGATATGAGAATGGGAGATGCTGAATTTGGTCTTAGAGCGTTTAGGAAAGGTATAATATCAGTATCTAATCCTGAAGCCTATAGATTACATTTAAAATCAAATGAGGGTGGATTAAGAGACCTAGGTTCTTGGGATGCTTTTAGATCTGTAAATCTTTTAAAACCCAGACCAATTCCGAGTGTACTGTATTATGCCAGAAAAAATTTTGGAAATCATAGTACCCTTACTTTCTTGTTTATAACTTTGCCATTGTCATTTTCAAAATATTCAAAAAAAACAGATTACTTTTACTCTGTATTAAGTCTTACAATATTTATTCTATTAATTCCAATTGTATTTTTAACAACATTTAGATCTTGGAGAATATCATCGAGCATTTTATTGCGAGGGCATAAAATACCAAATGGAAAATAAAATACTATTTATTTCATCTGAATTTCCACCGGGGCCAGGAGGGATTGGCAACCATGCTTATAATATTTCAAATGAACTTACTAAAAGGGGTTATAAGATTATAATTAATACCAAATCTGACTATGTAAGTCAAAAACAAGAAGTTTTGTTTGATAAAGATTGTAATTTTAAAATCTATAGATTTAAGAGGAGTAAATTTATGGTCCACTCTTGGGTAAATCGTTTAATTAGAATAAGGAAAACAATTTTAAAATACAAGATCAAACAAGTTATTATTTCAGGGGAGTTTTCAATATGGATTATTCCATTTATAAAAATCCATAAAGAAATAAAAATAATTTCAGTTATTCATGGAACAGAACTAGGAAAGAACATTTTTTTAAAATGGACACTGTTTTGCCTCGCAAAATCTAACAGCATAATATCTGTATCAAATTTCACTAAAACATTACTCCCGAAATACCTTGAAAAAAAAACTATTGTTGTAAATAACGGAGTAGATGTTGAAAAATGGCATGAAACAGATAGGCATAAATCATTAAAAAATTACCCTATTCTTTTGACTGTGGGATCCATTTCTATTAGAAAAGGTCAGTATAATGTATTAAAAATTTTACCCAAAATAATTAGAGAGTTTCCTTTTACACATTATCACTGTGTTGGAAATAATGAAAACCAAAGGGACATCATAAATCTTATAAACGAATTAAGATTAGATGATAACGTAACTTTGCATGGAATTCTTAAACATTCCGAACTTGAAGAGATGTACAAATTTGCCCACGTAAATATGATGCTATCGAACAATAATAAGAATACAGATTTTGAAGGCTTTGGTATAACTGTTTTGGAAGGTAATTTATACGGAGTGCCAGCGATTGGCGCAAAGGAATCAGGATTAGAGGATGCAATAATTGATAAGCATAATGGAATTTTAGTAAATCCTAGTAAAGAAGCAGAAATTATAAAATCATTGAAAAATATTTTAATTAATTATGAAACTTATTCAACTCGATCAAAATCTCATGCTATAAATAACAAGTGGAGCACAAAAGTTAGTAAGTATGAAAACTGCATACTATAATAATAAAAAAATTTGTACAATTATTTCTGAGACCCCTTACTCTATTAATAGTGATGGTGACATTATGGGTTTAGATCCAACGGTAAAAGAGATCGACCATCTCTCATCGCTATTTACGCAAGTATTTCATTTTGCCCCTATGAATGATGATTATCCACCAGCATCCTTTATTAAACACAAAAGCCCAAATATAAAAATTATACCTATGATACCAGCCGGAGGTAAAAACATTATCCAAAAACTAAAACATGTTTTTCTTTTTGCGTACCATTTATTAAAAATAAGACCTTTTTTAAAAAAAACTGATATCATACACTTTAGAGCACCAACAGGATTTGGAGTGCTATTCTTGCCATGGCTTTTATTATTTTGGAGGAAAAAAATATGGGTAAAATATGGAGGTTCTTGGATTTCAAAAGATGTTCCATTAACATTTAAATTTCAAAGATGGTTATTATTACATTTTCCAAAAAATGCAATAATCACTATAAATAGCTCAACAAGAACATTAGAAAGAAACTTTCTCCATTTTTTTAATCCATGTTTTAAGGAAAGCATTATAGAAATAAATAAAAAGATGGTTCATGAAAAAAATTTTAATAACGGTTTAGACTTAATATTCGTTGGAAGAGTTGAGCGGAACAAAGGTATAGATCATATTCTTAATATTTTTCAAAGAATAGGCCAAATGAGACATATTAACTCTTTGAAAATAATAGGAGGATCAAAAAGAGAAAAATATTATAAAGAAAAAGCTTCAAAAATATCTCCAAAAATTGAAATGTTGGGATTGCTTAATAGAAAAGATATTTTTAAAATTTATTTAAAAAGTCATATTTTGATTTTGCTGTCAAAAACTGAAGGATTCCCTAAAGTTGTAGCAGAAGCTGCAGTTTTTGGATGCGTGCCAGTTGTTTCCAATTTTAATGGGATATCTAAAATAATTGAGCATGGAAATAATGGGTTTGTAATGGATTCTTACAATTCTAATTATGATTATAAAGATTTCATGAAAATACTCGAAGATAAACCTAAATTAAAAGCCTGCTCAATGAATATCTTTAAAAAATCATATAATTTTACTTACGAGCAATATTTAAAAAAGATCCAAAATGCCATCTTACATTAAACTTTTAGATAGAAGATTATATCCTCTATCTGCACTGCATTTTTTCCTAGGTATTATAATTTCATCTCGAAGCGACATAGCAACTATTTGGGGATTAGCTATCTTTTTCTATGGATTCCTTCACATAGTTCGATATCGCAATAGAAATGATGAAGCATCAATTTTTGCTAGTTATTTAGTCGGATTGGAAGTCGCCTTAAGAGCAGTCGGTGCCACAGTACTTTGGGAATATGGAAAATATTCAACTATTTTTCTTTTATTTACAGGAATGGTTGTTGAAAATTTAAAATTTTTAAGGATAAACGTGTTATCACTTACTTATTTTATTTGTCTTTTACCATCTATGGCCTTGATGCCTGACGTGCCATTTAAATATTTGCGGCAAATGATATCGGGAAACCTATCAGGACCGTTATGTCTTTTTATTAGCTTTATTTATTTTAGACAACGGTTATTAAACTATAATAATATCACAAATATTTTTAAATGTTTAAGCCTCCCAATTATCACATTAATTGGTTTAATTTTAGTACGCGCTCCTGCTATTGAAAATATAGCTTTCTCAAGCGAAGCTAATTTCCAATTGAGTGCTGGTTTTGGACCAAATCAAGTATCTACTGTGCTTGGATTACCTTTAGTTATCGTAGCATTATCAAAAGTATTTAACCTAAAACTTTACTCAATACCGATTTTTGATTATTTATTTGTAGCTGTCTCGACAGGTCTCGCTATTTTAACCTTTGCAAGAGGTGGTGTAATAGCTCCAGTATGCATACTTGTCTTTTTATTTATTATTTCAGGACCTATAAAAAGGTATAAATTAAATTATAAACAAATTTTCTATCTTCTTCTTGTACTTGTTGGGCTTTATAATTTTTCATCAAATTTTACTAAAGGCCTTCTTGATCAAAGATATTTAAACTTAGCATCGATTGTGAATCCAGATAAGGGCACAATTTCTGGGCGTGCTAAAATTATGGCACTTGATTTAGCAATATTCAGGGATCATCCTTTAATGGGTGTGGGGCCGGGTGCTGCTCATGATTTAAGATGGAGATATGGCTATGGATACACTGTCGCAGCCCATAGCGAATTCACACGAATGTTAGCTGAGCATGGATTATTCGGGGCTATTTCTCTAATATCAATATTGTTGTTGTCTTTCCTTGAATATAAAAAAAGGGTTGGTTACAATAGGGTGTTTTTGGCCTGCATGAGCATGCTTGCTATTTTAACAATGTTTCATTCAGCATTTCGAATTGCTCTCCCTGGGTTTATTTATGGTCTTTCCTACGTAATTTTAAAAGTTCCAAATAGATGATATTATACATTGGTAATATTTTATCATCAAAAAGGCTTAACCCACCTCCAATTGAATCTATTAAAAACAAAATTTGCGAATCTCTAGGTACAAAAATGATCCTAGTATCAGATAAAAGAAATAAGCTGTTAAGATTTTTACATATGAATTTTGTTTATTTTTGGTATTCTAAAAAAGTATCAATTATATTTTTAGA
>MDTC01211479.1_pt1 | contig 10068 bp, 18 predicted proteins | sample 811181 | NCBI WGS metagenome assembly MDTC01 (sample SAMN05326644, study PRJNA326480) | marine metagenome | isolation source: seawater | place: Pacific Ocean: North | collected 2011
CAAATACTGTATTCATACATATAGAAAGAGAAAGTATCACAGACATTATTCTATTAAACATTACTTACATCTCCCTGCTGTTAGGCATTGGTTGTATAACGCACAGACATCTGAACATTGTAAGAATTTATTTGTTGCTCCCATTTCTAACTTAGCTGTTGATACTCTCACATCACAGGATTTTCTATCTTCGTCTTTTTGTTTTCTAAGCATTTCGACACGTGTTGTATCTTTACCTGATAACTCTGCTCTTAGACCAAGAATAGTTTTTTCTTCTGCCATACAAACTTCAGATTTAGGAGGACATTGTGATGTTAGTCTTCCACCTATAAAACAGCCAGCACATAAAATAAAAGCAACAAGATATGATACTTGTGTTTTGTATTTAATTAGTAAGTCAATAAGCTTATCCACGTCAATATTAGTTATCATTTCTTTTTACTCTCTCTTAATGTTTTTTCATAGTCTTGTGATTTACTGATAGTTTCCTTACACGTATCTCTAATACTTCTTAGATAACGTCTAAAGTCTCGTCCTTTAGTGACCTTTTCTTCCATTAGAAACTCTTCGAAACTGATAGATGCTTCTTGTAGTTTTTGGTTTATCTCTGCAAATGCGAGCATAACTTCTTCTTTTTTCATACAGCCACCTTAACAAAGTCTAACCTATTATTTAGGACCACTTGAAATTCATCATTTCTAAAGATAAATTTAGTTCGGTTAATAACTAAATGTCTTGATAGCGCTTCACTGTATTTATTTATTACACTGTCATAATAATATTTACCAGGGCTTCCGCCATAACCTTTTATATCAGACATAAATACAGTTAAGAAACTGCATAAAACTTCTTTTAGTTCTGGAGTTGCTTCTTTCCAAAAGTTCTTCACACCAAACTGTCTAAGAAGACGTTCTTGATTATATCCCAATAGAATACTCAGCATCTTCTCTTCTAAGTGAAACTTCTCTTCATCATTAAAGTCTTTTTGATATTGTGCCCAAACAAGGTCATACCATTTTGCTTCTGATACTTTATCTTTCTTAACTTCTTTTACTTCTTCTTTTTTCTTAACGAAGTGTTTCTTATATTCTTCCATTAAGCCTTCTGAAAAATAGTATGTGTCTCCTTTTTTATTGTAGAAGGATACCTTTTGTCCTGCTTCTTTTATCATTAGCTTTGTATCTTTAAGAGCAACCCATTGACCAGGCGCTTTATAAGACTTATCATTTTTTTCGTAAAATTCTGTTGCGTTTATCATTACTTCTCCTTAGAATGGTTTTATTTTTTCATCTTCATCATAATGTGTATATCGATGTTCGCCTATATCTAACCATTTATATTCACCCCATTTTTCTATTATCAGTCCTATAACTACGTCTTCTACGGGTGATGGTTTGTTAGGCCAAGTGTGAATGTATTCATAATGGCTTTTTACTAAACCTGGGCAAGACTGATTAATAAAATATTTTATTGCTTTCCAGTCTCTTATTAAGTCAAAAACTATTATAAACTCTTCCATTTCATAACAGAAGTTTTCTAAATCAACTAAGACTTGTAGTTTTATGCAAAATTTTTGCCTATCTTCTACAAACTCTTTATGTATCTCTAATAGTCTGACTGCGTAAATGCCAGTGCTTAATTTTTTTTGTTTCTGATATACATTCATTATTACTCCCTAATGTATAAATATACAGAAGCAGTTAAAATTATATGTGAAACGTAATATTTTTTATTTTTTTATAAAGATAAAACTTATAATATACTTAAAAAAACACAAAAAAATAGAGTTAGTTTATTTCTTAGGGCTTAATGATATTCGGTATATGACATACCGTAAGCCGCGATGGCCCAAGTTTTGTTTGTGTCCCCGTGTATAAACTAACTCTTGTTTAAATATTATGATAAATGAGTATTTTTTAAAAATTGAGTGATATTTATCTTAAAAAGGAGATAAAAATATGAGTGATACTAAACAAATAAATAAAAGAGACTTAATAGAAGAGATAATTGGTAATTTTCTGTCAGTTTATCCTTGGTTTGAGCGAAGACTTGTCAGAATGGATGAAGCACATAGAAATGCTATAGGTGTTTTAATGGAGGAGCATCCATCTGTTATTCCTCATATTATGGGTATGCTTGATAAAAACCTTGATGAAGATAAGTTTGATATGCTTACTGAAGGTAAATGGCAAATTACACAAGCCGAGTATGTCTTAGTGGGTATGTTAGCCCTACTTGACGATGGTGATGAAGTAGAAATTACAGACTACGTTAAAGGTAGTGGTATAATTGGGCTTGATGGTAATGAACTTGACAGCTCTACTTTAAAACTATAAATCTATAGTAAAGTTATCTTCAGCAGGCTCATCAATGGTATCAATAATGATTACACGTTTTGCTTCTGTTGTTTCTTCTTTACTTTCATCTATGTTAGGTAAGGGTAGAGGTAGCTCAAGAAACGGACGTTCTTCTCGTCTTTCTCGTTCTTCTCTTTGCCTTTCCCTAATACTTTCAATAATAAATGCATCGAGCATAATATAGTCCTCCTAATATTAAGTATAACAAAGGATAATAAAATGGCAAGAAAAACACAAATGGGTCTGACCCACGTTACAAGGTCTTCGCTTCCGGCAAACAGAGAGAATATGAAGAAGGCTGGTAGAAAAGCGCACCGCAATGGCATTACTTTAGAAAAAGCTGTAGAAGCTTATGGTAGGCAGTTAATAGAAGATGATAACTTTGAGATGGAGTTATATCGCAACCACGATGCTATGCAAAAGGCTCGAGGTAGAGGTGGTCGTTTAACAGCATTCACTACAGGAGTTAGTCCTTGTGATTTTACATTCTTTTGCTCTACTAAAACTTTTGCTTGGGTAGAAGGTGGTATGATAGAAGCTAAAAGCAGACAACGTAAAAGTATAAATAAGTCTGCTATATCGCATCATCAAAAGGCACAACTAATTCGTATGGAGAAGTTAGGTAAATGTGGTTTAGTTTTAGTTTCACTTACTGATAGTAATAATGAGCCTATGTTTTTCATTGTGCCTATTACTCATTGGTATGGTGGGACAAAAAAAAGTTTGAACATTGAAGATATGCACGCTGTAGGTTATCTCTGCAAAACTGTATCTGTTTGGGATGACAACCAGAAAGAACACAAAGCTCCAGATATTTTATCAGTTCTAAAGAAAATTGACGAAGATGATGGTTATAAAGAGCTTCCTAAAAAATATAGAGAGTTAAATGATAACAAGAAGCTTAAAAACCCAATCTACTCCACTATTGATGAAGACTTTGAAGACATCATTGATGTAGAGTAATGAAGAAACGCAAATATAGAATACCTGATAAATTGCCTAAGTTAAAACGTTTGCCTTCTGTAGGTGATTTAGTTGCTGTGCAAGACCTTGACGGTGAGATATATCCTGTTGTCGTTTTAAGTTTAATATTTGACACTACAAAAAAAGGACGTCCTACAAAGAAACTCCTTGCAATAAACGTCCTTGGTGGTCATACAGTATATAATTGTATGTATCACGACTTAAAGTCTTTAGAATAGCGTCTGTTTTATTTTCCTAAGAAATCAAATAGATAGTCAAAGCATTCTGTTTGAGGTAAAACGCCAGTATTGAGGATAACCTGGCATATATTCTGCCATTCTTCTTCATCAGACCAGATAAAATCATCTTCGTGCCAGTAGTTTGAGTTATCGTTTTCTATAGAGAACTTAAGAAATGGGTTTGAATGTGTAATACCGGCATCTTCATTTTGATGCCACTCTACTTTATCTATATTCCAAAAATAAACGAAGTCTTTATCTCTTGCAACTGCAGTAAATGAAACATCTTGACGACCACAAGTATCATAACACCAAGAAGATGTTCTGAAGGTAATGTTATCTTTACCTAATACATATGGCACAGGCTCTTTTGATAACTGTAAGACTTTATAAGCTTCTTTCTCAAGTTCTCTTTGTTCTTTTGATAATCTTGCTGCTTCAATACGTTCAGCTTTCTCTTCGCTTGACTCAGGTTTATCAGCGGCTTCGATTTCTGCAAATAAGTCGTCTAATGTTAGTTGTTTATCCATTTTTATTCCCCATTACTATTTGTTTGTATGATGAGACAATATTTGCCACATATTCTTCTAAGTTTTCTTTTCTTAATGACATCTCTTGATACTGAAGTTTAATGTTTTCGTTATTGACAATTTCATCTGATAACTTATCTTCGAGTTGCTTAATTCTACTTTGAGCTTTTCTGTATCTTTCAATAAGGTTTTGTGTATGCTCTACTTTGTTTTTCATTGATGTTTCTAATAAACAAATGTCAGCTTTTAGTTCTTCTACTTCATTATCATTATTAGAAATTTTAGAACCTATAGCATTTACAAAGTCTTTACTTAACTTTGATGCTAATGTTTTTTGAAACTTCTTACACAAATAGTCATTAAGTGCTTCTGATAGAATTTTGTTAAAGTTTTTATTATTTGCACTTGTAAAGTTGTCAATGTCTTTGACAAAGCGCTGATATACTTTATGTTTATGACATTTCTTTTCGTGTTGAGTAATATTGTTTTGAGAAACAGACGTATTACAAAACTTACACTTAATTTTTCTAACTGTATTATGATTACCTCTTGTAGAAGCATCAAGATAACGTTGATGAGCAGTTGTTAAGTTTCTAATATGACCATCCACTTTTAGTTGCCTAAACTGTGCTTTCTCATTCATATTAGAGTTATCTACCAAAAACCAATGGTCTAAATTTGTGCATACTTCTTTTGAGCCACCTTGTGATGCTGTATAACCACAGCTATTCCAAGCCATCCATTTACCTTTAGGTGGTTTCCCGTGTAGCTTAACAAGCTTATTCTTCATAATACTGAAGAGTTTGTTTTTCTCTTCTTTACTATTTACAGTCTTTAGTTTTAAGTTTCTTACATTTGGTAATGTTATCTTTATTCTACTTAATACATCTTCACGATAATAAACGTTCATATAAATCTCCTGTTTTGATATTCCTATTATCTATACTTATAATTATAACATAACTCACTAAAATTTATACTATTTTTAAAAATAAATAAAGTTATTAAAATACTTAAAAAAATCTGAGTATATAATATATATAAAAAAACAACCAACACACAATCAGCATTGGTTATACGTTAAGAGAGTATGAAAAGTGTGGGTAAAAACACAACACACAACAACACTCCTACAATGGTTATACGTTAAGAGTATTAAACTAAAAACTATCATTATATCAGGTTTTGTTTGTTAAAAAGTATTTTATTTACTTTTTTTTATTATTTTTATAAATATTTGAGTTTTTGCATAATATATATATAAGAACTACAACTAAGGGACGTCAATATGTTTGAATATGCAAATAAGAACAAAGAATACATTAAAACTCTACAAACTAAAATAGGTATTACAGCAGATGGTATTGCTGGACCTAATACATTAAAGGCTGCTGAAGACTATTATAACTCTCCAGTAATTTCACATAAAGGTCGTATTATTCCTATTGAGTTTAGTGGTAAGATAAACCATAACTATTCTTTACATTCATTACCAGATGGCAGCTCTAACTGGTATTACCGTAAAAACGACATTGATAACATTGTAGTTCATTGGGGAGGTTTAAATGCACCGCATTGTTTTATGGTATTTTTCAACCCTAAGTATGCTCATACTTCTTCACATTTCTTAATTGGATACAACCCAACGTCTGATAGCTTAGAAGTTTTACAATGTTTAGATACATATCAAGTTGCTTATCACGCTGGCAAGGCTAATAAACAAAGTATTGGGATAGATATATGTCAAAGTCCCGTAGTTAAACATTTTTCTAAAACACGTAGTTATTATCCTGGTGTAGAAGTTGTTAAAAACAGCACAAACAGAGGACCTTCTGATATTGTAGATTTAGATGCACGTTTAGGTGAGTTAAGTAGAGAATTTATTACTGCTCTTAATAAACTTTTACAGTTAGACCATAAACCGGTTTGTGATACTGATGAAGTATTTAAGTTAGAAGCTGCTAAAGAATACTCTGTCATTGGTCATCACAACTTATCAGTTCAAAAATGGGATGTTTTACCTTGGGCAGACCGCTTATATCACGGGATTGTTTAAGAAATGGATGTTCAAATGAGTAAAAACGAAGCGAAGCATAAAGAAATTAAAGAATACCTCTGGTCAGTTTGGCAAGAGAGTGATAGATACGGCAAGTTTATTGTTGAGTTAGATGAAGATAGTTATCAAGGTGCTAAAGAAGTAGCTATTAGACGTTATGATAATAATAGACTTGCTGGTAAAAAAAGTCCTAAGCTTTCTAATGATAAACCAGTTGATTATAGCAGAGATATTTTAGGTGCTTGTGGAGAAATGGCTGCAATAATGTGGCTTAAAGAAAATGGTTATGAAGCTGACTTCTCTAAATTCGTTAATGTAGATAACAAAGGCGGAGAGAATGATGACTTTGATACTGATATAGTTTTCAGTGGTGAAAAATACTCTGTAGAAATTAAGACTACTAAAAAGCCTATTAACTCTAAACTAATTTATCCACTTCACAAAGGTAATAAGAAAAATCAACCTGATATATTCTTGTTAGTTTGCCAAATTGATGAAAGAAGACACGTTATTAAAGGCTTTACTACTAAAGAAGAAGTTCTTTCTAACGTTGATACAGCATTGCCTTCAAAGGCATATTCAATACACGAAAAAAATCTAAGTGCTGACCTAAACATTGTCGCACAAAAAGTTAAAATAAATAAGAATAAATAAAAGGAGAATACATATGAGTTTTGAAGACAGCATTCCAATGCCTAAGAAGGCAGAGCCAGCAACTGGTATCTTTATTACATTTGAGCAAGCTAAGGCAGTAAATGTTCTTATTGCAGCAGCACAAGTAGCACAAAAAGCAGGAGCATTTAGTCTAAATGATGCATCAGCAGTTTATGACGCAACACAAGCTTTTCGTGTAGAGCAACCTAAGACTGAAGAAGTTGAGGAGAAGGTTTCATAAAAAACAAAAATATTTTTAAAGTTTTGCAAGTTAAGATATACTTATATATGTAAGTTAAGTATTTGGGTTTAAACTTTTCCTGTTTTGATTTTATTTTGCTTAAGTTTATATATATGTTGTTTTGATGTTAAAACTTAACTTACATCAAATTGCCTCTGCGATGTCCAACGGGTCGTAGGGGCTTTTTTTTGCTTGCAATTCGTCAATATCTTATAGACAGCGAATACTAAAAAGCCGACGAATATGTTTTATCATACTGCCGGCTTCTATAAAACAGAGTTAAATCTGATAACTGATATGTATTAGTTTAAACCATCTGGACGACAACCTCTGTTATATTCCCTTATTTGATGATTTTTAATAATATTATACTTCAGTATAGAAATAGCTTCTGCCTTAACTTCTTTAGAGAGGTCAGACTTTTCTATTTCTTCACATAGTTTATTTATCTCTTCGTTTATATTCATTTTAGCAACTGCAGTCTTCTTGACCTTCACATTCGCATTCCTCTGGGTCTTCTTCTGGGTCCGCTACTTCTTCTTCCATTTGACCAGCCTCAACTGGCTCTTCTGGCTCTTCGTCAGATGCACCTTGGTCTCCACCCTCCGAACCTTCTTCTTCGGCACCACCAGCTTGCTCTTCTTCTTGGCCTCCCTCTAATTCTTCTTCTTCCTCCAGGCCCATATCACCTTGTTCTTCCTCTTCTTCCATTTCTGGCTCTGCATCACGAATTTGCTCACAAGGACATTGGTCGCAGTCGCATTTCTTTTCTTCATCTTTTTCGCAACCCATAAGTGGTAAAATCATCATAAGCGCAAGTAGTAATAACTTCTTCATTGTTTTTCTCTTTTCTGCTTTAAAAGCAATATTTATTTTCTTTAGGTAATTATATACAAAAAGTATATTTATTTATCTTTAAATTCATCATTTCGACTAACTGTCCATTCATCTACAATATCAGGCAATATAACATCACTTTCGTGTCTGCTTTTGATAGGTTTCTTTCCCTGAAATATTGATAACTCTTCTATTACAGAGTTTTGTAGCTCAAACATTTGCTGCCTTGCTAACTGTAATTGTATTTGACTGTCTCTAAGTCGTGATATAAGTGCTTGCCTATCACCATCAGACTTAGCAAGCTTTCCTTTAAGTTCATCTATTTCTTCTGGACTTCTACCGCTGGCAATGATAATCATCGAAGGTATATTACCAAATAGAATACCGAATAAACCTATTAGAACTTCTCTATTGCTTTCTTTAAAGTCAAACAATGCTAAAAACATAATGAGCATTATTATCGCAAATAAAAAAACAACACTAAATAACCATCCTCTTGTTTCTCTTTTTTGTTGCACAACTTCTTTATCAGCCATTTACCATTCTCCTATATGAACTTTATATAGCGATATTATTATTAATGCTAAGGATGTTGCAATCCCAAGGTAGTCAAATAGATGTTCGTTCTTTACTTTGTTCTTACATAAACATTGTTTCTTCATAATTTATCCTAACTGTTTTCGTGAAACCATTTTAATGCATTCCATATATATCTACCAATATAGTCAAGATATTCAAACGGGCGTAAAAACCAGTAGTCTATTCCCCACGATACTTTTATTGTCTCTGAGGATATTAGTGGCCAAAACACATAAAGAATAAACATAAACGATATAAAAGCTAACCTATATAAAAAGTAAAAAAATATTTCACTCCATCTTTTATGTTTAAGTCTTGTTTTAATTTTCTTTGCTCCGCCGATACGTTTAGCTTTCTCACTATCAGGAGGAGGTTGCAATTGAAACTCAACTTGTCCTATAGCAAATAAAGCCTCGGGTTCTGATACACCTTTAAACTTATATAAACCTACAAGAGCACAAAGAGCTTTCTTAGGTATGTTAGGATTACGATGTGAATATTTTTTATACTCAGCGTGTGCAGACTTACTCATTAGAATTTGCTCTGGCCCACATAACGACATTGTTCTTGCAGCTATGTTTTTACCTATACCTTCTAAGTTTATTCTTTTACCACCTGCTCTTACTAAATGTTCTGGTGATTTTACTATGAGCATTTTATCCCAATGAATACCTACTCTACTTCTAAACGGCATCTTCTTTTGACGCATAAACTTTTTATACTGAAATGCAAATGCTATTGCATCTGCTACATTACCGAAATACATTAAGTGTCCATCAGAAGCATCTACTAAACGTCCGTTATTCTTTGCAATAAAAGACATTACATATCTATCGTGTATTCCAAACCATTTTGCTGCGACCATTGCGCCGTTTCTTTGCACAAAACGTGTGCTCGCTATAATATCAGTAAGGACGACAGCAATGTGGCTTTCAATTATATCATTGTCGTCATCTAACATTATTTCTTCCTTCCTCCGGCAAATAGTATTAAGATAAACATTAAAGCATAAATAAATTCACTATTATCAGACTTCTGCTGGCATCCATCACCTTCTAATTCATTAGTATGGTTTTTTAACTCATCTCTTTTCCAGACAGGTTGCGTATATATATCTTGAGAAGGTCCAGGTTGCTCTCTGTTTAACTCTTCGAAACAATAACTATTTCCATACATAAATGGACATTCATCATCACTGTTTAAAAACGTATCACCATCGATATCGTCATCACAGTAGTCTCCTAAAACATCACCATCCATATTTTCCTGATATGGATTAAATATTGTTAAACAGTTATCACAACTATCACCTATACCATCTCCATCTCTATCTAATTGTTGTGGGTTAGGTATTCTCATACAGTTATCAGATGGGTCTTCTATTCCATCATCATCATAATCATCTGCGTGTTGATAACTATCACCTAAGTCTGTATTTGCTATTAGAACACTTCCTTTACCACCACCTCCACCACTTTGTTCGGGTGTGCCACAATCTTCAAAATTATTATCACATTCATAACTCTGACCATAACTTGGTAGTTGTATTGCATTAATAAATATATAAACATTTGCTACTAAAACAAATGATAAAAACTGAATTTTACTCATC
>MDTC01076124.1_pt1 | contig 10067 bp, 10 predicted proteins | sample 811181 | NCBI WGS metagenome assembly MDTC01 (sample SAMN05326644, study PRJNA326480) | marine metagenome | isolation source: seawater | place: Pacific Ocean: North | collected 2011
GACCACTATTAAGAATCTCTCTACCCCTAAAACGGACGCTTATTTTAGTCTTATCTCCGTCAAGAATAAAGCTTTTAATTTTTTTTAATTTTATATTGTAATCGCCAGTATCAGTTGAAGGCCTAAATTTTATCTCTTTAGTTGTATTCTTTTTAACTTTTCCTTTTGATGCAGAAACGCTTTTTTTCTTATCAAAAAGGTGTTTTCCATAATCTATGAGCTTACATACAACAGGATTTGTATTTACAGGTGATACTTGGACCAAGTCAAGTGCAGAGTCTTTGGCTGCTTCTAGCGCATCTTTCAATGGGACTAAACCCTTTTTTGCACCCTCCGCATCAACAAGTAATACCTCACTGGCATTAATTTTCTCATTGATAGGTATTGAGTTTTTTTTTGAAGTAGCTATGTCTTATACCTTATAAAAATATATTGTAAAAAAGAAATGGCATTAACGGTTGATTAACAAGAGGACGATAATAAAAAAATTTCATGTTTCATTGAAGGACAAATTTTATACTAATTAATAAATTACGCAAATGTTTTTAAGGCTGAAGAACACTATGAATCCAATTTTTATTATTTATTTCATAAACATCTCTTTTATTTATTCTTGATTCATGTCCTTCCCAAAATTCAAAATAATATGGAATGAATGCAAACCCACCCCAATACTCCGGGCATTGATTTAAATTGCTATCTTCAAGTGATTTCAAATAATTTTTTTCAATATCTTCATAAGAAGAAATTTGTTTAGATTGGTCTGAAGAAATAGCTAATGCATTCTTATACTTATCTCGCTTAGCAAAATATTTATTATTAAGATCCTTTGAAGTTTTTTTTATATTTGCCTTCATTCTTATTTGAACATCTATATTATGCCAATATATTAAAGCAGTGATCTGACTATGTGATCTAAAATCCTGGGCTTTAACAGAATTATAATTTGTATAAAAAATGAATTCATTATTATTAATAAATTTTAGATTAACAAATCTTGCATTAACTTCTTTAAATTTATTTGAATAAGATGAAATACATATGGCTTCAATATTTTTCTGGTGCGCTTTTAAAGATTGATCATATTTTTGTTTAAATATTCTATATGGAACTTCTTTACTTAAATTTTTAAATGTTATCACTTTAGGTTGCAAGGTTTATTTGTCTAATTAAGAACACTTAATAGAATATCAGATCACAATTCGTACAATTTTGAATGCTTCTGCAAATGAACAGCCATTTTGACTTCCTCTAAACTTTGCTAAGGCTTCAACTGCATCTAGTGATCTGGATGGAGCTTTTGAAATCTGTGATGCATATTTTTTTAACGCTTCTTTTTTATTTCCAATATGATCGCTAATGTCAATGAAAAACTCAGGCGCAAATACTGGCTCTATTCCAGGAACATTCCAATGCGTTTCTGAAAGAGTTTCGTATGCCAATACAACTTTTGGTGGATTTTTTCCAACAGGCCGACAAACAACAACTGAAGCATCAAAAATAACTCTATGATCAATATGTCTATCTGGATAGGGAATGAATACCCAATCTGGATTTGCTTCTTTTACAAAAAGATTAATTTTATGATTTAATTCTGCAACTGGTGTTTGATTTAGAAGAGTTGCAGGTATTTTTAAAAAATCGTATTTATCTACTCCAAGGATTTGAAGAGCTTCCTCAGCTTCTTCTTTAGTCTTATCAAATGAAGATTGATCATATATTGGAGGCAAATGTCCACTGACAATCAAAACAGATACTTCTGTCCCATTTTGAACTAAACGGGAAATTGTCCCTCCAACTCCAAGAGTTTCATCGTCAGGATGTGGAGCAATTACAACAGCACTTTTCGGAAATTCCATTATAACTTCTCCTCATTGAATTCAGGTAATGGAACTAGCACTGATGCTTGCCAATCTATTTTAGATTTAATTTTTTCGATAATCTCATTTGAAAAATTCCATGCAAAAATTACTATCACTTCAGGTTTCTTAATTATTAATTCTGAGGTATCTACTATAGGTATTCCACTTCCTGGCATGAATTTATTAACTTTTAAATTGTTATCTTCCATTATAAACGAAATATCTGACGAATCTAATTCTGAAATTTCTGTTAACAAAGTAGCTTTTGTTGGTGCTCCATAACCTGCAACAATTTTTCCATTTGAAACATATTCTTTAATTTTATTTTTAAACATCATCATATTCATTTTAATTTTAGACCGCCATTCTTTGATAAATTTATCCTGATATAAGATTGAGTTGGATTCACTATCAAGAAACTTTTCTGCTTCGGCTGAAATCCTGCCCTCACCAGTTTTTTTAAGAAATAATCTTAGAGATCCACCTTGAACTTTATTTATACTCAAATCAATTAGGTCAAACCCTATACCGCATAAGAATTTAGTTAACGGTTTTGCATGATGATAATCCAAATGCTCATGATAAATTGTATCAAAATAATTATTTTTCAAAACCTCTTTAAAATATCCTATTTCAAAACAAAAATAACCACCATCTTTAAGCAAACTATATATGTCTAGAAAAACTTGGCTTAAATTATCCACATGAGCAAGAACATTGTGACTGGTAATGAGATCAGCCTTACCATGTTTTTCAATTATTTTGTTAACTGCTTCTTTATCAAAAAAGCAATTTAATGTATCAATACCTGACGCATTTGCAATATCTGAAGGCGCAGAAGCAGGGTCCACTCCGCAAACTCTATGACCTAGATTCTTGAATTCCCTTAGGCAGGTTCCGTCATTAGAGCCTATATCTACGACAAGAGAGTCGGGAGATAGATTGCATTTATCTTCCGACCATTCAGCATATTCTTGAAAATGCTTAATAAAACTTTTACCAACACCACTAAGGTAAGTATAGTTAGTTGCATATAATTTTTTAGGGTCAACGGCTACTCCAAGTTGAAAATGATCACAAGCGTTGCAACGATTTACATATAGTGGATATTTTTCAACATTGATAGAATCACTCTGGCTCTCAAGTAAATTATTTCCTAAGGGAACTTTTCCAAAATCAAAACACAAATTTAAATCAGATGAATTACATAATCTGCAGTTTTGTATAATTCGATAATTTTCAGGCTCTTGCATAAAGAAATTTAGATTTCAGCATATTTATTTAACATATCATCCAAATTATCCTCATTAATAAAATTTACTCGAACAGTATCAGCTTCATAAGTATCCTGGTCACGAGGATTTTTGCTGCTAACAATCAGTTTTGTTGTTTCTGGAAAATGACATGCATGAATTTCTTTAGGAGGTGTAAAAATAGTCTCTCCAACCTTCACTCTTAAATAGCTTACTATATTAGAGTCAATATCTTTAAAAAAATAGTCAAAGTCGCCCTCTAGAACATACATAAAGTGGAAATCATCATGATGATAATGATTAGACCTGATGGAGCCAGGTGTACAAGTAATAATTGAAACATTTTTAATAACATCATCTACGATAGAAAGAATACCGCCTCGCGAATCATGATTGCGTTGTTTATTCTCAAAAATTGTAGATTTTTTTGGTAAGTTCATAACTTATATATTAATAAATTTATCGTATATTATCATATTACAAAACCATAAGGTAAGGACTAGCTGAAGCCAGCTTGTCTACCCAAATGCTCCAAACATCCGGTAACTATATTCAAATTATCAAGTCTTTCTTTTTGATTTTTAATCCACTCTATTTTCTTTTTTAAAAACATTATTTCATAAGTATTATTTTCAAAAACTTGCTCACATTTTTGCTCAGTTCCATTTATTTTAATAATCTCCCTATACCCACTTCTTCCATAAAAAAAGGGTTTGTATATTGTTTGAAAATTATTTGTAAAATTTATTGAAAAGCAATTACTATACTCCTTAGCATGACCAACTTTAATATTGATATCTATATTTTTTGACTTTCCCTTTATAACAAATATTGTATTTTGATTAAAATCCTTTTCGCATGAAACTAGATTAAGATTCGATAAATCATATCCAGCAATTGACAAAAATGACAATGGATAACACGCCATATCTGATAACAAAGAATTTCCAAGAGTTGATTCATTTCTATATGTTCCTTGAGGAATAGATGGTATTAAGAACTCAAATTTTATGCTATTAATTAAATTTGTTTCATTTTTAAGTTCGTCAAAACTTTCTTTTACTGTTTTATTTTCTAAATACATTAACATCTCTACCATCACCACACCTTTTTTAGATGCTAGCTGGACCAATTCAACAGAATTCTTTAATGAGGTTAGAGCAGGTTTTTCAACAAAGATATCTCTTCCTGCCTCAATTAAAACCTTTGCATGTTCGTAATGTACATCAGGAGGAGAAGCTATAACAAATAGGGTATTTTTTGGTAGGTTTTTTATAGCATCTGAAATTTTGTAAAAAATTTTTACTCCTTCTATGCTTGCTTGTTTATCTCTAGAAACTATTCCTTCCAAACTCAGGTTGGCTTTCATCAGTGCAGGTAATAACTTACTCTTTGCATGACCCCCAAATCCAACTATGCAAACAGTTTTCCATGATTGATTACCTTTCATGCTAGTCGCCATCTCCAAAAATATAGCTTTTCTCAACATACAAGACTCTGCATATAATATAAAAGACAGGTGTAAATAAAAAACTTGCTAAAAATAATGCCCAAATTTTATCAATATTAGATATTTCAAATAGTTTAGATATAAGAATTATTGCAATTACATTTACAATTTGGGGTATAAGGTGAAAAAAACCTTTATACCTAATGCTAATTCTTTGATAAAGATGAAGATAATTTCTTGAAAGCAAGTCATGTTTATTGTTTATGCGAATCAACATAACATAAAAAACATCAAATAAAGGAAGAGCTATAACAGAAATCAATTCTAGTGGAATATTGATTCCTGATATTGCAAAACTAATTATGAAGTACAAAAGTAACATAGCTAAAGAGAAAGAACCTGCATCACCTAGATATAATGTAAGAGGAATCCTATTATGTATTCCAAAACCAAATGAAAACGCAATCATAACTAGTCCAATATTTTTAAGATCAAGGCTATCTATATCAGAGAAAAGTATTAAGATTAATCCAGATATAAAAATCATTATGGCAAGATTAAGATCTGCACCATCATAGAAATTCACCACATTCGTTAGGCCTACAGCAATTAATCCAAAAAGAAATATTAGACATAATATTATTAAATGAGTATAAGTATCGTCTGATATTGCATTCAAAAATAATAAAATTCCAGTGCAAAATGCAATTGAAATTCTTAACCAAGGATGAAGTCCCTTTAAATCATCTAATAAATAAATTAAGCCAGCGAAAAAAATTATACATAAATTTAAAATTGGTTGGATATGAGAGTCAATATTAATAGTAAAGAAAATAATTAACATTAGGGGCAGAAAAATACCAAAGCCTGTTGGTGTAGAGTCTTTTAAATTTAATTTACGCCATATAAGCTTATAAGCTTTTCCAAAAAAATAGGCTATAAGAGCAACAAAAAGAAATATTGTTAAGAAGTTATTCATATTAAATCTATCTTTTCTGCATAAATTTTATATTATCATCAATATCTTTTGTAATAATGCTTCCAGCACCAATAATTGCCTGGGATCCCACTTTAATTGGTGAAACAATCATAGAGCCAGATCCAATAATGGTGCCCTCCCCAATTTCCGATGATTGCTTGCAAGAGCCGTCATAATTGCAGAAAACAACACCTGCACCAATAATTACAGATTTATCTATTATTGCATCTCCAATAAAGGCTTGATGAGATATTTTTGTTTTAGAGCCTAATTTACTTCTTGCAACTTCAACATGACTACCAACAATACAATTATTATCAACCAATGTTTCATCTCTTACAAAACAGTAAGGACCAACAATATTACTTTGCCCAAATATAGAGTCTTGTAATACAGAGTGGCTTCTAACATAAGTATCCTTTCCAAGGATGACATCTTTTAAAAAACAACACATATCAATTGAAACACCATCATCTAAACTGCATATACCACTAAAACGTATACCAGCAGATAGAGAAATCTCTCCTTTTAAGATTAGAGTAGTATTTTTATCAAAATGTATATCAGACAGTCCGGTCACATCTTTAAAATTTTTATATGAACGAAATTCAGTTTTTTCTTTGAAAAATAATGAATTCATTATTTATGAACCACTCTCAAGTAGTTGAATTCTGAGATCGTCAATAATGATATCTTTATTAAAAATTGTTTTAAGTAAATTAGTATTATTCTCTAAAAATTCTAATTTTTTACTTTCTGGCATATCGATACAAGTTTCAAGTGCTTTTTTTATTAAGCTTAAATTAGATGGATCTGCACAAATACCTAAGTTATTATCTAGAATAATATCTGCTACATCTCCATTAATAATTCCAAGTATGGGTTTCTTGGCAGCAATATAAGTTTGTAATTTACCTGGTATAGTAACTTTTAAAATAGGTTTATCAACAAGCGATATAATTAAAAAATCACTAGCTTTATAGTATCTGGCCATGTCCGAATATGACTTTTTACCATGAAAAACGATATTAGAATTTTCTTTAGCACTTAATTTTACATTTTTGAAATTTGAGCCGTCTCCTATAATATTTAATTGAGACCTGTTTTGATATTCTGAAGACAACAGTAGATATGATTTAATAATATTTTCAAGATTCTGAAGTTTTCCAATGTTGCCTGCAAAAGTAAGTTGAATTTTTTTGGTTTTACTAAAATTAACTGGATTAATTTGCATATCTAATTCTTCTGCCCAATTAGGAGCATAATTGAATTCAATATTATTCTTAATATATGGTTTAAGTATAGATTCAAATCCTTTACTTGAAATAGCAATCGAACTTATATTGTTATAAATAAATCTTACAAAGGCACCAAGCAGCATAGAAAGAATTTTGGTTTTTTTAAATCCATATGCGTATACACTATCCGGCCATACGTCTTGAACCCAAAGCATTGTTGGTGTTCCATATAACTTTCTAATTAAAACTGCTGGAAGCATGTCTGTAAGGGCGCCTGCATTCCATCCAAAAACATATTTATATTTCCTGCCAACAAATATAGCGATTATGCTTCCCAAAATCATAAAATTTATATATCTTAATATTTTTTTAAAAACACTTTCTTTGTAACCTGTTACAGCAAATATTCTATATATGTTGATGCCTTTATATATATCTTTTTGATAAAGTAAACGGTTTTTGTAACCCGGAAATACCTTGCCTAAAGGATAAGTTGGAGTCAGTGTTAGCACATCCACATCATAGCCTTTATCTTTCCATGATAAGGCAACATCATTAATTTTAAACTCTTCTGGATAAAAGCATTCAGTAACAATTAATATACTATGATTACTTTTCAAAACTTTAAACCTTGATTTGAAGGAAGTATTAAATTTTCATATCTAGGCATTTTTTCTTCCTAAGGCATTCATGAATAGCTTTCTACTTCTATCTAATACGCTAATATCATCAGTAAATCTTTCTGCATACTCCCTAACAGTAATTCTAAATTTTTTGTAACCGTTTTGATTTATTAATGCAGCTTTTTCAATAGCGGCTGTGAATGCATCTGGAGATTTTAAAGAAATATCCCATCCAACACCGTATTTTTCCAAGTTTCTCCAAGGAGTGGTATTTGAAATTAGTACCGGAGTTCCTGAGGACATGGACTCTAAAATAACATGTCCAAAATTCTCACCTTTTGTTGGTAAAAAAAATAAATCGTGCTTACTAAACATCGATGTAACCGCCATATTTTCTATTGAACCTTTGTAATTAACCCTAACATAAGAAGGAAGTAATTTAATTATGTTTAAACATTCATTCCAATAATGATTGTCTTCTATTGGGCCATATATATTAAATAAAACAGGTTTTTTTACTTTAGATAGAACGCGTAAGGCATAATCCAAATTTTTTACAGGAGAAATTCTTCCTAAGAAACAAATTTTTAGTGGCTCTGATAAATCTCGGGTTTTTATATCAATATAATTTAACGAGTTTAAGTATTTCGGTATATTTGGAGCTGTCACAATTTCTGGATCAAATCTTTTCATAATTTTACTTATATCATTTGCCTCAAACTCGCTTGAAGCTTGCCAAAGAATGTCTCGATATAAGCCAAGTATTTTTGCTAATAATATATAGCCAAATTTTTTCCATTTTTTTAAACTCAAAGCGCCTTTTGCAAATTCCCCTCTTGAAGCTAATATTATAGGTCTTGACTTCAATTTTCCGATACGCCTGGATAATAAAGGGAATATGGTAAAAATAGGATCAAAGAAACTATTAAGATATAAAATATCGTGTTCAGTATTATTTATTATATTTGTAATACTAGCGATTGATCTCTCCTCAGGAGACACATAATAGACTTTTGCGTTACCAATCAAATTCCACTTTTTTAAAATTATGTTAGAGTAAGTATATTCGTCTCCTGAGTCACGATCAGAAGTAATGATCCAAAATTCAAACTCATCACCAAGACGATCTACCATATTAACAGTAGAACGAAGTGCGCCACCAGATTTGAAACCTGGTAAATAATTGCCGACTAATAGTAATATTTTCACCATTGTTGCTTATTTTACTATAAAGCCTTTATTAGCGGACTATTTTTGACATCACATTTGTACTTTGATACGTAGCTAGAGTATTGAAAAATTAATCTTCAATATTTTAAGCAAATCCGGTTCCATAAAGAATAATATTTTTTATAAAAGGAATACTTTTTAATGAAAAGTACAATAAAAGAAAAAGAACAAAAGGATGATTTAAGGCACGTTCAGTTGTTAAAAGATAAAGGGCTAGTGTTACAGCAATCATATTTACCCTTTGTCCTCCTAAAATTGATACTGCTGGGTACATTGGAAGCAATAATAAAAACATTCTCCAACGATATCTTGTTGCAAAGATGGCAACAATTGTAAGGATGACTAGATTGATAATCTGAATTGAGGAATCAGTATTAGAAATAGAAGCAATAGCTTTCTTCATTATCGTCTCATTAAAAATAATAAATATAAGCGCTGCAAATACAATCATTGCTATGCTTATAACCATAAACCCTATCTTAAATTTTCCTGCCTTTAGAAGACGTCTTATAGAATGCGAATAATTTGCAAGTAAAAGACTTGGAAGCATAATGAAATTTTGAAGATGAGCAAAACCTGAAATTCCTGTAAGAAATTTACCTTTGTTAGAAGTATATAGCGTCGCCCAAAAAATAATAATGTACGCAATTTTTAAACGCTCGGCACCCGTCATTAAAACAATAATATAAAAATTCGTTAGGAGTAAAAAGGTAGCTAAAGGACCGGCATCATATCTTCTGCAAAATAAAAACAATCCCAGTAATAAGATAACATTGAGAAGGCTAATAAAAATATCTTTATCTATACCAAGAACGGCGCCCGACCATAGTACATAAATTGAAACTGGCTCAACACTAGCAACTTTTTTAAGAGCTAGAGGCATAACATCAGTGATTTTTGTATCTGCTAAAGCAGTATAAAATAATCTATAGTAATATTGATCCCCCTCTGTATAGAACGATATTAAAATGAATCCATAAATAAAAAATATAGGTACAAGTAGGATTGAGTAAAAGAATGTCTTATTGACTATATATTTAGAGGTGCTCAAATTAAAATACGAAAAACGCTAGCTCAATATATTTTAAAAAATACATAATACTAATCAATCTACTTGCAAAGGCGGAAGGTTTTTATGCAAATAAAGATCTTTACTACTAGGAACTATATAGTTCATTAAAACTGAGCGACTTCTTTCAGTTTGAGGCGCACCTCTATGTATGCAGCCAACATCCATCATTAAAAGACTGCCAGCTGGAACACAAACAGATCTTTCCTGGTTAAGCATGGAGCTAATTTCACTGTCTTCAAATACATTATCTTTATTGTTTTTATTTCCCTTAAGTTGTTTTTTTATAAAAAGCTGTCTCTTCCGATGTGATCCAGGTATGTATGAAAATGGACCATTACCTACATCAACATCATCGAGATA
>MDTC01141946.1_pt1 | contig 10067 bp, 8 predicted proteins | sample 811181 | NCBI WGS metagenome assembly MDTC01 (sample SAMN05326644, study PRJNA326480) | marine metagenome | isolation source: seawater | place: Pacific Ocean: North | collected 2011
CATGCGAGACCTCCTCCGCGTTCACCGGGTCCATCCCGGTGTTCACGTCGGTCAGGTACTCGTGGGGCCTTGCCGCACCGGTTGGCTGGCTGTGGGCTGGACGGGCCTGCAGCGGAGCACTCGCGTCACCGGGGTCTCACCAGGGGGCGCGAGCGCGGAGTCCGGGTGTGGGCTGGCTGTGAGACGGCGGTGGTCCGAGGCTGCGCCGGCGGACCTTGATGACCTCGATGACCTGGTCGTGCTGGGTGGGTCATCGGCCGGAGAACGGCTGCCGGCCGTGATCGTCTCGGTAGAGATGACCTTGATGACCTGCCCCCCGCCCCCTCGTGAGAGGGCTGTTCCTTCAGCACGAGGACCGGGATGATCTGAGGGTGGTGGGGCCCCGGGTGGTCATCGAGGTCATCAGGAAGCGCGAGGTCGGCGAAGGAGCCAGGGAATGGCGAGATGACGAGGTCATCCGGTCAGGTCTGCGGAGGTCATCGAGGTCATAGCCCCATCTGTTTCGAGAACACCCAAAGAGCAGCCAGATCGGTGGATAACTCTCGGCTTGCCCCGTGCGACCTTCGAGCGGAGCAAGCGGACGTTGGCCCAACTACAGCACCAAGGTTACCCTCTCCCCGTGCGCACTGTCCTCCGCCAACTCCTGACCCTCGTCCTCTGCCTGTCGCTACTGCCAGGCTGGGGCGAGCTGCTCGAGAACGCCGAACACCTGTTGCACGACGGCCATCTGGCTCACCTCGTCGATCACCACGACGATGAGGATCGCGCGACGCACGAAGCGCTAGAGGCGGAGCATGGGTGCACCCCGGTGAGCCATACGTGCCCGTGCCACACGTCGATACCGGCGGTCCTCCCTGGTGATGTCGACCTCCCGCACACCCGAGTGCTGGCGGCCGACAGCATGCGGGTTCCCGACTTTGTCGAGCGCCCACGGCACCGTGACTCCGCTCCTCCGGTCCCTCCCCCGAGGGCCTGAACAGACCGAAGAACCTCCGGACGCCCTCGTGGTGGTTCCCATCTTCCCTTTGTTCCAAGGCTCAACCCATGTTCCCCCGTACCCTCGTCGGGCGGGGTGGCTTCGTGGTGGCGTTTGTCCTGCATGCCTCGCTGGCGTGCGCGGATGGCCCCGACGTGTCACTCCCCCCCGACCGCGCGGTAGCGCTCGCGCTCGCCGCACATCCCGACCTACGTTCCGCCGACGCGGTGCTGGCGACCGCCGAGGCGGCCCGCTCCCAATCGGCCATCCTTCTCTCCAACCCGACGTTGTCCGGGTGGTCGACCCCAGACGGTTCCCGGGCCGACCTGGGCGTGTCCCAGCCGCTCTCTCTCACCGGAGAGGGCTGGCACGCACGGCGGGGTGCAACGCTTCGCATCCAATCCTCCGAGGCGACCCACTCGCGGACAGCCCGAGTGCTCGCCGCCCAGGTCCGGAGCGCCTACGTCGATGCGGTCGTCGCCTCAGGCGTCGTCGAGGTCGCGCAGGATGGCACGGAGCTGGCCTCTCGGCTGACCTTCGCCGTGGAGCGCAAGCACGACGAAGGAGAGGCCTCGTCGCTCGATGTTCGGCTGGCCCGGTTGGCCGAGGTGCAGGCAGCAACGCGGCTGCTGGAGGCCCGTCGCGTGGAGTCCGAGGCACTCCGGCGCTTGTCCTCGCTCGTTCTCGAGCCTGTGGACGCCGCCGATCTCGCCCGAGACCCGCTCCTTGCGGTCCCCACGGCCCCTGCCGAGGGTATGGCCCCCCGCGCGGACGTCGCGGCCGCCGAGGCTGCGCTCCGGGCCGCAGAAGCTGATCTCCGACGAGCGCGCTCTGCGACGCTACCGCCGGTCGCCGTCGGGGTCGGAATCCAGCTCGAGGACGGCACGACCTATGTGGGACCCTCCCTGACGATCGGCCTTCCGCTCTTCGATCGCAACCAGACCGACCGAGCGCGGACGTCAGGGGCGGTCGAGGTCGCGGCCGGACGCCTCGCCGAGGTCCGGGCACGGGCGGAGACCGAGCGCCAGACCTCCGAGGTGCGCCTTGCCGAAGCGGAGTCCGCAGCGGTGGTCGAGGGTGCTGACCTCGATGAGGCGCGCTCGGCACTTCGCAGCGTCGAGGCTGGGGTCCTCGCAGGCGAGATCGACCTGCCGACGGCCGTGCTCTTGCAAGCGCAGGTCCTTCAAGGGGAAGCCGCCGTCGTGACGCTCCGGGGGCAGCTCGCGGAGGCACGCATCGACCGACTCCTCGCCCTCGACGACGACACCTTGCTCGGAGGTGATCGATGATCCGCACCGTACTCATGGTGATGACCCTGATGGCCTGCGGAGGCAGAACCCCGAGTCCGGAGCCACACGACGATCACGGGGAGCACGACGACCAAGACGAACGGGTCGTGACGCTCACCGATGAGGCCGTGGCCTCCGCGCGCCTGGTGGTCTCCACCGCGGAGTCGAACACCCTGGGCACCGAAGTGGCCCTTCCAGCGCGCATCACACTCGACCCTCGCAAGGAGGCCATCGTCAGCGCCTGGATCGGTGGCCAGGTCGACACCATCGCGGTGCGCCCGGGGGAAGACGTGCGGGCCCGTCAGGAACTCGCGAGGGTTCAGTCTCCCGATCTGGGCGTTGCCGTTGCTGCATTTCGAACAGCGAAGGCGCGCGACGATGCAGCAGACGCACGCCTGGAACGCCTTCGGCGCCTGGAGGCCGACGGTGTCTCTTCTCGGGCGCAGGTGCTCGAAGCCGAGGCGGACCACGCAGAAGCCGAAGGGGCGCTGGAGGCCGCCGAGGAACGCCTTCGGATCATGGGCGTTCCCATGGACGTCGGCGATCCCCACGCTGGCGAGCACTTCCCGTCTCGTGTGCCGGTGAGAAGCCCGATCGCGGGCACGGTCCTGGAGGCGGACGCGACTGTGGGGCAACGAGTGGAGCCGGGAGAGGCCCTGTTCCGGGTGGGCAACCTCGACGAGGTCTGGCTCATGCTCGACGTGTACGAGCGAGACCTCGCCTTGGTCCGCGAGGGACAGACTGTCCGATTCTCCGTGCCGGCCTATCCGGAACAGCCCTTCGTGGGAGAGGTTGCTCAAGTCGGAGACTGGATCGAGCCGGATGCACGGACGGTCGAGGTGCGCGTTGTGGTCGCGAATCCAGACCATCGTCTGAAGCCGAACATGTTCGCCACGGCTGACCTCTCGGTGCAGACGAGGTCCGCCGCCCAGGGGGTGGTGCTACCGGCGGACGCGGTGCAGCGAGTCGATGGTGTCGATGCCGTCTTCATCGAGCAGGGCCCAGGGCGGTTCGTCCTTCGCCCGGTCTCGGTCGACGCCAGGTCCTCCGATCGTGTGCAGCTCGCTTCCGGGGTGACCCTCGGGGAGCGCGTCGTGACCCAAGGCGCCTTCGCGTTGAAGAGCGAGCTCGAGAAGGGCGAGCTGGGAGAGGGCCATGCGCACTGACACAGACAACAAGGACCTTCTCGCTCCACGGGGCCCCGGACTCCTCGACCGGGTCCTCGCCGCCGCACTCCGGAATCGCGCAGTCGTGCTGATCGCGACCGTTCTCCTGATGGTGTGGGGCTTGCGCTCCGCCCAACAGCTCCCCATCGACGCCGTGCCAGACGTGACCGATGTCCAGGTGCAGATCCTGACAGACTCTCCCGGCTTGTCCCCCCTCGAGGTCGAGCGCCTCGTGACCTGGCCCGTCGAGACGTCGATGTCCGGACTCCCGAGGACGCATGAGGTCCGCTCGGTGTCTCGGTTCGGGCTCTCCGTGGTCACGGTCGTGTTCGAGGAAGGAACCGACCTGTGGTGGGCTCGGCAGCTGGTCACCGAGCGCCTCGCCGACGCGCGGGAGAGCATTCCCGAGGGCTATGGGGAGCCCGAGATCGGACCGCCGTCAACAGGGCTCGGCGAGGTGTTCCAGTTCGAGGTGCGTGCCGCCGACGGGGCCGATCTGACCCTGATGGACCTGCGCGACGCGCTCGAGTGGCAGATCGCGCCGCGCCTACGCTCGGTTCCCGGTGTCGTGGAGGTGAACACCTTCGGCGGTGAGCTCCGCACCTACCAGGTGGAGGTACGGCCGGAGCGGCTGGCCGCGCACGACCTCGTGCTCGCCGATGTGTTCGACGCCCTGGACCACAACAACCTGACCGTCGGTGGCGGCTACCTCGAGCGCGGCCGCGAACAGATGCTGGTCCGAGGGACGGCCCTGCTGGAGACGCTCGACGACGTCCGAAGCGTGGTGGTCGCTACGACCGCTGAGGGCACGCCCATCACCGTGGACGCCCTCGGCGACGTGCGCTTCGCGCCGCTCATCCGACAGGGCGCGGTCACCCGGGACGGCCGTGGGGAAGCGGTCATCGGCATCGCCATGATGGGCTACGGCGAGAACGCTCGAACCGTCTCGGCGGCACTCGGCGAGGCGGTGGACGACCTCGCTCCCAGCCTCCCCGAAGGGGTCGAGGTCGACGTCTTCTACGACCGCACGGACCTGGTCGATCGGACCATCGAGACCGTGGGCTGGAACCTGCTCGAGGGGGGCATCCTGGTGATCGCCCTGCTGCTCCTCCTGCTCGGCAACCTTCGGGGTGGCCTCATCGTGGCCGTTGCGATCCCGCTGTCCATGCTGTTCGCGTTCATCGGCATGGGGCTCGCCGGCGTGTCCGGCAACCTGATGAGCCTGGGCGCCATCGACTTCGGACTGATCGTGGACGGGTCGGTGGTCATGATCGAGAACATCATCCTGGTGGTCGGGACCCGACGACGCGAGGGGAAGACCGTCGATGATGGCGTCATCCTAGGCGCCGCGAGGGAAGTCGGCCGCCCCGTCGTCTTCGCGGTCGGCATCATCATCCTCGTCTACCTGCCGATCCTGGCACTCACCGGCATCGAGGGCCGGATGTTCCGCCCCATGGCGTTGACCGTGATCTTCGCCCTCATCGGCTCGTTGGTGCTCGCCGTCACCTTGATGCCCGTGCTGGCTTCGCTCTTCCTGAAAGGAGCCTCGGAGAAAGAGACCTGGCTGATGCGAGCCGCCCATCGGGTCTACGATCCGATTCTCGCCCGCGTCGTCCGCCGGCCGTTCCTCATCGCCGGCGCAGCGGTCGCCTTGTTCCTGGCCAGTCTGACGCTCGTACCCCTGCTCGGCGCCGTGTTCGTCCCCAAGCTGGATGAGGGGAGCATCGCGCTTCAGATCATCCGGCCTCCATCGGTGTCCTTGGAGGAGTCCATCGCCCAGGCGACGGCCGTGGAGAGGGCCCTGCACGAGGCCTTTCCGGACGAGGTCTCGACCGTCATCTCGCGCACCGGACGTGCCGAGATCGCGACCGATCCCATGGGGGTGGACTTCTCCGATGTCTACGTGATGCTCAACCCCCAAGACGAGTGGTCGCGAGGGAAGGACCAGGCAGAGCTCGTCCAGGCGATGGAAGAGGAGCTCCTCGCTCGGGTCCCGGGGGTGAACTTCGCGTTCTCGCAACCCATCGAGCTTCGCGTGAACGAGCTGATCGAGGGGGTGCGGTCCGACGTCGCGCTGTTCCTGTACGGAGAAGACCTTGCCGAGCTGGAGCGGGTCGGGGATCGGGCCGTGCGCGTCCTCTCCGGCATCGAGGGCGCCCGGGACGTGAAGCCCGACAAGCTGGCCGGCCTGCCGATGCTGCGGATCCAGGTCGACAGACAGGCCATCGCAAGGCTGGGCATTGATGCGCGGGACGTGCTGCATGCTGTGGAAGCCATCGGCGGGCGCTCCGTGGGCGACGTGCTGGTGGGTCAGCGGAGGTTTGCGCTCCAGGTGCGTCTTCCCGAAGAGGTGCGCTCCGATCCTGAGCGCATCGGGCGGGTGTTGGTCGGCCGCGCCGACGGGCGCCAGGTCCCACTCGCGCAGGTGGCAGACATCCGCGTCGAGCAGGGTCCCCTCCAGATTGGCCGCGAGAACGTCCAGCGACGCCTCACGATCGAGATGAACGTGCGCGGACGCGACGTCGCGAGCTTCGTCTCCGAAGCAAGGGCGGCCATGGAGGATGCGGACGTCGTTCCCCGAGGCATCCTTGCCGAGTGGGGTGGGTCCTTCGAGAACCTGCAGGAGGCGACCACGCGGCTCGCGCTCCTCGTCCCACTCGTCCTGCTGCTCATCTTCGTCCTCCTCCAAGCCAACTTCCGCTCGATCCGGACGACCCTTCTCGTCTACGCGAATGTGCCGCTGGCGATCACGGGTGGAATCGTCGCGTTGTACGTCCGTGGCTTGCCGTTCTCCATCTCTGCGGCGGTGGGCTTCATCGCGCTGTTCGGGATCGCCGTCATGAACGGTGTGGTGTTGGTCACCTGCATGCGTGACCTGCTTCGAGATGGGAAGCCTGCGCGGGAGGCCGCCATCGTCGGTGCCCGGAGGCGGCTCCGACCCGTCCTGATGACCGCAGTGACGGATGCCTTGGGTTTCCTTCCCATGGCGATCTCTCACTCCGCAGGTGCCGAGGTGCAGCGTCCGCTGGCCACCGTCGTCATCGGAGGTCTGGTCACGAGCACCCTGCTCACGCTCTTCGTGCTGCCCGCGCTGTTCAGCTATGTCGAGGGCAAGGCGACCGAGGAGGTCCCCCATGCCGGATGAAGGAAGGGCATTCTGGGAGCGAACCGCAAGCCGCTACGACTGGTCGATGCGGGTCCTGGGAGGCCCCTTCGAGGCGATGCTGCCACTCGTCGTCGAGGAGGTCAGAGGCCGCGAGCGGGTCCTCGAGGTGGCCGCGGGCACGGGCCTGGTCACTCGGGCCGTCGCTCCAGCGGTTTCGGAGGTTGTCGCCACGGACTACGCCAACGCGATGGTCCGGCAGCTCGAGCAGCGCGTGGACGAACTCGGCCTCCCCAACGTGCGGGTGCGCGCCCTGGACCTCTACGCGATCGACCCGAAAGAGCGCTTCGATGCCGTCATCGCCGCCAATGTGCTCCACCTGGTGCCCGATCTCGACGGGGCCATCCAGGCCATGGCGAGCGTGCTGGGGTCCGGTGGTCGGCTGGTCGTACCGACCTACTGTCACGCGCAGACGATGACCTCGCGGGCGACATCCACCGTCATGGGGATGGCCGGGTTCCCTGGCCAGCGACGATTCACCGTCGACACGCTCGCGGAGGCCGTCGCCGGACATGGACTGGACGTGCGTCGACATCAGGTCCTCCCAGGACTGTTGCCGATTGGCTTCGTTTCCGCCGAACGGCCTTGACGCATGATCGATCCATCATATGATGGATTCCGCATGAGAGAGGACCATGAACCGACAACACAACCTCGCCATTGAACGAGCGGTCGACCTGCTCGCGTGCATGGCGCATCCCGTGCGACTTGCTGTCCTGGCTCGGCTGCACCGGGTGGGGCCGGCAGACGTGGGTACGCTTCAGGGCGAACTGGACGTGGAGCAGAGCGCGCTGTCTCACCACCTGAGGCACCTTCGCCGCACCCGACTGGTTGTCGGCGACCGACAAGGCAAGCGCGTCATCTACCGGCTGCTCGATGCCCACGTGGGTTGCATCGTCGAGGACACCCTTCAGCACGCCGCCGAGGCTCGAGACGAGTCGGGGGCGTCTTCATGAGTCACGACCACGATCACGGCACCGCGAGTGGCCGGCTGGGCCTGGCCTTCGGCCTGAATGTCGCCTTCACGCTCATCGAGCTGGTGGGCGCCTGGTACACGAGCAGCACGGCCATCGCTGCCGATGCCCTTCATGACCTGGGAGACAGCCTCTCCCTGGCGTTCGCGTGGGGAATGCAGGGTGTGTCCGGTCGGGGCCCCACGTCAACGTATACCTACGGTTTCAGGCGCTTGTCCCTCGTCGGGGCACTGGTGAACGCCATCGTGCTCGTGGTGGGCGGTGCCATTGTGCTCCGAGAGGCGATTCCACGCCTCTGGGATCCCGGTCAGCCGGACGCCGCAGGAATGCTTGGCCTCGCGGTCCTGGGTGTGTTGGTCAACGGCGCCGCCGTCCTACGGGTCCGAAGCGGGAAGAGTCTGAACGAGCGTGTCGTGACATGGCATCTGCTGGAGGACGTACTGGGCTGGGTCGCCGTGCTCATCGTCAGTGTCGTCATGCTCTTCGTCGAACTTCCGATCCTCGACCCGCTCCTCTCGCTCGCAGTGACGGGCTGGGTCGGCATCAACGCCGTCCGCAACCTGAAGAAGACCGTAGACGTGTTCCTCCAAGCGGTGCCCGACGACATCGACATCGGGGCCCTGAAGACAGCGGCCTGCGAGGTCGACGACGTTGTCGACCTTCGGCACGTTCATGTGTGGTCGCAGGAGGGCGAGCATCACGTGCTCACGGGCACGCTGGTCGTTGCTTGCGACAGCCTCGATGGTGCGCTGAACGCGGCTGCGCGGGTCCGCGAGCGCATGGAGAAAGCCGGAGTCGAACACGTGACGATGGAGATCACAACGCCCGACCGCGGTGATCTGTCCAGCCCCACCTGCGAGTGAGAAGCGCATGCGACTTCGGACCGTCAGCAGAAACTACGACCGGCTTGCGCCGGTATACGACTTGGCCGATCGATGGCTCATTCAGCCATTCGTCGGCATGCAAGACCTCCGGGGGGCGACAGTGCGCGCTCTCGGGCTCGCCCGCGGAGACACCGTCCTCGACATCGGATGCGGTACGGGGCTGAACCTGCCACTCCTGGTCGACGCGGTGGGTCCCGAGGGCAGGGTAGTGGCCCTCGACTACTCGGACGGAATGCTGCGCCGGGCTCGTGCACGGGTGAAACGACACGGATGGCGCAACGTGGAGCTGGTCCAGGGCGACGCTGCCCGCCTGGAAGGCGTGGAAGGCCCGTTCGACGCTGTCATGAGCACGTGGGCCATGGGCATCGTGGACGACCTTCCCGCAGCTCTCGATCGTGCCGTCTCGGTCCTGAAGCCCGGCGGGCGACTGGCCATTCTCGACCTGCATCGCACCCGCGCCCAGCGTGGCGTGCGTCGCCACATCGTCGATCCGGTCGTCCACTTCGCCCTTCGCTGCTCTGGCGTGGATTCCGCTGAAGATCTCGACGGCGAGAGGCTCCAGAGGCGGTGGGCAGCCGGCAAGGCGCAGCTCGAGGCGCTTCTCGTGGACGTTCACCAAGAGACCAACGTCGGCGACTCGGGCTTTCTCTTGTACGGAGCGAAGGCGTCGACCTGAGGAAGATTCTATTCGACGGGCTGTTTCGCGTGCCTCCCCCGCCTCGATCCCCACCTCACCCAGCGCCCCCAACGGAAAGCTCGCCACCATCCCCGGCCGCAGCCGCACGAGCGCATGAGCTACCCGCGCCGTCCCATCCAGGCTCAGCCCGGCCTCCGGCCCGCGCACGATCGCGTCGCCCAGCTTGCCGCGCAGCCAGCCCGACATGCCCCACGGCACCGTGAGCGCGAGCAGCCCGTCGCGGTTCGCGAAGCCGATCTCGCCCCACTGACCGAGGGGCACACTGGCGCCTTCGCCACGGGGCAGGGCCAACGGGTACACCTCGACCGCCGCCCCGGTGGTCGACGGCCGCCGGTAGGTCGGGCCGGTCATCAGCGACTCGAGGATGTCGGCGAGCGGGCAGCCGATCATCTGCTCGATGGGGTCGAAGCTGAACGGCCCGAATCCCAGCCGCGTCACCGGCAGCGTCAGATTCACGCGGATGGCGCCATCGTCGGCGGCGGGCGCCGCCACCACGCTACGCGGCGTCATCGGGCACCTCGTCCTCGGTCACGTCGGACTCGTCGGCCGGCGGTTCGTCGTCCCCGGGCTCCGGCGTCGGCAGTTCCACCAGGTACCCGTCGGGGACCTCGTCGTCAGTGGACTTGTCCTCGGGCTCCTCCGGCTCATCCACCATGGTCGCCGGCTCGTCCTCGTCGAGACCCGGCAGGTCGTCGAGGGCATCGTCCACGTTCTCGACCAGCTCCTCGAGGAGCTCGCGCACGTCGGCCAGCAGCCGCTGCGTCCCGGCCTGCGCCACCAGGTTCAGGTAGTGCAGGTGCGCGATGGCGAAAGACTGCTCATCGGGGGTGAGCTCCGCCCAGTCGGCCATCGCCTCAGCGAGCTCGGACTTGCGGCGGGGGGAGAAGGCCGGGCCGTAGAAGGCCTTGGCGACGGAGA
>MDTC01126092.1_pt1 | contig 10066 bp, 17 predicted proteins | sample 811181 | NCBI WGS metagenome assembly MDTC01 (sample SAMN05326644, study PRJNA326480) | marine metagenome | isolation source: seawater | place: Pacific Ocean: North | collected 2011
ACATTCTCGGTCGTCTCCCTAACAAGGGAACTTGTGACAAGAGAACCATGCATAGCACTGAACAGAGACCCACCAAATACACCGGCAACACCAAGCATGTGGAAAGGGTGCATGAGAATATTGTGCTCAGCCTGGAAGACCAACATGTAGTTAAAGGTACCGGAGATGCCAAGAGGCATCGCATCAGAAAACGAGCCTTGTCCAAACGGATAGACAAGGAAGACTGCCGATGCTGCGGCAACGGGTGCGGAGTATGCAACAAAGATCCAGGGCCTCATCCCAAGTCGGTATGAAAGTTCCCATTCTCGTCCCATGTAAGAGTAGATACCGATAAGGAAGTGAAAGACGACCAGTTGAAATGGTCCCCCGTTGTAGAGCCACTCGTCGAGTGAAGCTGCTTCCCAGATGGGATAGAAGTGGAGTCCGATAGCATTGCTAGACGGGACAACTGCTCCTGATATAATGTTATTTCCGTAAAGGAGCGATCCAGCAACTGGTTCACGAATGCCATCAATGTCTACAGGGGGTGCGCCAACGAAGGCAATAATAAAACAAGTAGTAGCTGCAAGCAGCGTAGGAATCATGAGGATTCCAAACCAACCGACATACAGACGGTTGTTAGTAGAGGTAACCCAGTTACAAAAGATTTCCCAGTTATTTAGTTTTTGTGGTCTTGAAAGTACAGCGATCATTTTAATTAATAGTTCATGGTTGGGTAAGTATAATTAAGTAAGACCAGTTTTAAGCCTTGGCTGGCTAGAGCTAGGGGAGGAATTGCACCTCCCTTATTCTATTTAGCTATTTTTTCTTAGCAGTTTTAGCTGAACGTTTGAAGTTAGCAGCAGTAGGGGAACCCTTGCTACCAGCTTTCCGCATTGTTTCTCCACTACCTTCTTTAATGCGTTTCCGCTTGGCATGGATATTTGCATAGAGACCAGGTTTAGCCATTACTTTTTCTTACGACATTTCCATTTGCGAAGCGCTAAAGCTTTACGGGTTGGCTTTCCATTTGGTTTTTTCATCGGTCCTTTGACACCAGACATTCGGGCACAGAAAGATTCTTTACGTGCCCCTCCTTCTGGTTGAGGTGCCTTTAAATTTGAACCTGTAGCATCGTTGTACTTCTTACGACCAGCGGCTGTCAGTCCACCTGAACGGGACTTATGCTTGCCGATCTTTAGACTGACATTTGCCATTACTTCTTAGTTCCTTTCTTAGGTGGACGACCTTTTTGTGTACCGTATGTCCCTTTACCTTGGGGCATTATGCACTCCTTTTATTGTACTTACGTTGAGCAGCTCTTACTGATTTTTTAAAAGTTTTCCTTTGTTCTTTATTAGCAGCTTTCGCTGTGTTTTTAGAAGTCCTCTTTGCTGCTTTATTAGCAGTTCTAGCAGCCATCGCTGCTTTCATACCACCAATAGCTGCACCCAATGGACCACCAGCACCACGAGTCGCGGTCTTGTTAGTCTTGTTCGTAGCTTTTGCTGCTTTTTTAGCAGTTTTCCTTCTTTGTTTCTCAGCTAGTTGTTTTTTTTGTACCTTTTTAGCTGCTGAGATTGCTGAAATTACGCCTAACATTAAAAAATACCTGGAATAAGTTGACCTGTTGTTGCGTATGCGCCGATGGCTGCAATTACACCTAGCATTGCCAGGCGACCATTCAGCTTCTCAGCATTTTCGTTATGAAACACGGCGTTCTCTTTGATGTACATTTTGGGTTCAGTGGGCCAGATTTGAGTATCGTTCATCAGAAGTTGTACTTCAAACCTGCTTTAGTTCCATAGCTATTAGTATCACCAGTCAGGAAAGACAGCTCTCCGTAGACGGATAGAGCATCATTGATTCCATAAGAACCTCCTGCTTTGCCAGACAGTTCAATGTCTCCATCAACATTATCTGGTGCCAGTAGTGCAGGACCACCTTGAACGTACCAGTTAGAGCCTTCGTAGCCTACGTGTACATCTGTTGTAGAACCTGTGTAATCAGATCCTGCATATCCTGAGTTGACTTCTACGTTAGCGTAGGGTCCAGCAAGTACAGGGGCAGCAGCAAACAGTGCTGCAGGGAGGAGAGCAAGAATTTTCATTGTAATTTATTTAAAAAAGAATAAGTATGTTTTGTTCGATTACCATGAACACCCCACCCTAACCAGTAGTAAGCAGCATTCATATAGTAAGGGATTGTCTGATGGTTAGTCAGAAATGAGTTAAGGTCATCCCTAAATCTCAACTCATGTATCATGTAAGCTGTTTGACATTTTAAAGAACTAGGATTATCATTTCGTTTAGAACAGAATGTACCTAGTCCATCATAACGATGCTTAGATGTCCATTGAATTAAACCATAACCACCATTAAGACACCTGTCATATGGAATGATGGTACCGCCTTCACAGACGTTAGGTTTAAAGGTTGACTCCTGATAGATGTTACCCATGATAACAGCAAGTGCAGTTCGATCTGTTACACCCGCAGAAGTCTGTAGTTGTTCTAGAACGTACTGCTCTTGTACAGTACATTGTGGGCAGTCAATCATTAGAAACCAAGATCAGAGTTTTCAAGTTTAGCCATAACGTCAGAACGATATGCAGGATCGTTATCGTAGCGTGGATCATTCATTGCTTGTATAAGTTCTGATTGACTACGGAAGATAGCATTAGATTCTGCTGCTCCACGACCTGTTAGAAGCTCACCTTCTTCACCAACACTATCAAAGTATGTGTTAGCTAACGCTTGAACAGCAAAGTAGATAGAGTTAGCATTACCAGCACCCATAACAGAATCATACATTTCAATCTCTTCTTTTGAAAGAGTTTGACTTGCCCATTCTAACATAGATTGGTAAGCTTTTTCACCACCAACCATTTCATATAGCTGTTCTGCTTGGTCTTCAGTCAGTTGGTTTTCAGATTCATCATCATCATCTTCAGATTCATTATCATCATCTTCATATTCTTCTGGCTCATCATCATCTTCAGGTTCTTCCTCGCGTGACTCGCCAAGTTTCTTTTGTAATTCTAGGTAAGCTTGTTCAAGAGATTGTGCATTATCAAACTTACCTGCTAGCAACTGCTGTTGTTCCCCTTCATTAGCCTCAGCAATAGCTAGAGACTCTTGCTCATCAGCATTTAGTTCTGGTTGATCAGCTGGTGCATCAGTTGAAGTTAGTGTTTCACTCATTAAATTTGTGGTGGTTGTTGTTCTTGTTGTTGCATGGCTTGCATTTCAGCTTGCTCACGCTTTTGTTCAACAGCTGCCATCTGTGGTGCTTGTTGTTGAGCAGCCATTGCTTGTTGCTGTTGCATTGCTTGTTGTTCTTCAGCTTGTAATTCATCCATACTCTTCACTAAGTTGAGTACGTCGATACCAGATGCAGCAGCCAAACGTTTGACAACTTCTTCTGGATTAATAAACTGTTGAATAGCTTCTGGACCCATTGTCTGAGCAATAACTTGTAGGAATTGACCAAGACTTTCACGATCCTGACCACGACCAAGTGCATTGATACCAGCAACAATAGTTGGTTTAACAATACCACCTTTAGGTAAACGTGGGATCTCTCCAGTTTTTTGTGCAACGCTTAGTTTACGATTTAGATATGGTACTAAGAACTCAACAGTAAGTAGACTAAATAATCCACCAAGTTGTTGTTCTAGTTCCATCTGTGTCATCCTTACTTCTTCTGCTGTAGTCCTTTCAGACTGACGAACATTAAGAATAAGAAATGCTTCACTAAGACGTTGTGATAATGTACCTACCATTTGATAGGCAGTTTGAAAATCAGCTGTCTTTCCAACCTGTACTACACCAATGTCATCAGGTCTTCCCTGGATGATAGCACCGTTACCTGCCTTAGCAAGCGTCGATGGTTTGGTGGAGGAGCTTGGACTGACAGTGAATACTATCTTAGCAGCTGCTGCGCTGCCTTCAACCAGTGCTTGTGACAGAGCTTCAAGTGACTTTAGATCACCCATAAACTCTTCTACCCTACCACGTCCATAGACTTCGCCATCTACGTGGTTGAAGCGTAGCACTAGCCAGGGGTTAGAGTCAAGAGGAGATTTACTCATTGACTTAGGAAGGATCTGATCGTCTACTTCCTGATGCCACATCCAACGATTGTTATCTAAAACAACGTGTGTATAGATGTCACATTCATCATCGTGACGTGTTGTATTGTCAGATGAATCATTGGGTTGCGGTGGTGTGTAATCTGGATTAAATTTTTTTAGTAATTTTTTCGAGATTGTTTCTTTTGTTACAATTTCAATAACATTACCGTTACCATCTCTGTCTACTACATATCGGTTTAAGGGATAGAGCTTAAGTCCATCCTTACTCATAAAGACAAGAGCATTTCCAGCTACTACAAGATGCTTTAGTGCTTGATGAACGACAACACGATCACTAGAAGCCGCAATGGATTCCATGATAGTACGTTCGATCTTAGCAAACGACAAGTCTAGTTCAGATCTAATCTCTGGTCCTAGTTCTTCAGGTAAGTTTACATCATTAACCTGTAACTTAAAGAAGCTAGTTTGTGGAGGTAACAATGCAAGCATTAGTTTACTTGCTAGTGTCACTACACCTTTAGCTCCCTGTGATTGCCACGGGGTTGTGAGTTTTACTGCACCTTTAGTATAAACCTCATCATCACGGATGAGATAAGGAAGAGTTAGATCTGCTGCTTGTCTAGCAGTGTTTAGAAACTGTGAACGATCTGAAGACAATCTGTCATATCGTGTTTTAGCTGTCATTAGATTTTACACATTTAATGTTCCGGATGTACCAGCACTGATTCCAGACATAATACGACCTGACTTTTTAAGGTTTCTACGTTTGAAACCAGATGTACCACCTTTCATTCTACCTGCAGCACTACCAAGTCTATAGTTAGCTTGTTGACCTGCACGACCTTCGTTACCAAGCAAAGTACGCTGATTAAGTTCAAACTTTCTCAGACGTTCCGCTTCTTGGCGTTCGAGTTCTGCATCACGTTCAGCTTGTCCGGCAAACATGCCGTCAAGTTCATTTCGAATGTTAGTAGTGAAGTCACTTATTTCAGTTCTAAGTCCTTCGAACCTATCTGGTTGTGTTCGCAAGGTATCATTACCTTCATTACCTGGTGAGGTATCATCATCTAGTGAGGTATCATCATCTAGTGAGGTATCATCACCTGGTCCCTTAGGTTTAGTTGGTGATTTTACATTGTATTGTTTAATTAATTCATCAGATTTTTTATTTATTTTTAAATCAGGATTAGCAGCAGCATATTTATTAATTTTTTTAATAAGCTTTTTAGTTTTTATGTCACCACCACTAATTTTAGCTAGTCTTCTGGATTCTCCTCTCTTTATTTTTTTATCTTTTGCAAACTCTTTAAGTTTTCTTTTAAATTTACTTGCCATTTAATTTTCCTCCATGTATTGGATAATCCATTCAACAACACTGCGTTGACCGGCTTGATACATAATCTTTTCTATTTTATCTTCAGGTGTAGGATTAATAGGTGGAAAGATTTCTTCTAATTGATTTGTTAAACCACGGGCTTGCATGCCAACGGTTTCAAGCATACTTGGGGAGATTGACATTTGAGTGCTCGAAGAAACTAGGCATTCTAGCTGCCTTGGTAAAGGAAAGTTCAGGAGCCTTGCCCTGATACATTAAATTATCACTAGATTCCAGCCAAAATTTTTTGTTCAAACTTCTATAAGTAGTATTTATACCTAGTGGTTGCATTACCCAATTAATAGTTGCTTTGCGTAGTTTATCAAGACTAGGTGAAATATCTAGTCCTAACTCTCTACATACAAGTGAATTAGTTGCAACGTGAATTTGTTCGTCTCGTGACACATCTGCACTTACTGTCCGCATTCCAGCGTCACCATTAGCGCGGAAGAATGGTAAAAGAACGAAGAAAATTGCACGCTCGGCAACCATTGCTTTCGTGATCGTGTGATCAGGATGCGCGACCCAAGCATCGCGTAACCGTATTGCTTCGGCTTCAGCCTTTTCATCCACCCCGTAAGCATTGGCGATGTAACCAAGAGCCAAGTCGTGGTTTTCTTCGTCCTTGACGTTGGATAGGAGTAACTCCCGTGCCACGTTTGGAACTTCATTAGCCAAGGCATCAGTAATAAAATCTCCCACAGGTAGTTCCATGTGTCTCAAGGCAAGTGCACGGTGGATTGTCTCCTCCGCACCCTCTTTGCATGTACCAGCACTTGTCTGTACTGGTGTCCATTTGCGCTTCCGCGCCATTAATTTTTCGTAAGGATTCATTCTTGACAATCACATTGAGGTTCATTTAATAGATCGTTCAGGTAATCATCAACATCAACATCAGCTAGAGCAGCATACGCATCGGTCTTATCCTGAACATCGCCCATTACTTGTAATGAATAATAAAGCGAGGTTTGTGGAGACCTTAGCCACTCTTCAATGAATGCCTCATCCATGATAGCCAAATCTGACCACCAATTGTATGAGTATCCATGGAGAAGTCCACTGGTTTGGTAGAGAGTCATGATGCCATTTGCAACACGCTTATAATTCTCCCATCCAACTTCACTGGCGATTTCTACATCACCATAATTATATGTTTGCACTCCAAAAGTGCCTGAGTCACGGTCTACAGTACGACCAATAGGTGGTGCGATTTCTGGTGTACATGTAAAGCCGTCAGCATCCTGTGAGCGATAGCTACAAGACGCTGTAGGTGCAATAGCAAACGCTCTAACCATATTGTACTCATGTGCAATAAGAGAGGCGTCACGGATGCCTGCAGCAAATTGTTGTACAAGAGAGAATGCAGCAGTAGCTTCTACTTTGTTAGTGTTATATTGATCTAATGCACGACCAAACTGCTCATAGCTTACACCATATCGTCGCAGTAGATTGGCTAGACCAAGTACACCCAGTCCAACTTGTCTATCTGTTTCTGATGATAGATACTCACCACTATCTCCTACACCAGTTTTACCGTGTAGTTCACATAGTTCTTTCATACCTTCTGCAAATGCAATAGGAATCTGATCAAAACTACATGCTCCCAGGTTCACGTGTTGTAAAAGACATGTACCACGACTAGGTAAATATACTTCCAAGCATACATTACCTCGGATACGTTGTGTCCCTTGGTACTTTACTTTGTTTAGCCAAATGTCACCAGCTTTAATACCTTCAATTAACAAGTATCGTAGCTCTTGTGACATATCATCCCACCATTCTTGTGTGATGTTAACGCAACGTTTGACCCAAGGTAGTACATCACGTGGTGTTGTAATAAACTCTTCTAAGTCATTATGCCTAGCGTCAATATGCAGCACTATTGCACCATTTTTATATTTCCCACCCCTCCTGAGAGTTTCGTTAAGAGCCGAATAGATTCGTCCAAATGATACAGGACCACTCGCAATGACGCCAGAGTCTCTCTCGAAGCCTCGTGGGTCAAGTTCTGATAGATGGATTGCAACTCCTGCGCCTCGGCGTAGAGCATGGCTAGAGAACCTCCAGCTGGCTTCAATTCCGTTTGGTCCTTCAAGTTCGTTTTCAACGTTCATAACGGTGCACGACACCGGGAGACGACCAGATGGATCATCAATCCATGCCTGAACACGTCCAGTTCTAGAAATTAATTCGCTCATTTAACTAAGTCTTGTAAATTAGGTGGTTGGTAATTTGGTCCTTTCATTACCTTACCGTCGGACCGTCGGATAGGTTTATTATCTAGTCCAAGTTTAGACAGGTTTGATTTATGTACTCGATTTAATGCAACTTCTAAATCCCATTCCATGTTCTCAGCATATTGAAAACAAACATAAACAAGATCAGCTAGTTCTTTTAATTCAAATTCGTAGCTCTCTTCAGTAGCTGCATACATAAACTCTTTAAACTCTTCAACGATCAAATCCCGTTGCATAGTCCGGTTCTCCGATAAATTCTGGATCCCATAAACGTCCCGGAATTCTATCGACTGTTCCTGTAGTGATTGCTGTTGTTGGTGTGTTTTGTAGTTCATTTTCAAGATAGTGGATAGCCTTTTTAAGGTCAGACGCTTTCGTGTTATCAGACTTGTGACCGGCTCTGCAAGTATATTTAATAACATTACCAAGGTGGTAACTGAGGTTTTGATCTCGTATAAAGTCCCAGACTTCTATTGATCCTCTAGTATAGTGTGAGGGAGATTCCATTGGGCGAGTAATTGTCCTACGTTGTTAGTTAGAATAAAGTTAGTTCTTTGTAGTTGTAAAAACAACTCAATCATTTGATCAGGAGGACACCGCTTCAACAGTTCCTCCATTCTTTTTAGTTTAAACTCTTGTTCTAGAGTTATATCAGTCACCGGCATTGGAGGGAGTCCATAAGATGGGTCTGTTCTCTTTGAAGTCATAATCATCAGCAGTTAGTATTTTAGCTAAGCGTGCATTGAGTAGTGCTTCGTCACTTGTAAGACCTTTAGACTCAAAAGCTTTTACAACGCTATCCCAAGTGTAGCCATGTTCAGAAAAAAATTTTACGCTAGTTTTTACGCCAAATCCGGCAGCGCCTGAGTAACCATCTGTGCTGTCACCAGCAAGAGTTTGAATAAGAAACCATTCCCAACCAGATTGTTTATCTATTGTAAAGGTTTCATCTAGATTGTACAGAGTACCTGGTATTTGTTTCATGTCCTTGTCAGGCGAAACAATTACACATTCATCATTTGATGTTGCATAAATACCCATGGCATCATCTGCCTCTAGTTGTGGCATTCTGATAACACGATATTCATCATGTAATTTGTAGATTACTCGTCTGTATCCACAAGGTTTCTTTCGGTTTCGGTGGCCTTTGTAAGATTTTTCAACTGACTTACGAAAATTAACAGCATCACTAAAGAACAGAATAACATCTGAATCAAAGAAAGCTGATTTAATTTTATTGAGTTCTCTAGTAACGTTAGCATATGCTTCACTAAATCTACTGCCGACCATGATTACATCATCGCCAAAATCAATGTCATACTCAGCTGAGGCACATGCTTTGTAGACAATGTAATCAGCATCGATCAGTAGAGTAGTCATTTACCTTGACCCCTGCTTAACTTACGATCACCCTTTGGTTTAGATAGTTTACCTTGACCTTGGGTTGTTTTTTTCTTAGTAGATTTAATCTCCTGTCCGTTTTTTGTTGAGTAAAGCATTAGTGGGTTTGGCTCCAGTTGTTTCCGGTAGTTGCTTCGGCGTCAATTCGACACCTGATGTTGTAGTATTCACCAGCTTCTGTACTGCTAAGTACCAAGGATGAACATAAATCGGTGGCGTGTTCGGGAGAACACTCGAATTGTAATTCGTCATGAACAAATGCTAGTTGTGAACAGCATAGTTTTAATTGTGTAATGTTGTGTTGGTTAATAAGCATCCAACGCTTTGCCAAAATTGCAGAGTTACCTTGCAAGCAGTAGTTTAGCGCTTTATGCGGTGAATCCACGATAATTTTTCGATCATCGATAGCTTTGATGTATCCACGTTCTGAAGCTTTTTTAATTGCATCCAGGAGATCACCGAGTCCTTCAATCGCATCAACATATGCTTCTCTAATCTCTTGTCCTTTTTTCTTTGCTGCCTTGGATGAAAGAAGTTTGTCATAGCTGTGTCCAATTTTTTCATTGCCTGCTCCATATAGCATGGCGTAGGTTACCGTCTTTACTTGTTTACGACTGATACCTATCTTGTCAGCATTGACTTGGTGTATATCACCGTTAAGTAGGATGTCAGCATAACGACCATCATCATACTTAGCGAGGAAATGCGATAACATTCTTAGTTCGATCCCTGCCAAATCTGCCCCCACCATTACTAAACCAGGACTAGCAGTAAATAGCTGCCTAAATCTAGGATCACTTGGAACTTGAGCCAAATTGGGGTTACGATGAGCTTGCCTAAATGTTGCAGTAGCTACTGAACAGTGGTGATGTATCCGACTAGCAGTCGTAGATAGCTTCAGCCACGCGTTCGCGCCTTCTGAGATCATCCCAAGCATTTTCGTTACCGTCAAACATCTCGCAAACTGCATAGCAATCG
>MDTC01129917.1_pt1 | contig 10066 bp, 5 predicted proteins | sample 811181 | NCBI WGS metagenome assembly MDTC01 (sample SAMN05326644, study PRJNA326480) | marine metagenome | isolation source: seawater | place: Pacific Ocean: North | collected 2011
ACAAAACTTGATTGCTAAAGGAATGGGTGAACGCTATCCAATTGCGACCAATATGTACATGGATGGTAGACGACAAAATAGAAGAGTGGAAATCAAACCACTCTACGATTAATACTTCTGACTCCATTGAGAATTAATGTTTAATTTAAAGCTCTCTGTAATCTAGAGCGCTTTTTTTATGTCCAACTTTCAACGTACTTTAATTAACGAAATTCACAACCATTACGGTGGTTTTCAGGGCTTTACCTTTATATTGCCCAGTCGAAGAAGTATACGCTGGTTCGAAAGAGAAGTAGCGCAATTTTATCAAAAACCCATCTTTAGTATTAGCGCAAAAACCATAGATGAGTTGTTTTTGGAAATAAGCGGATATCAAAAATTAAATCATTTTGAAGCCAGTAGTATTATCTATCAAAAATTAAAAGAAAACAACGATTACAAAGAAACGTTTTCTAACTTCTACGCCTGGTCAAAATCTGCGCTGCAAGACTTTAATGAAATAGATTTATACACCTCTGAGGCCAATTTTTTATTCGAGCAACTCTTAGATCTCAATACAATTAACCTAAGATTTTCTGAAGGAGAGCGCAGTGAGTTTATCAAATCTCATCAGAAATTTCTCGAGCAACTTCAAAAAATTTATGGCGATCTCAAGGAATTTATGCATCGTGAAAAAAAGGCTTATCAAGGTCACTATTACAGGGAAGCCTTTAAAAAATTAAAACCCTACCTCAAGAACGACCATACTCGTTTTGTGTTTGCTGGATTCAACGCCTTTAGCACTATAGAAAAGGATATGGTAAAGATTATTGTCAACAGACAAGACAATTTTATCTTTTGGGATATTAATGATGTATTGCTAAAGGATTCTTTACATGACGCCTCTTTCTTTATTAGACAATATATCCAAGAATGGGAGTTTCTCAAGCAAAAGAAAATAACTCCTACCTTCAAAACACACAAAATAACAGAACAAATCGTGCTCTGGGGGGCTGCCAAAAACCAAGGTCAAAGTCAATTGATAGCTTCCCTATTAAGAAATCCAGCTCATGTGACGAATAAAGCCTTAGTGTTGTCAGATGAAAAATTACTGGATTATCTCGTTCACTCCATAGACTTCGGATCGCTTTCAGGTGTAAACGTTACCTTGGGACAACCTCTAAGTCTTGAGTTATTTGTTGAGCTATGTGTAAATTATTTGCACTTGATCAGAAAAACCAAGAATGATTCAAAATATGCATTACATTTAATTTTGCCCCTGATTAGACATCCTCTAATCGATGAGCATTTTGAGCTCAAACCTCTTTTAGATTTCGCCATTAGCAGACAATATCCTTACCTCACTTTTGAGGAAATAACTAGCTTTTCTAAAAGTTTTGGGGAACTAATTGCCATTCCTGTTACAGCAAGTACCGCAGTAAAAAACCTGTTCGCTTTATGCTCACGCCTACCCTCTCCCCAAAAGGAGTTATTTGAAGATGTTTTTCAGCAACTAAATGACCTTATTCAAAACCACGCCTTTTTAGAATCAGACCTTGACGCTCTTGCTATCTTAATCAAAGAAGTTATTTTAATCAAAAAGATCGATTTTATCTCTAACCCTTTTGAAGACTTTCAGATCATGGGAATATTAGAGAGTCGAAACTTGCATTTTGAAGAGGTGTTAATCAGTAGTTTAAACGAAGGCTTTTTACCCAAAGGAAAAACAGCCTCTGGTTTTATCAATTTCGAAGTCAAAAAACAATTTGGTCTTCCTACCTTCAAAGAAAAAGATGCTATTTTCACTTATCATTTCTACCGTTTAATTAACTGCGCGAAAAAAGTGCATCTAATATTTAACACTGAACCAGAAGTTCTAGAGGGAGGTGAGCCGAGTCGATTTATATACCAACTAAAAAACGACCCTCATTACAAGCACCTTATCAAAGAAGAGGCCTCTTTTCTAAAGCTCGGCAATGTAAATACCAAACATTTTGAAATTCAAAAAACACCTTCGATTATCAATCAAATCAAAGCGCATTTCAAGAAAGGTATTTCTCCTTCTGCCTTAAGCACATACATCAAAGATCCTCTTTCCTATTATAAATGGTATCTGCTCGCTGTAAATGAAACAGAAAAAATAGAAGACCATATTCCAGCAAATTTATTTGGCACATTATTACACCTTGCGGTTGAAAAAGCTTATCAACCCATGTTAAACAGCACCTTAACGCCTATTAATCTAACTAAGTCCAAAAAAGAATTGACACAGTACTTAGATGAGGCTTGTCAGAAAGAGGCAAAAGGATTCGAGTTTACAAAAGGTAAAGGAATACTCGTTCGAAATGTCTTACTCAAATACTTGACTCAACTCGTTGATCTGGATAAAAGTCGTGTCGAAAATGAAGAGCCTATACTTCTTGGGTTAGAAGAAAAGTTAATTGTAGCACTAAACTCTAAGCAGAAAGATACAGTGATACATCTTAAGGGTACAATTGACCGAGTAGAGCAAAATTCAGAGATCGTTCAAATTATCGATTACAAAACTGGAGCGACGACTCAAACTGAACTCAATTTAGATGAAGATTTTGCAGCGCAATTAACCCTTCCGAACAAGCAAAAAGCTTTTCAGTTACTTATGTATGCCTATATATATCACAAGGAATCAGCTTGTAAACTTCCCATGAAAGCCCAAATTATTAGTTCTAGAAATGATGAGTTTCTTCCTTTGAGAATAAAGATTGGATATAGATCTTACCGTACGGAAATTAATGCCGCTGATTTTGAAGCACTCGAGAAAGCTCTTCATCAAATTACAGGTGAAATGTTAAACAAACAGCATCCCTTTGTTCAAAACACTGAGTATGAATATTAAAAGTAGATAAAAACTTTACTTATTTTTCATATTTATTACTAATTTGTTTGCACTAACAATTCTAATTATGAAACCATATCTTTTTCTATTGGCTTTTTGTTTTTTGAGCGTTCAAACTGCAGAAGTCAATGCCCAACGAAAAAAAAACAAGAAACAAACTGAAGTCTCATTTTCTGAAAACTATTACAATGCAATGAAGTGGAGGCTTGTTGGACCTTTCCGTGGGGGCCGAGCTGGTACAGTAACTGGAGTGCTCAATAATCCGAATGTATATTATATGGGTACAGCCGGTGGAGGGGTTTGGAAAACAAAGGATGCTGGAAATACTTGGTTTTGCATCTCAGACGGATATTTTGGAGGATCCATTGGAGCGGTAGCCGTATCAGAGTCAGACCCCAATATCATCTATGTTGGAGAAGGAGAACAGACCTTAAGAGGTAATGTGTCCTCTGGAAAAGGCTTGTGGAAAAGTTTAGACGCGGGAAAAACATGGAATTTTATTGGATTAAAAGATTCTGAACATATTTCAAGAATTCGAATTCACCCCAAAAACCCAGATTTAATTTACGTAGCCGCAATTGGAAACTTGTGGAAGCCCAATGAAACAAGAGGTGTTTATCGCTCCAAAGATGGCGGAGAAAACTGGGAAAAAATACTTTACCAAAGCGATAAAGCAGGTGCAGGAGATTTAGTGTTAGACCCTAATAATTCGAGAATAATATATGCCGCAACTTGGGAGATGAAGCGAAATGGTTATCGCATGGATAGTGGTGGCCCTGATAGCAAGCTCTATAAAAGTTTTGATGGAGGTGATACATGGACTGATATCTCGACTCGTTCTGGTCTTCCCAGCGGACCTTGGGGGATTGTGGGAGTTACAGTCTCTCCCGTTGACTCCAATCGCGTATGGGCAATTATTGAAGCTGCAAATGGAGGCGTTTTTAGATCAGACGATGCCGGACAAAGCTGGCAAAAAGTAAATGAAAATAGAGCCTTACGTCAAAGAGCTTGGTATTACAGCAGAATTTATGCAGACACTCAAAACAAGGACAAAGTATATGTTATGAATGTAAGTTATGGCGTTTCTACTGACGGAGGCAAGACCTTCACTCTTAAAAATGCCCCTCATGGTGATCACCACGACCTGTGGATAGATCCAAGCAACAATAATCGTTTAGCTATTGCCGATGATGGAGGTGCGCAAATCTCAAATGATGGAGGAAACAATTGGACCACCTATCACAACCAACCTACTGCACAGTTTTACAGAGTAACCACAGACAACGCTTTTCCGTATCGTATATATGGCGCACAGCAAGACAATAGTACCATTAGAATAGCTCATAGAACATCGGGCTCAAGCATTGGAGAGAGTCACTGGGAATCAAGTGCTGGAGGCGAGAGTGCTCATTTAGCACCTGATCCAAAGAACAATGAAATCGTCTATGGCGGAACATACAAAGGTTACATGATGCGAAAGGATCACAGCACTGATCAAACTCGTTCAGTCAATGTTTGGCCAGACAATCCTGCAGGGTCTGGAGCGGAAGTTATGAAGTATCGCTTCAACTGGAATTTTCCTGTAAAATTCAGCATTCACGATTCTAACAAATTATACGCGGGCTCGAACTATTTACATCAAACCACCAATGGGGGACAAACTTGGAAAACAATTTCACCGGACCTTACAAGAGCTATTCCTGAGACCATAAAATCATCAGGAGGACCTATTACTCAAGACAATACAGGTGCTGAATTTTACTCGAATCTTTTTGCCATTAATGAATCCCCCGTTGAAGAAGGTGTCATTTGGGTCGGAAGTGATGATGGTTTAATTCATGTGAGTAAAAACAATGGAGAATCATGGGAGGATGTCACTCCCCCAGCATCAATGAGTCCAAAATTAAATATGATCAACTGCATTGATCCCAGTCCATTTCAAAAAGGTACAGCTTACGTTGCAGCTACCTCATATAAGTTCGGTGACTACACCCCTTATTTGTATAAAACAACAGATTACGGCAAAACCTGGGAAACCATAACCTCAGGTATCCCTTCAAATCATTACACCAGAGCTGTGCGTTCCGACCTAAATCGCGAAGGGTTGCTTTACGCTGGAACCGAATGGGGCATGTATGTTTCTTTTGACGACGGAAAAAGTTGGAATTCATTTCAATTAAATCTTCCTATAACTTCTATTCGTGACCTTCACGTTCGAGACAATGATTTAATTGCTGCCACACATGGTCGTAGCTTTTGGATGATTGACGATCTCACTCCTCTTCATCAATTGAGTAAAGATTTAGAAAGTGCCTCTTTTCATCTCTATAAGCCAGATGAAGCCTATCGGATGCAACAATCAGCCGGCTGGGGACGCACTAATTATAAATTGGTTGGAGAAAATCATCCCAACGGTGCCATTTTAAATTACTTTATCAAAGAACTCAAAGATGAGGATAAGGTCAGCGTTGAAATTAGAGAAAAAGGCGGTGCGCTTATTCAACGCTTTTCAAATAAGACCAAGTCAAATCGCCTAAATCCTAATGCCGATATTCCCTTAAAGGTTCAAACAGGTTCAAACAGATTGATTTGGAATATGAGGTATCCTGGTTTTCAGGCATTTGAAGGAATGGTCTTTTACTCTTCTCCCAATGTAGGACCCAAGGCTGTCCCAGGGGAGTACACCATCCATTTAAACTACAATGATGAAGTTATTGGGCAACCCTTACAAATCGTCAAGGATCCTAGATTGACCAATACTGATAATGATTACAAGGCTCAATTCGATTTCTTAAAAAGCGTTAGAGATGAAGTAAGCCGTGCAAACAATGCTATAATTGAGATTCGTCGGGTTCAAAAAGACTTGAGCTACCTCAAACAAAAAGAGGAAATTAGCGCAGATCTCTTAGCCTACATCAACACATTCGAAAAAGAATTAAGTCGTATTGAAAACAACATTCATATGACCAAAAATCAAAGTAGACAAGATCCTTTGAATTACGGAATTCGCATTAACAATCGCATCGCTTTTTTACTTGCCGATTCTCAGCGAGGAGATTATCCCCCAACTGATCAAGCGCAGGCCTTTTTCAAAGAGGTTTCTGCAGAACTTCAGACGGAACTCACAGCCCTTGACGAGCTTATGAGCGAGGCTGTAGCTAGACTCAATGGTATGGTTTCAGCAGCTCAAATTGAAATGATTTCATCAAAAAATCCATAATTATGAAAAAGAATATTCTCGGACTTCTTTTAGCAGGTATTATTCCTTTCACTACTGCTCAAGATCGTATAACCGGTGAATTGTTTGCCACGCGATCAGAAGTTCTCGCCCAAAACGGAATGGTAGCCACAAGTCACCCTTTGGCCACTCAAATTGGGTTAGACATTTTAAAAAGTGGCGGAAATGCTATTGATGCAGCCATTGCGGCCAATGCTGCATTAGGGCTTATGGAACCTACTGGCTGCGGAATCGGCGGAGACCTTTTTGCTATAATCTGGGATTCAAAATCACAAAAATTACAAGGATTAAATGCCAGTGGACGTTCTCCTTCAAAACTTTCTTTAGACTATTTCAAAGAAAATGGAATGACCAAAATCCCCTCTCACGGACCTCTACCCGTAAGTGTTCCAGGTGCTGTAGACGGTTGGTTTGAACTGCATTCAAAATTTGGATCAAAACCAATGACTGAAATCCTAGCTCCAGCAATTGCATATGCCGAAAATGGATTCCCTCTTACTGAGCTTATCGCCTGGTATATCAATCGTACAGTGCCCTTTTTTCAATCCAAAGGATTTCCGAATATCAAAGAAACCTATATTGATCAAAACGGAGGAAAACTACCCAAAGAAGGGGAAATCTACAAAAACCCATATCTGGCAAATACCTACAGATTAATAGCAGAAAAAGGAAGAGATGCCTTTTACAAAGGAAAAATCGCAAAGACTATTGATGCTTTTTTTAAAGAACAAGGAGGATTTCTCTCCAAAAAAGATATGGCCAATCACAAATCTGAATGGGTAGAACCGGTTTCAGTTAATTACAGAGGATATAACGTTTGGGAATTACCTCCAAATGGTCAAGGAATGGCTGCACTTCAAATGTTACAAATCTTAGACGGGTTTGACTTTTCAAACATCCCTTTTGCAAGTGCTGAACACTTGCACCTTTTTACTGAAGCCAAGAAATTAGCCTTTGAAGATAGAGCTAAGTACTACGCAGATATGGATTTTTTTGATGTTCCAGTCGAGGAATTATTAGCTCCAGCATACGCTGAGAAACGCAGAACTCAAATTGGAGAACGTGCAGCAACTTATGAAGCTGGTCAAATCTCTGCAGGAGAAACCATTTATATGACAGTTGCCGACAAATCAGGAACTATGATTTCCTTAATTCAAAGTAATTATAGAGGTATGGGTTCGGGAATGGCTCCACCAGAACTTGGGTTTATGTTACAAGATCGAGGAGAACTATTCAGTCTACAACCTAATCAGGCCAACACCTTTGAACCTAATAAACGTCCCTTTCATACCATTATTCCAGCCTTTATTACTAAAGATGGTAAACCTTGGGTGAGCTTTGGAGTCATGGGAGGAGATTTTCAACCCATGGGTCATACACAAATCGTTATGAATCTAATTGATTTTGGTATGAATTTACAGGAAGCCGGAGATGCCCCTCGCTGGGATCATTCAGGTGGTGCAAGTCCTATGGGAAAAGTAACAGAAAATACGGGGCTGATTCGAATTGAATCTGATATTCCCTATTCTACCGTTAGAGGTCTTATGAATAAAGGACATAAAGTCGGATACGCAAGAGGTGTCTTTGGAGGTTACCAAGCCATTATGTGGGACGAGAAAAACGGAGTTTATCACGGAGCCTCTGAAAGCAGAAAAGACGGGCAGGCTGCTGGTTATTAAAAAAGTCTCGAGCATTGCTACTCAAGACTTTGTTGGATGTGGAAAATACCAGATTCGAACCGGTGAACTCTTGCCCACTAGCTAAGGGCTATCTTTTAGTAAAAATCTGCTATCTGCAGATAAATTAAGATTTGTTTTTTCTTGCATCAATAAAGCTTTTCACAAAGAAAATCATCGCTAAAGTTGATGTTCCAATCATCGCTAAAACTCTGATTAGGCCTAAGCCTCCAGAACTAATTGATTTTGGCAACCTCATTCCAACAAGTGCCAAAAAAATTATTAGAGTCAATAAAACCGCTATATGCGCTACAAATTTATTTTGACTCTTTACTCCTTTAGAACAAAAAATCAAAATAAAACCAAACACAACTGGGATTAATGCCGTAACAGAGGATGATTCAAAATATCCCCATAAACCAATGGTGATCAGTGTTATGGAATTAATTAGATTAGCTTTATATGCATTCATATCTTTAATTTAATTAGAATTTAAATTTACTATAAAATTGTCTATAAGTGGAGAATACCGGATTCGAACCGGTGGCCTCTTGCCTGCCAGGCAAGCGCTCTAGCCAACTGAGCTAATCCCCCAAAAAGGATGCAATATAGTAAAAATGGGTTAAGAGCGCGATCAGAGGTTTTCATATTTCTCAGATCAGTTTCATAAAATATATGTAACTGTCAAAAAACTGTCAAATGGAGGCTCCTAAAGTAACTCAGCTTAAATCTGGTGAGGTTTATGTTTCTATAATGTACCATGGGAAAAGAAAACGAATTTTCAATGGTAGGAAATATGGAATTGATATAACTCCTAATAAACACCCTGTTAAAAACAGGTTAGAAATTGGAAAAATCTTAGCTAAAGAGCTTCAGAAGAAAAATATTATGCTCAAGCAAGAACCATTAATTGAGCCCTCAATTGAAGGCCTATTTAATATTAAAGATAAACACCCCAAAATCTTTATAGATAGAGCGCTATCTTCAAAATTATTTTATACAAACTCTAAAAATCACAAAAGACTACTTAAATATGCTCATGGGCTAATTCTTAGTTCAATAAAAAAGGAAAGTATATGTGTTGATACAATAATGTTAAACCTTTCTAAATATGACAATGCCACCTCATTTAATACAATAAGAGCGTATATTATCAATCTTTGTAACGAGGCCACTAAATATGGAATGAAACCAATTAAAGTCTCTATGATACCCAGAAGAAAGCAAGTAGAAAAACTTCATAAACCCATTACAGATGTTCTCAAAGTATTAAACGATATAAAGGCTTTTAATGAAAATCTATATGTTTGTTGCCTAATTACATATGGATGTTTACTCAGACCACACAGAGAGATAAGAAAACTTAAGTGGGATAATTTTAGCCATGATTTAAGTGAAATTTATCTTTCAGGTTCAGAAAATAAAACTGGTAGAAACAGAGCAGTTCCAGTACCCTCGTACATTAAAGAAAGGCTAATAAAAAAGAATGGAAATTTGAATATTTTCTCAGGTACTGAAACACCATACAACGACGATTATTTTAAAACATTGTGGGGTAAGTACAAGCGTCAATCATATATTCTTGAAGAATACCAAACACTATACTCATTTCGTCACTCTGGAGCCATAGAAATTTACAAAAGGTTAGGGTCTTTAGATAAACTTAAAGTCGCAATGGGTCACTTAAGTCTTAAATCTACCCTGACTTACTTAAGAGGATTAGAAATTTCAACTCTCAATGAAGAAGATATGCCTTTACTATAGGTTAGAAATAATAAATACTACTAATTTTTACCAGCGTTTATAGTATGAAAGACTTTATTTATCCGATCATTTACAGCCAAATAACTGCCAAATAGCTGCCAGAAAATGGCAGTTGTAGATATTTTTAGAAGAAACTACCTATTATATCTCGTATCTCAAAGTTACTTAAGTCTTTAGTACATTACTTGGGAACCCCCAACAAAAAAAGCTCTACGCTGCTGAAGACCTATTATAACCTTTGTGTTCCGCATTGGATTCATTTGATTTTATAGAATGAAAATTACTCAAAGATTGTTATGCCCAACTAATCTTTGGATAAGATTCGCTCTAAAGCCTTCAGTCGTTCTTCTTGTGACTCTATTCTTTTTTCTTGAGCAATTAGTTTAGTTTCTTGCGATAGTAGTGTAGTCTCTTGCGATAGTAGTTTCGTTTCTTGTAATAATAGTTTCGTTTCTTGTTCTCTTAAATATTCTATTTCTTTTTGCTGTTCTTTTAAGGCATTAATAAGCACAGGTATAAGACCTTGATAGTTTA
>MDTC01129959.1_pt1 | contig 10066 bp, 9 predicted proteins | sample 811181 | NCBI WGS metagenome assembly MDTC01 (sample SAMN05326644, study PRJNA326480) | marine metagenome | isolation source: seawater | place: Pacific Ocean: North | collected 2011
TGGCGTTTGTGCTTTGTTTCACATTTTGTTTTGGGTTCTGTTTTGCTGTTTCAGCAGGCAGGGTCTTCGTGCTCTCAGTCGAACCAATAGTGCTTGGTTCCTTATAGAGCCCAACCTTATATGCTTTCATAACCTCAAGACTGACCACCGTGATCACAAACGTTATGAAAAGACCAATGCCTATCCAAAACCAGACACGGAGAGATAGTCGTAAAAATGTTGTACCCCACCATTCATCGAAAGAAATGTCATCAGCATGCTGCTGTGACTGTAACGCAGCAGCACCCGTAGTACTTCCACCCGTCGTGCCTAAAAAGTCGTCATCATCACTGTCTTCTGTCTGATTTCCCGATGGATTCGCAGCGTTATTCTCTGATTCGTAAAGAAAGTCATCGTCCTCGTCTTCATCGTCATCAGTTCCACCTGAATCACCGAGAAAAGAGTCGTCGTCATCGGGGTTGTCAAAACTGTCAGATGAATCGAGGCTTTTATCTTCTGAGGCGCGACGGAGCGTACCGGCTGTGCCTGGTTGTGTTGGCTTTTTTTTCTTTTTTGGCTGGCGTCGTAGGCCAGCGATACTTGAGGAGTGTGACGTGGGCAGAGAGCCACTGTTTCCATCAAGATTATCCGAAGACCGACGGCGTAATCCTGCAGGATGAGGCCTGTCCTGAGAATGCTGGTTGAGCCATGCATCGAGCTGTTCTGCAACCTCACCTGCGGTTTGTGGTCTAGCGTCAGGATGCTTTTCCATCATTCTGAAATAAAAATCAATTAATGCTGAATCAAGATCTGCAGGTGGCTGTTCGAGTTCATCAAGGGGGTTCGGTGCGGGCTCGTTCCAATGTGCTTTGATACGCTCAACGACACTTCCTTTGGCAAAGGGTGCTCGTCCAACAATAAGATAGTAAAGGGTGCAGCCGAGTGCATAAATATCCGACCGGGGATCCGCGGAGTGACTATTCTTTGATTGCTCGGGAGCGAGGTAGTCGGCGGTACCGAGCACCTTTTCATCGTGTGCCTTGGTGAGTCCGCCTTCTTCATCATCGTCGCCGTCAAGTGCGAGGCCAAGGTCAAGTATTTTAACCGTGCCCTTCGTGTCTAGCATCAAATTAGCAGGTTTGATGTCACGGTGAACAAGTCCTTCTTCGTGCGCGTATTGCAGGCCACAAGCTGCTTGGCGAACATATTCAACAGCATCTCGTACAGGAAGAGGCCCACTCTTCTTCACCTTTTGATGGAGGTCTTCGCCTTCGATATAATCCAGAACGATATACCAAAGATCACCGGTATGATCGAAGTTGGTAGCACCGGCAATATTGTCATGCCGTAGTTTGAATGAGGCTTTTGCTTCCCGCTTAAAGCGTTCTAGGTATGATTTTTCATTCACCCTTTTAACGGGAAGTACCTTTATGGCAACCGGTAGATGCATTCCTGTGTGTTCAGCAAGGTACACACTGCTCATGCCCCCTTTGCCGAGTTCGTTAAGCAGTTTGTAACGTTCGAGAAAGAAGCCTTTGTGTTTCCCCTTCAGTAGTTGTTTGAGGTGCCAATTTGTGATGAGCTTGGCGTTGATAAAAGCAGTCGTAACTTCGTCCGTTAAAGCAGCGTCGAGAGTCTCTAAAGAGGCGGTTACCTTATCAATTTCTGTTGGTTCGGCGAGTCCACTCTTTCGTAGGAGATCGACGAAGTCCTTGATGGTAGGGACTGACTGGCTCATTGGGTTTGGCATAAAGATTGATGGACGCGTATAAGGTTATTAATACGCATTAGCATAGCATTCTGCAGAGCATATGAACGTGATATTGTAGAACACTAAACATTTAGGGGTGTTGTAGCACTCGGGAGCGTTATGGAAAAAGAAGTCGTATTGCTTAGCCGGATAGGTTGTCATCTCTGTCAGCGTGCAGAGGATCTTGTTGAAAGCTACTTTCCGGGGTGCCCGGTTCTGGATGTAGATTTGAATGAAGAGCGGTGTCGAACGTACGGAACCCGAGTGCCTGTGCTTGTGATAGAGGGCAAGGTAGTTCTGGAGGGCGTTTTTGAGGAGGAGGCGCTAAAGGCAATAGCCCAGTCAATTACATTCCAAGACAGACGCCACGGTCATTCAAATCGCGAATAAGTTGTTGCGCGGTTGTAAAGATTTCTGCATCCCAGCCTACAGTCCGCGCTGCGTCAACGTTGCAGGTGAGATCGTCGCAAAAAAATATTCGATGAGCAGGTACACCGACTTTTTTCTGGGCATAGTGATAAATTGCTTTATCAGGCTTGCCAACGAAGACTTTGTGGCTGAGCACAATAGTCTGAAAGGCGTGTGGTAGGAGTGAGTATCGGCTGTTGCATAAATAATCCCAGTGTGGCTGACAACTATTTGACAAAAGACCAAATCGAAAGTGATTACGCTGAAGCGATGCAAGCACCGGAATCATTTCTAGTTTAAGCGTAAAGATATTTCCTGCTGCTCTACCAAAAAGCTCAAAGGATATATCTGAGGAGAAATGGTTACAGAATGCGCTGTGTACTTCATGCCAGTCGAGGTCACCATTTTCAAGCCGTGGTTGAAAGTTCTCGCTGGTGTAGAAATCTTCCACCTCGTTGTGTGAGACGCCGGTCTCTGCGGCTATCTGCCGAAATCCTTTTGTATAATCAAATGACACCAGGACATTGCCAGCGTCTAGAAAGATGAACTGTGGTGGGGGCTTCATTGGGCAGGCTTTTCTCCCTCGCTAAGAAAATCTATCCTTCGCGTATCTGCTTTTTTTGGAGACAATAGATGAATACGCTCAATCGTTACAGTGCAAGAATTACTCAACCACGGGCTCAAGGTGCCTCCCAGGCAATGCTGCTAGGTACTGGCCTGACACCGGAAGACCTGAATAAGCCACAGATCGGTATCGCGAGCATGTGGTACGAAGGCAATACTTGCAATATGCACCTCGATAAACTGGCCGCCGCGGTGCGGGAGGGTGTTTTAGAAACTGGTTGCGTCGGTATGCGGTTTAATACGATCGGTGTGAGTGATGGGATTTCGATGGGTACCGATGGAATGAGCTATTCATTGCCGTCACGGGACATCATTGCGGACTCCATTGAAACCGTCATGCAGGCGCAATGGTACGACGGCCTGGTTGCCATTCCTGGGTGTGATAAGAATATGCCCGGATGCTTGATTGCTATGGGCCGATTGAACCGCCCTGCTCTCATGGTGTACGGCGGTACGATTAAGCCAGGTCATCTTGACGATGGAACAACTCTCGATATTGTCTCAGCATTTCAGTGCTACGGTGAGTACGTTGCCGGTCGTATTGATGACAGTCGGCGTTCTGATATTGTTCAAAAGTCTTGTCCGGGTGCGGGTGCATGCGGGGGTATGTATACCGCGAATACAATGGCAACCGCAATTGAAGCAATGGGAATGGCATTACCAGATACTGCCTCAATTCCGGCCGAAGATAATGCCAAATTGGCTGAGTGCCGCCGTGCCGGTGTTGCATTAAAACATCTACTGGAGCGAGATATCAAGCCTCGAGATATCATGACTCGAGAAGCTTTTGAAAATGCGATGGTCGTTATAATGGCTCTCGGTGGTTCAACCAACGCTGTGCTCCATTTGATTGCCATGGCACGTAGTGTCGATGTGTCACTTGAGCCGTCGGATTTTCAAGCTGTGTCTCAGCGAATACCCTATCTAGCTGATCTGAAGCCGAGCGGGAAATTTGTTCAGGAAGACCTTCACTCTATTGGTGGTACAAGCGGGCTCATGAAATATCTACTTGATAATGGTCTGCTCGATGGCGACTGCCTCACAGTCACAGGAAAAACACTTGCAGAAAACCTGGCTGGTAGCAAAGGTTTGGCCGAGGGTCAGAAAATCATCCAACCAATTGAGAATCCATTGAAGCCCACAGGGCATATCACGATTCTCACTGGTAATCTTGCCCCTGGTACGGCCGTTGCAAAAATTACTGGCAAGGAAGGTTCGCAATTCTCTGGCCCAGCAAAAGTTTTTGATAGTGAAGAAGATATGCTAGCTGCTCTGGAAAACGGTGGTATTTACCGTGGAGATGTTGTGATTATCCGTTATGAAGGACCAAAAGGTGGCCCAGGAATGCCAGAAATGCTGACGCCGACATCAGCGTTAATGGGTGCTGGCCTGGGTGCGGATGTAGCCCTCATCACTGATGGCAGGTTTTCGGGTGGCTCCCACGGTTTTATTGTTGGGCACGTTGTGCCTGAGGCGTTTGAGGGTGGGCCGATCGCCCTTGTTCAGGATGGTGATAAGGTCACGATGGATGCTGAAAAAGCGAGTATCCAAGTTGACGTGAGTGACGCTGAACTTTCGCGGCGAAGAAGTCTTTGGGAGCAGCCTGCGGCAAAGTGTGATCGCGGGATCTTAGCCAAATATATTCGCTGTGTAGCTCCCGCTTCGCACGGATGTGTGACTGACGAATAGCACGATCTAGTTCGCGGATAGGACTGGCGTTGGCTGGTACTGTGGTACTTGTGCAACACCCAGTCTGGTTAAGACCTTGTCCAATATTTTCCGTTCCAGCAGGGAGTCCCGCCCAAGTGGAATCCATCCGTCTGTTCGTGTTGGTGTCGCGACAGGTCGTGGCTGATCTCCTACACGCTGCCCGAGTACTGGAAGGGGCGTGCCGTAACGGTACAGCGAGTCGTCATTTCGGAATGTTGCGCCACCAGCGGTAGCATGCATTGGTTTGCGTAAATTCTCCAGTTCTTTTTGGACAGCGACTTCTACTCGCCAACCTCCTGGATCAGGAATGAGTCGGATTGAAGCTATCCGCCGAATAGACTGAAGAGTACTTTCAAGACGCTCATGAAATCCAACCGAGTCACCTCGCCAGGGTTCAAGAAGTGTCGCACCAGTTTGAGGAAACGTGGTGATGAGCCCCTCTGTTGGAATGCCTTGGGCGAAGACAACGCGCTGTTCACTTCGTATTTTGAAAAAGTCATCAGTAACGTTGACAAGCTGACACCATACGACCTCTGCGGCAAGTGGTGGAATGAGTACCGAATTTGATGGCATTGCAAGAGGACTTGGGTATATGGGGCCAGTTGATTCTATGATCGTCCCGGCTGGAAGTGGACTTGTTGGATCATATGGTATTTGTGATGGACCGACTTGCACTGGTGGAGGAAGTGTTTGTTGTGCAGTCACTGGAGAAGTCCAGGCGCACGATAGTAACAGACTTAATGCAATGACAGCACGTGAAAAATGTACGAACATGAAGCACCTTGGAAACGACTCAAACTTCAAAGTGAAGTTGAGCAAGAGTCGTCGAATAGGGCTTCTGACTCAAGGCCAATTTTTTCGTTGGACAAGCTTTTTTTGAAGTGAAGCGGGCGGAGGCTCTCAAAAAAGCGATGAAAGGTAAAACGCCTTGTGTGTGTCTTGAGAGCTCTCGGCTAGATGAAGATTATTCGGCATGTAGTTGAGATGCAAAATCTTCGAATTGAGTGGTGAAATAATTGGTCGAGGTGTGCATGTGATCGCCTTGGGAGATCACCCGCAAGTTTTTCTTCTGAGGAACTCCATTGTCAGAAAGGATTGCTTCGAAATTACGCATTACAGGCCCGTAGGCAATAATTAATTTATGCTCGTCAAGTTGCACTTCAAAAGGGTGCTCAGCGTGTAAGACAGCAATGCTGGTGCAGCCGTCATTGAGAAGGAGATCTTCAAAGTTCCACAGCTGACTTTCCAGGAGGATGCGTTCTATGCCTTCTCGACGATATTCTCTTGGATGACTTTTCCGTTCGTGGGACGATTCAAGAACAACGTCACAGTTATCGCCAAGTGATTCAAGGAGTCCGAGAAACGTTTCAAAGAGTCTCTCACTTGAGACGGCAGCAACAATAGCCGGTACATCTCTACCACTAACAGGATCTTTATAAGAATCATGTCGGTATCCGGCCTCTGGCACGATACCAAGTTGCCATGCTGGTCGTATCGCCTCAGTGAGTGTGAAATGGCCGTACCGGCGTCTTGCTAGATGCGCTTCAAAAGTTGCTTTATCAGGTCTCGCAAGAGGATATGCGATGTCATCGTCAGCAGGGTTTTTATCAGAATTGTATTGTTCGTAGTGCATGGTGGGGGGAGGCAATGATTGCTTTATGGCGGTAGTAATAGAAAGGATTACGTGTAGTCGGTGTGCCGTGTATGATGGACAGATGAAGAAGACAACAGACAGTTAAACGTAGGTTATGGTTTTTGTCCGCGACGGTTCTCGAGGCAGCACTGCCGCTTAAAAAGTGGTTTTGTGCTGGACGTTTACCGGTTCTTCGGTGTTGCCTGCATAATCCGAACTTCCGGTAGCAGGTGCTTGGGCCGGTTCGGTCCAGATTGTCCGAAGGTTGGCTGCGGTTGCAAAATTTAAATAAGTGTTTGTTGTGGGAGTCGTCCGTGACGTTTGGACACTAAAATTTTGATGGAAAAGTAACATCACTGGAGGCAGGAGAGGTTCATGGAAGGGAAAATTGTTCAAGCTGGAATCACTTTTGATGACGTGCTGCTGATCCCGAGGTTTTCAACGGTTGTGCCGTCGGAGGTCGATGTCAGCACTCGACTGACACGTTCTATCTCGCTGAACCTGCCACTTTTGAGTTCACCAATGGACACAGTGACTGAGAGTGCGATGGCCATCGCGCTTGCACAGGAAGGTGGCTTAGGTGTCATTCATAAGAACCTGTCAATCGAAAGACAGGCAGACGAGGTCGACAAGGTAAAGAGAACAGCGAATGGCATTATCGCTGACCCTGTGACATTGCCGCCAACAGCAACTGTTGCACGTGCACGCGAAGTCATGGCACAGTCGAACATCTCTGGAATACCAATTACAACTTCGGGTGAAAAACTTGTTGGAATAATTACCAAACGTGATCTTCGGTTCCTCGAACACGGAGACACTCCAATTGCCGAAATTATGACTCAGACTGGGCTGGTGACAGCGACTGGCACGGTAACGCTCGATGAGGCAGAAAAAATCCTTATGGCAAATAAGGTTGAGAAGCTGTTGCTGGCAGATAGTAATGGCGTGCTTACGGGCCTCATCACTATTAAAGATATCGATATGCTGAATCGGTTTCCAAACGCCTGTAAAGACAAACAAGGACGATTACGAGTTGGTGCAGCTGTTGGAGTCTTTGATTTTGAAAGAGCAGAAAGTCTTATTTCAAAGGGTGTTGATGTACTTGTCGTTGATTCGGCGCATGGGCATTCGAGTAACGTCATGGAGACTGTCCAGGAAATTAAGAAACGATGGGAGATCCAGGTCATTGCGGGGAATGTGGCAACCCGGGAAGGCTGTCGGGATCTTTTGAAATCTGGCGCAGATGGGATCAAAGTTGGGATAGGTCCTGGGTCGATCTGTACTACACGGGTTATTTCTGGTGTTGGTGTTCCACAGATCTCTGCGGTTTGGGAAGCCTCGCAAGAAGTAGCTGGTACGGATGTTCCGATCATCGCTGATGGAGGGATTCGCTACTCGGGAGACATTACCAAAGCGCTTGCTGCTGGGGCCAACTGTGTCATGGTTGGTGGTTTATTAGCGGGTGTTGCGGAAAGTCCTGGTGAGACCGTGCTTTTTCATGGCCGAACTTTTAAGTCGTACCGTGGCATGGGATCGTTGGGAGCAATGGTTCAGGGTTCGAGTGAGCGTTACCGCCAGAAGCAGGATGGTCGGAGTTCGGACAAGCTTGTTCCAGAGGGTGTGGAAGGCCGAGTGCCTTTCAAAGGCTCTCTAAGCATGTTTGTTTACCAGCTCGTTGGCGGTCTTCGTGCCGGGATGGGCTATTGTGGAACGCAAACAATTGAAGATCTTCGGCGAGATGCCCGATTTATACAGGTATCTGCCGCAACTGTTCGAGAAAGTCATCCTCATGACATTGCAATCACGCATGAAGCGCCTAACTATACTATGGATTCAGACGATTAGAGTAAAATCACTTATGCGTGGTTTTGTGGTGTGGTTGATGGCGGCACTCGCCGGTAGTATTGGGATCAGTGGCATAGCAACTGCAGCAGGCTGGCAGGATTTTTCACAAGACGCAAAGTCCGCTGTCAGAAATGCCGTGTTTACCAAGAGCGAGGGCGTTCATGAGTCAGCACATCAAGTGACGGATGCAGACAGCTCTCCCGTGCTTGAAAAAGACATTCGGCTCACGTCATCCGGGATTCCCAGTAACTGCTTCGATATGGCAGATGATTGTCAGGAGGAGCTCGACAAGTTGCGAGCTGATACGCTGTCCTCGATTAATTTAGACATCCATGTCACAGGTGTAGCAGGAGATGATTTTCCCTGTGAATGTCGTCTTGAGGGTGAGGATTGGGAGCCCCGTCAGTTTGCGAATACGACTATGACGTGGAAAGCCGCTGGGTATTGCCACAAACCACTTTATTTTGAGCAGGTGGACTATGAGCGATATGGCCATGCGGCACATCCAGTCGCTGCTCCTTTCTTCTCGGCAGGTCACTTCTTTGTCTCGGCTGCGTTTCTCCCGTATAAAATGGGTGTCGAATTACCTTGGGAGTGCGTCTATCCTCTTGGCTACTATAGGCCAGGTGATTGTGCACCGTGGACGGTACCTGCTCCAGCTATGAGTCTTCGGGGCGCTGCTCTGGAGGCAGCTGCTCTGACTGGTGCCTATTTCATCCTGCCCTTCCCCGGCCCGGGGTTCTAGTATGAGCTGTGTACTTAGTTTTTTGTTACCGTAGCCAAGTATGCATAGCGACTGTGGATTGACTGGAATTCAACCGTACAGCCCTTTTGTTGCTTCATTGCGGATATGGCTTGGTGTAGTTCGGGGCGGTAGTGAACGTGGAAGAGCGACAGCCACTTTTTTAAGCCTCGGGCAAAAAGCGCTGGCAGGTCGCCCTGATCCCAGAAGTCTACAATCAAAAGTTTGCCACCTGGTTTCAGATTAACAAAAGCGGCCTCGAGCGCTCCTGGCCACGTCGGCACCATAGAGAGGCAATAGGAAAAGAAAATGGTGTCGAATGCTTCTTCACGGCCAAACATTTTCACTCCATCAAGCTCTTCTGCCAGGCCTTGTCGAAGCATGATGGGAGGATTGCCGTTCCGTGGCAGCGCTGCAGAAGCAATGCTATGGCTAGCAGTTTCAAGCATCTCGTGAGAGGCGTCGAGCCCATACAGCGCACCCGTGGATCGTCTTTTGCCAAGCTTGATTAAATTGCGAGCGGTACCACAGCCAACTTCGAGTGTTGCGTTGTTTGGTCCAGTCACGACCTTTTCAAGCAGTTGGTCTCTGCCAAGAAGATAGTACCGTCGTGTTAGGTCGTATATGTGCCGTGTGAAATGGTACATGCTGTCCATTGCGACAGCTTGGTCATGTCCCTCGGACAACTTGTTATTGGATGAAGAAATCGGTGGTTGGTGCGTTGGATCAGGTTCCAAAATATCAGTCATTACATTTCCGTAGCAGCAACCTTGTTGTAAATATGGAACATACCGTATATCGCTGAACGGTCCTGTTCATGGAGTCGGCGTGACTCTTCCGGGTTGCTGTGAAATTGAGCAGCGGTCTCCGGTGAGAAGGCCTCGTCGACTGGTGATTTTTCACCAGCAGTTCGAAAGATGACACGTGTGTCACTTGCACCGACCTTTGCAATGAGGCTCCACAATTCATCGATCACTCCTGGCGGCATCCAGTCTTGACTATCGAGTAGAATAAACCCATTGAGTGAATTCGGCTTGGCATTTTTCAGGTAGTCTCCAAGCGATGCAACGTGTGTTTCAACTCGGTTCACCATTTCACGGAGCGTCTGGTAATTTTCTTCTTTGAGATAGTCCGGCAGCGCTTTTCGATGTTCGTGGTCATACCGCCTTCCAAATGCTTGCCATGTGAAATAATTATCCTCCAATGAAAATCCACAGGCGAGGCGACGAATACGTTGCTTGTAAGTATCAAAAAGTTTCTGTCCACTGCCACCAGATTCTTCGAGCATTGCGGCGTGCTGGCTTGGTGGAATACCGAGACTGTAAACAGCTACGGGTTGCCTGCCCAGCCATCGCACAAGCCGATTGTTGAATAA
>MDTC01190042.1_pt1 | contig 10066 bp, 1 predicted proteins | sample 811181 | NCBI WGS metagenome assembly MDTC01 (sample SAMN05326644, study PRJNA326480) | marine metagenome | isolation source: seawater | place: Pacific Ocean: North | collected 2011
ACCCGCATGCCACCCTCATCCCATCCCGACTCGTCGCACCTCGCACAGCCTTAGTCTGTGACGACCGTGACGACCGTGACCCTGCCGTATTGCTTCTGCTCTGGGACTGACTGACTATACCCTGCAGGCTGATGGACCGGGTGATTGGCCTGCGGACCTGGCAGAGGCCTGGGTGGAGGATCTTCTCGGGCCGCGGGCGTGGTCCGATCACGAGAGCTGCCGTGGCTTCGCCGCGGAGCTGCTTTCGGCCTTTCCCAGCTGTTTCGGGCTTTCTCCGTCCGCGCTGCAGCAGCTTGGGTGGGCAGGAAAGGCTGGCCGGTCGGCAGTTTGGGGGGGGGCGGCCGGGGGGGACACTGGAATGGGAACAGGACAGCCGGGGAGTGGTTCAGAGGCCAGAATATGTCGCTACTCCGGGGTCGAGGCTCAGCAGCGCGTACATCAGACCTTCATGAAATGCTTGGCAAAGTTCGTGAACAATGTTGCAGCGCGAGACAATTCCCGATTACTCTTGCGAGTTCTGGCCATGGCATGCAGTATGCCTGCCGGTCGCCTCGTCGTTGCACAACAACTTGAAGGTCTGCTCAATTCGACGGCGCACTCCCGGGCGGCGCAAACGGTCCTTGAACTTCTCGTCACCCACATGGGGGAAGGAGGTGCTGGGGTGGACTCAGAGGGGGATGGGAAGGGTGAGGGTGAAGAGGAAGATAGAACCGACGAAGATGTTGTCCCCGTGCTGTTTCAGCTCCGGCTCCGGCCGCAGCATGCCGGGATAATTCCTCAAGTGGCTTCGAACATTGTCAGTCGCCACCCGCACTTCACGCCGCTAGTTGTGCAGCTGGTTTCCATCCAAGACATTCGGGACCATACCCCGCACGCCATGAAGTGCCTTTCGGCCGTGATGGAGGCTGCGCCCGGCGACTGGGTGGCGCAGGCAGTCGCGCAAGCTCTCCAAGCGCTGTCGAAAAACGGCGAGACCAAGTCGCATATGCGCCCTTTCATGAGAAGGATGATGAAGGCATGCTCAACTGTCTACCGGGACTGGCCAAATGTCTGGCGCTATTTGATGCAGCCGCCTGAAGAAGCGGCCGGTTGGTCGGAGGTTGTTCGGGAGCAATGGCTCCTCGAAGTGATCCAAATGGGTACATTCATGCAGCTACTGCTGGTCGGCGGCGTGCCATCCCCGTCTCCGGATGGCGCTTCTGAAATCCCAGAGAACTGGGCGCTGGAAACCGTGGCTCAATTTGCAGCCGAAGCGGCAGAATGGTGCCAGGCCATTCTGTGCGATCTTCTGCCCGACATCAGCTCTGAAAATCTTCTGCTCGCCCTGCGCCGCCTCTTGTTCCTTGAGGGGCGGCACGCCTACTTCACTGCTGGAGAAGGTGTTCCTGAACACGAGTCAGAAGCGTTCAATAGATTAGCAACTGGCCTTCCAACATCGGAAGACACCCTGACACGGGTCGTGCTGATGGGACTCACCGACACGCCTCTCTCCGGAGAAGATGCGTTAGATCTAGCAGAGGCCCTCTTGTGTCGCTCTGCCGCGGCATGGGCAACGCAGCCTCAAAGTGGACGGTCTGTCTCTAGAGTGAGCAATCCTGAAGTTCTGAGTGCGTTAACTCGTTTGGCTGTGTATTCTCCTCCGGCCCCACCTCTATCAGACATTGAACCAGAGGAACCTATAGAGCCTCTTGCACGCGCACCTTTATACTGGAAGGTATCCCTGGTGTTAGTGCTGGTGTGTGCACTGAACTTTGAAGATTTTGGCTCCGTCATGCTAGAAGAGCTCCCTGTTGTGAGTGCTCTGATGGAAGCTTTGGCCATGTCCAGGCCGTGCTATCCACGCGCTTATGAACTTCAAACTGAGGGCTTGTCTGTAGATCCGGAACTCCAGCACGCCGCAGACGATAGGGAGGCCTCTCTACGCCTCCAGAAATATCTCAACAAGTGCGGTAGCCTCTGGTGTCCACCGCCTGAAGGACTGATGCGACTCAATTTCACTTTGGTGCGGGCGGCACCTTCCGAGGTACTTGATAAGCTCATGATGATGGATCGGCAGTACTACTTGGGAAAACACATTCGCTCGCTGAGCAACCCCGACATCCTGCTCAACATTCTTAAAGCCATGCAGCAAGAAGAAGCTTGGGACTGGCTGGTTCCAATCCTTGAGAACGAACCAGCCGCCAGCGCCAAATTGCCGCCTGAGTGGTCAGGTACACTCCTCCTGGAACTTTTTGACAGGCTGCACTCGTGTGAGGAGGCCCGCAAAAACCCAACGACAACAATCACATTGATTGAGCATACCTCGAAGCGCTTGAGGAACGTCCTCGAAACTGTGGATTGCGTGGATTGTTCACTTCTGATGTCTCTGAAGCCTATTGTGGATGCCCTCCTTGGAGAATCTGCCCGCCATCGAGATTTAGCGCACAGTTCTTTGAATGCGATCCTCTCGGCTTCGGAGAGTATCTCTACCATGCCTGATGATGGGGTAGAAGCAGCCACGCAGTGCAATCGATTGGCCTGGCTTGAAAGGCTCGTCCAAAGGGCCTCCCCGGGACACGGCTACATGCTGACGACAGTCCTACCTTCTATTGTGTCTTCGATGGTATTTTTTGAAAGTGATCCAAATTTTTTGGATGAATACCTGCGGCTTCTAGACTCAGAAATGCGCGGTGCCACTAGCTCGGATGTACCTGATGGAAGCTTTCCGTTGGTAGTGGCCACATTCCTGCTGTGCCGCCCACTCACCGTGGAACTTCTCTTCCAAGAGAGACCTGGTACTGTTGCGATAATTTTAGCAGCTATTCTGAGGGGCCTCGATTCCAAAATTCGCGTGGATCTGACTAGTACGCAGCTCTCGGCTGTCATGAGTCTCTACTCCCAGTGGTTTCCTCGAGCCCCTCAACCTGGCGCACGGGCTACTGTGTCGGGTTTCGGACCAGAGTTTGAGTGCCTGCACCTCAACCTCGCAGCCGCTGTCAAGGCCATCCAGGTTCTGGGACAAGTGGTAAACCATTCTTCCCCTGAAGAGATGGTGACAGGAACAAAACACCTCACAGACCGCGTCTTCGCTGGTTTTATAGGCCCGCAGCCGCCAAATGGTCCGCAACGGACCCTCTCGGTTGGGGGAGGGCCTCCTGAGAATCTTCTCTCTGCAGATGATTTGGAGCAGCTGGCCCGTGGGCACAACATGAAGCTGTGCCAGCTTGCCATGTCACTGATGCCGCGTGGAGATGTGGTCAAATTTGTTCGCAGGTACGTCGACATGTCGAAGGTGTCTATCACTTGCCTGCTTGAGAAGCTGGACGAAATGAGTGATGCGGACATCCTCCATACTGCAGTTGCGGAGTCCGGGCTCCTTTGTAAAGAGTTCCTCGAAGCGCTTGCCGCCCTTCGCCGGCGCTGCCTGGACGAACAGTTGCTTCAGAAGGAAGGGGGGGCGGGTTATCGTGCAGAGATGGCTGTAAAGCGCTCGCCGAGATCTAGTGAGTCACCCCAAGGGAGGCTCAAACGTAACGCTGGCATAATGGAAGTCGACAGCTCAGGTACAACCCTGGTAGAGAGGGACACTCTTGTGTCAATGTCTCACCTCGGCGCCTTCGTGGACTCTCTGTTCGTGCCGGCGCCACACGAATTCAGTGAACCTGTTTTGGCTGTCGAGCTTGAGCTTCATTCTCAAGCTCTGGCAATGCAGATGCTGAGTGCTGGAAGTGATTCAAGTCCAGAAGCGATGGGTCTCAGGTTCGTCACCTCTGTCGCATCATCTCTCAAAGAACGTGCTCTGAAGTGCTCAAAGACTTCTCTTGGGTCCAGTGACTCGCTTTTCGCCGATTCTCCGCGTCTTGCAAGTGTTCTGCAGGCGCTGACCTCTTGTGATCCAGCTCTACCCGCTAAATATAGAGAAGAACTGATGCAGCTCTGCCTTTTCGTCTCCAAACAATCTGGAGGAGACATGCGCATTGCTGCCGCGCGAGTTGCAAATGCATTCGTGGACGGCGGCTTTTATTCTGTGGTTCAGTCTTCACTTCTCGACGGCGCGAGTCCAAATATTTCTACTGAAGAGCTTGCAGGAGAGTTTGTACGTGCCGATTTGCAGCTCCTCAAAGATCTTGGCCTGGGCGATTTGAACACCTCAAGGGTTCCCAAGACAGTAATCCTGGAAGCCTTGCTTTTGGCAGCCATTGATGAGAAATTTCATCCGGGATCTGACGCTGATGATGCGACCTTGTTTGAGCTGCGCGTGTCCACTCTCTTTGAGTGCCTTGAGAAAGCGGACCCAGGGATGGAATTCTGTTTGGACGGGTTCATCTCCTGCCTCCAGAGTGCTCTTTCCAGTTCCAGTTCTATCAGAAGTTGCCGTGCCCCTCCCCCCTCGTCTACCTTGGAGTGCATCGTGAAGTCGTTGGCCTCCCCGTTGCGTGCTCTGATGCACGAAGCATCCTGGGCCCGTCGCGAAATTGTTGTGGAAACAATCCTGAAGAAATGTGCCGATTTCGATCTAGAACATCTTGTTGCAGCTACAACAAATGAAGTAGAGGTACGCTGCGCTGCAGCTGCTGCAGGTATCGTACTGGACACGGTCTCCTGTTTCGTGCGGCATCCTGCGACTTGGGCGTCCTGGCAAGAGCGCGGTAGCCATCCAAGGAAAAGCATCCTTTCTCAGTACTACAAATTTGGACCAGGAGCTTCCTCCTGCATCACGAAACTGATCTTGTTCGAAAGCTTTTACAATGATGTGTCGCAGTTGCGGAGGTTCCCGCTTCTGCTTACGTTATTTTTTGCGGAGGAGGGCGTCGCCCGTTGCGCTGCACAAGTTTTAGGTTCAACTTCAACGGCAAAAGTGGACACACAAGGCGCCCCCCCCCTTGTCAACACGTCTACAGCCCTCCTGGATAGGCTCTATGCTGTGGCCCCTTTCAAAACATCCCACCTCGTAAGTAGAGGAGAGGAGTTCGTACGGGTTGATTTGCAGTCTTCAGAGGTTGATGCTGTGTTTCACCGACTTGTGCGGAAAGTGTGCCTAAGCACGGGTCCCGACTGTGTAGCAGCTGTTGAGTCCTGCAGCGCCTTGGGGCGCATCCTGCCCTTCCACTTCTCAAAGCATCTACCGGCCTTGGCTGCTTTCCTTTCACCTCTGTCCGAGGCAGTGAGTGTTGCTTCTGATGAAGACATGACGCAGATCTGTGACATGTTTTCCCTCATCTTCGACCTGCTGCAAGCTCTGGGCGGAAGGCTTTGGACGACGCCGTCCGACTACACGGAACACTGCATCCTTTCTTGCATGGAGGTAATTCAGAGTCTTATGGGCGTTATGTTGTCAGCGGAGCGAAATACGTCGAAATATCTTTCGCCTCTGTGCGAGAGATTTTGCAACTACGTTCGTGAGCAGTCTGCAGACTCTGAAGCGTTCAGGGGTGCGGCCGCTGCGACCATTGTGCCAAAGCTGAGAGATCTGCAGCAGGTTCACCCTAACGTCGTTGGTCTTGCCTCCCTTGAGAACTACCTTGCAGGGGCAGACCATACTGAAAGCGCCGCGGCCCCTGCCCCGGTGACGGGCGATATCATAGCAGCGATATGCTCGTTCTCTGCAACAATGAGCCTGCGAACCTCTTCGGCTGAAGTCGAAGAAAATGATGCCTTCCTTACAGCAGATTCCTTGGCCGACACCGGGGGCCTCAATGTGAGTTGCCTGGACTGTATCTCGTCTCTTGACGATATACTTTCATCAGACCCGAAGGTGATTCAAAACCCCGAGCTTCAGCAAGCGCTGCTTCGTTTTACGCAGTCCGCCGATGAAGACTTGTGGAGAGAAGCGAGCTACCGCCTCATCCTGAGATTTCTCACAAACAATATCGTAACATCTGTGAGGAATCACTCCATCATTGTGCGGGAATTTCAAGACAAGATGGTGAAGAACGTGCTTGACTCCTTGGCAGGCTCATTTGGCCTACCCGTGAGGACAACTGCGCTGGCTTTCCTGCCGGGTATGTGCAGACTGAGCACAGAGCGGACGCCCGAGCTAATTAGCTGGGCCTTGCTATTCTGCGGCGAACAGAGCCTGGGCAGCCTCCTTGCTGTGAGTCAGTGAACGATGCCATCGTGTCTCCACACCCCATGGTCGCCGTACAAGTACCCGGAATGCCTTTAGAATGCCCCGTCGGATCACTGGCATCCGAGGGGGTGAAAGTATTATTGTAGTATACTTTATATCCCCTTTAGTTGATAATAATAGCTGATAATAATGTCATCACGGTTCACGGATGCCAATGCGCGCCAAGTACCTCTGTTCCTCAGCGTACTGCTCCGGGGGCACTTTCACGGAACGGCCTATGACCTCAGGACACGCGACGTCAATCGAACGTCGTCGCATCCGAGGATGCCCGACTTCGTCGAGCAGTTTCAGGTCGTACGATTTCTGTAGGCCATGTATCTTCCAGTGAAGCATGGTGGCCCGCTTTCTTTGCAGGTGCCTCGAGTACTTGTCTTGGCCTTCAATACGAGCTTGATAATCTTCGCTAGAGGTCTCCTGTAGAAATGCCACAGCAGATCGCCCCGCCCCGGCCGGGGCATCATCAGGTACGGCGCGGAGGTGCACCGCATCAATTTTTGAATCGTTGTGGGTCTTTTTCCAGTATTTCTCGGTATCGGGGTCCCAGTTGAACGAGCCACCGCTCGAGAATCCAGACACAATGTGATGCGCAGGCTCCAAATCCTGCCTCTGCATCTCCTCCTTCCTGACCTCAACCTTGAAAGGGCTGCCCTGGATGTCTTTCCCTCCAAGGCATACATGGAGGACAAAGTCTCCCTTTTCAGAGACACGGTACGAAACTGCCCAGATCGAGCTGCCAGGAGCCCTCTGGTAGCACGTCGTGCTACCAACGCTCCGCCCGTCTGAGTCGAGAAGGTTAGCCGCAAGTTCGATATTGTCCACTGGGGCAGGATTCTTGTACCCGTCTCGCACATCGATCTCTACTATCCCAGGTACACCGCAGCAGGTCCCCTTCAGGCCTTGGCCCGAGGCCTTTGTTTCTCCGGTGGAAGGAGCTCCAGGGTGCACGACGATGTCCCCCTTGAAGAAGGTCTTGCTTTCGCTCTCAACCGGAGAAGAATTTGGAACGCACATGGCAAAGAGGGTGTAAGTGCCTGCTTGGTGGGGGACGAAACGATGCCGATAAGTGCCTGACCCCATGTACTCACCTCGAGAATGGATTTTCTTGTGCTGGAACTTCGGAGCCAAAGTGATGCTGAAGTTATCGTGTCCGTGATTTTGCAGGTTGCCAAACTTGTCTCGAGCTTCTAGATTGACCGTGCTCACCTTACCTGCCGTGGAAGAAAAGGCGAAGTCCTTCGAGATGGTACAGGACGATTTGTCGGTGATGAAGGGCCTAATTTCCGGATTCAAATGGATCTCCGGAATCAAGACATTGTCGAGAGTTACCTCGATGACGTACTTTTCTGCTTTCTCTCCGACATAGATCACGGCGTAGGTACCATCTTCTTGGTCCTTCGTTGTCATTGCAAGGAAGATGTCCTCCTCGACTTCTGGTGGCAGGAATTCAACATAGCCTTCGAATCCGAAGTTATGCCCCCCATGGTAGATGCGGTTCCGGAATTCGTCGGCCGCGTAAATGATGAATCTGCCTTCCTTCCCAGCCGTTGCTTCGAAGGCCCCGCTGCCCCCAGCGACGCACATCTTCCCACAAATGGTACCTGCTTTGGTATGGAGCACATCATTGCTCTCACCGAGGATGGGCAGGTCGCACCACTCTACACTGTCCGAGGTGACCTTTTCTACGTGGCCCTTGAAATTTACCGCATTCTTCCAGAGATATACTTTGATGCGATAAGTTCCTGCAACGAAGGGGCAAAATCGAACCTCATAGGCTCCAGAACCGACCTCCTCTACAACAGAAGACAGGCTCCTGTACGCACTCGACACTTGGTGCCCATTGACATCGTGCATCGCACGAGTACCAGGATCTATTTCGTCGAGCTCGAGCTCAACAATGAATCTCTCTCCCACTCTATCGGTCTGCTTGTTGCCGAATCTATCCACTGGCATCAAAAGAAAGCGGGATTCAACACCCACTGTGACGGGGGTGACTTCGCTGCAGCTAGCACCTTCCAGAATGCAGTAGCGTGTCATGGGCTGAGGCAGTACGGTGACCTCGTGGTCCATGTTTCCGAGGGGCACTCCGTCGCACATCAACTTCAAACGGTAAAGGCCAGCTTTCTCGGGGGTACAGGTGCACTGGTAGCTGCCATCCCTGGAGTCGGTTGCTAACCCAGCGATGCGATTAGGCCCTTCCTTGGCAAGTAGCTCGAAAGTGACGTCGGACCCACCTTCCAAAAGCATGTTTCCGTACATATCTCGACCTTCGAGCACAACGTTCATTTCAGTCCCGGCAACCGCCTCCCGGTACCCCATGGTACTGATTGTGCACATATCTGGAGCCAGAGCCCCGGGCATCATCGAAACCTCTGCAGGGCTGTTTCTCAAATCTTGCCCTCCCAACTGAACGCTGATCGAGTATGTCGTTGCTTTCTTAGACTTGAATGTGAAGCACCAACCTTCCGCGGTGTATTTCATGTTCTCGCTGTCGTCTCGTGTCTCCCCACTGGCTTTGTCCGTGACTATGCATGTGAATTTCTCCATGCGGCTGAAGCGGAGGACATTGCCGTGCTGGTCGCAGGAGCTGAGGAACAGCTTTAGCTCAAATCCGACTTCCAGGCTCATTTCTACGGGGCGCAAGTCCCGTTTCCTTTGGGTGACCATGCCGCTATTTTTTGTGAGAAGATCAAGGTGTGTCTTCTGCTTCTCTTCCTGAACAATGTAGCAGTTGTGGGCCTTCACCCCGCTTGTGACCACCTTGAGCGTGTGGAAACGTGGTGGAAAACATCGCTGGCCCTCTAAGTTCAGGCGAATGTCGTACTTTCCCGACACTCCGGCCATGTAGGTGGCCGTGTACGTCCCATCCCCGTTGTCTCCGATCTCGATCGGAACAGTCAAGCCATTCCCCTCATTATGTGATAAGAATCCTGTGATCTCGTCTCCGCCTGTGCCAGTGGGGTTGTGGTTGCAGTCATGCGTGATGATGGTGAAGAAGGAAGTATCACCTGCGTGGGAGTATGAGGCGCCAGCCCCCGATATTGTTGTGGTCGTCGGGTGCGACAAAGAGGAAGTGACTTTGAACGTGTATGGTGAAGCTGACAGCAGCTGTCCCCCCAGGGACACGTCACACGAGTACTCCCCAACTTTCAGAGGCGTGAAGTTCACGGTGTACTTGCCTTTCCAGGAGTCAACGACCGTCACTTTGCGGACACCGCACGGGCCGCTGAACAAAGCCTGCATATCGTCTCCCCCCTTCACCCTTGCGTTGCCCTCCTGGTCGACGGCATTGATTTTGAACGAAGCTTGTCTCCCTGCAATGAATGTTCTTTCGCCAGAGAAGTACGTCTTCTGGATATCCGTCACTGCGTTTCGAACGAAGAAGTGAAACGGGCTCCCTTGGATGTGGGTGCCGAAGCAGTTTATCGCGAGCTCATATTTCCCGCTCACAGAACATGCCCAGTCCATCGCAAAGAGCCCCCTGCCCAGTCTGCTGACGTACGTCTCGCAAGGGCTGGGCCCCCTGCGCATAGCTACTGAGAAACATTTCGTATTGATTTTCAATCCAGCTTCTTCAGCGGAATCCAAGTCGACCGTCAATAGCACTCGGGAGAAGATTCCCGTCACGTTATTTTTCAAGCCGGGGCCTGACGCCACAACCCGCACTTCTTTCTTAACTGTCACACCCCGAGGGGTCCCTGGAACATAATTCTGGCTCTGGAGCCACTCTATCTGCTTCGCCTCTCCCGCTAGAGAGTAGCGACGGTCTGTGGGCGGCGCTCCGAGTCGAAACGGCTGGGTCTCCGCTTTGCTTCCGCTCTCTTCTGCCTCAATGCGATCTGCATCCTCCTGCAGGCCGCCTTCAGAAGCTTTCATCCGGACAGCCCGGGTATGGAGCTTCTGCACGATGGGCAGGTTCGGGACGGCTTTCGGATTGTTCAATGCCCGCGCCGTGAGTGC
>MDTC01001593.1_pt1 | contig 10065 bp, 10 predicted proteins | sample 811181 | NCBI WGS metagenome assembly MDTC01 (sample SAMN05326644, study PRJNA326480) | marine metagenome | isolation source: seawater | place: Pacific Ocean: North | collected 2011
AAGAATAGCTTTTAAGCAGGCAATGGCAGCGACTATGGTCTTTCCTGAACCAACGTCACCCTGAAGCATCCTCATCATAGGGTGTGATTTTGATAAATCGACTGTTATGTCATTAATAACTCTGATTTGGGCAGCAGTTAGTTTAAATTCTAAAGACTCAATAAAACTATCCACTCCTTGCTGACCTTTACATAAAGTAGATGCTGAAGTAACTTCAGCCAGTTTTTTGAGTTTTCTCAAACTCATGTAATAGGCAAGTAATTCTTCAAACGAGAGTCTTTCTTTAAATGGAGCTAATTCATCTTCAATATTTTTGATACTGATCTTTTTTGGCGGACAGTGAAGATGGATAAGGCTGCTAGATAGATCAGGAAGATCAATTTCTTTGAGGATTTGTTTCGGTATTAATTCTGATGGCTTTGAGCTTCTTAGAACATCTGTTGCTTGCTTAACTAAATTTCTAAATCTTCCCTTTGTTATATTATTGATTGATTGATATATTGGAGTAAGTGTTTTTTCAGTTCTGTATGCTTCATCTTCTTTTAAGATTTTATATTCAGGATGAATCATTACTAGGCTTTTTCCATTTTTCTTAAGCAGTCCGAAACATACAACTGTTTTTCCATATGAAAATTCTTTGTACTGATTATTTGAAAAATAAAAAAATCTAAGTTTTAACCTTTCTGTCCCATCATCCAAAATCACCTGTAATACTCTTCTCCCAAAGAATAGAATCTTGCTATCAATAACTCTTCCTTGAGTTAAATTTTTTTGATCAGCTATGGCATCAGTGATTGTGATTAATTCTGTCTTATCCTCATATCGGATGGGTAGCAAAAAAAGTAGATCTTCAATCTTTCTTATATTCTGACTGCTCAGCTTTTCAGACAAAGATGGACCTACTCCTCTGAGCTTATCTAACTCATCATTCATATCAAGCATTAGATAAAAAACATGAGGTTTCTTAACTAATGACTAGAATTGCTTCAGCCTCAATATCTACTCCTTTTGGTAGTGCCGAAACTTCTAGGACTGCACGTGCAGGATATGGGCTATCAAAATATTCTTCCATAACTTCATTAACAGCAGAAAAATCATTTAAATCTGTAAGAAAGATTGTCAGCTTGCATATATCGTTCAAGCTACCGCCTGCTTCTTTGGCTATAGCTTGAATATTCGTAAAAACTCTTCTCGCTCTGTCCTTAAAGTCACCACTCACTATCTCCATTGAGGCAGGATCAAGAGGGATCTGTCCTGATATGAATACTAAGTTTTCAGTTGATCTTGCTTGCGAATATGTTCCAATTGCTATAGGTGCATTCTCTGTATGTATTACTTTAATCATAACCTTCTCCCTAAAAATATATTTTATCTGCCCTCGCGAGAAATACGATGTACACTGTTCATTTTTTTTATATTTCTCATAATATTTGCTAAATGAACTCTATCTTTTACGCTTAATGTAAAAATAAGCTCAGAATGATCTTCATGTCCAGCTACAGTAACGGATTCAATATTTGAATTTGAATCTGCAATTGTGCTGGCTACTTCAGCGAGTACGCCTGTCTTATTATCAGTTTCTACATGAATCTGTGATATAAATTCTCTATCAATATTTTCTTTCCATCTAACCGAGAGCCATTTATTCGGATGTTTTCTAAATGTTTTTAAATTTCTACAACTGTCCCTATGAACAACAACACCACGTCCAGAGCTCATATATCCCATAACATTGTCACCAGGAATAGGATTGCAACAGTTTCCATAGGTCATAACCATACCCTCTGTTCCTTGAATAACCAAGCTACCCTGCTCAGAAGTTTTATTTTCCTGATGCTCTTGGGCAAGATGTCTTGCTGTTAATGGTGCTAGTCTGTCTCCAAATCCGATTTGTTCATAGAGTGATCTGAGATCTTTGACACCCAATTGTGAGAAAACTTCTTTCTGTCTTTTTTTGCCAATCTTTCTCAAAGAGGTTCCAATTTCGGTAAGAGCACTGTTCAACAAATTTCTTCCTAGATCATAAGCATCACTCTTCCTGATATTTTTTAAATAACCCTGAAGACTGGATCTTGCTTTTGCGGTTACAGCAAAGTTGATCCAATCTGGATTTGGTTGTGCCCCTTTCTTGGTTTTGATTTTTACTGTTTGTCCATTCTGCAACTCAGTTTTAAGTGGTGATAATTCTCTATTTATCTCAGCCGCAACACATTCATTTCCAATATCTGTGTGAACAGCATATGCAAAATCGATCACTGTTGAACCTCTTCTCAAAGGTATAATGTCTCCACCAGGCGTGAATACGTAGATTTTATCGGGAAATAAATCTATTTTGACATTTTCTAAAAATTCAGCAGAGGTCATATTTTCTTGAAATTCACCTACTTTATTTAACCAATCACTTGCTTGTGAAAGAGAAGGAGACAAGTCTTTTTCTTTTGTCTTATACTTCCAATGAGCAGCGACACCGGACTCTGCAAGTCGATCCATTTCTTTGGTTCTGATTTGAATTTCTATTGGAAGTCCCTTTGGCCCAAATAATGTTGTATGTAAAGATTGGTAGCCATTTTCCCTCGGAATAGCAATATAATCCTTAAATCTTCCTGGCATAGGTTTATATAAATTATGAACAACACCCAGCAATTTATAGCAATCATTGACATTTGATACAATTATTCTAAACCCAAAAACATCTACCACTTCATCTAAATATCTTTTTTTATTCTTCATTTTTTTATAGATGCTATAAAGTTCTTTTTCTCTCCCAATAACCTCTCCATTTATCTTTTCATCATTCATAGAAAGAATTATTTTTGATGAAATTGTTTTTACTAATTTTTTCTGACCGCCCTTACTTTTTTTTATTGCTTTATTTATTACCTTATATCTGTATGGATATAGATGACGGATACAAAGATCCTCCAGTTCATTTTTAATATTATTTATACCTAAACGATTTGCTATAGGTGCATAGATATCGAGTGTTTCTCTAGCTTTGACTTTCCTTTTTTTGTCCGGAAGGTGCTCAAGTGTTCTCATGTTATGTAAACGGTCAGAGAGTTTTATCAAAATAACACGGATATCTTTTACCATTGCAAGAATCATTTTTCTGAATGTTTCTGCTTGTGCTTCTGCTTTATTTTCGAATTTAATCTGATCAATTTTGCTCACACTGTCAACGAGTGAAGCTACCTCTTTATTAAAGATTTTTTCTACATCTATTAAAGTAATATTTGTATCTTCAACAACATCATGCAGAAGCGCTGCAGATATTGTTTGTTTGTCCATTCTCATTTTAGAAAGAATTAGTGCAACAGATAAAGGGTGACAGATGTATTGTTCTCCACTCATACGAGTTTGATTTTCATGAGCAGACGCACCATATTCATAGGCTTTTTTTATAAACCCAAGATCAGATTTTTTTAGATATGAGGAAACATTACCCAATAAGTCATCTAATAGTATTTGAGGTCTATTAGATTTTTTATTTATTTTTTTTCGGATTATTTGTGCGTAATCCATCTTAATCTGTTGAGGAGAGAAACTTGATGATGATTACGATTATTCTGAAGCTACTGCCTTCCTATGGATAGGCTTTGAAGCGGCATGATATCGTCACCTTCGTCTTCTACTTGGATCAATTCTTGTGCGTCCATCGCATCCATTTCTTTTAGAATGTTTTCTGACATTTTGCCCTCGGCAATTTCCCTGAGCGCTATGACTGTAGGCTTATCATTTTCTATATCAACCAACGGGTCTCCACCATTTGCAATTCTTTTTGCCCTCTTTGATGCAAGCAAAATCATATCAAAGATATTATCGATTTTATTCATGCAGTCTTCTACAGTTATTCTGGCCATAAGTTCTCCTATTACATTATTGACCGATCATTGATTATTTTAAACCATTTATCAGTTATTTACATATAATATCTCGTTAATTTTTTCTATTAACTTTAGATTTTTTGTGCTGTTTGCCTCATTCTCACTCATAACAATAGATTCAAGTTCTTTTATTGCAGTCTCTAGGTCATCGTTAATGATACAGTAATCAAAATCGGACCATTGAAGCATGTCATGATTGGCCTCTTTAATTCTTAATTCGATAGTTTTTGCATCATCGGTTGCTCTGTTAATTAATCGTTTTTGAAGCTCATCCTTGGATGGGGGCAGGATAAAAATAGAGACACATTCAGGTATGGACTGCCGAACTTGTCTGGCGCCTTGCCAATCTATTTCTAAAATAGCATGTGCACCATGACATAAAATCTTTTCAATTTCCTCTCTACTTGTTGCATAGAAGTTGTTAAAAACTTTCGCGTGTTCAATAAACTTATTATCATTTTTAAGTTTCATAAACTCATGCTTGCTAACAAAAAAATAATCTTCCCCCTCATTTTCATTTATTCTGGAGGCTCTTGTTGTATAAGAAATTGAACATTTAATGTTTTCATTGCCTTTGATAAGAGATTTCACTAATGTCGTCTTACCTGCTCCTGAAGGAGCAGAAATCACGAATAATTTTGAGGTTGCATTCATCAGTAGTTATCAAATTCACTTTTTTTAATAGTGGACTATTATTTCATCAATAATGATCTTTATGAATATAAATTTAACTATAATGAAGCGCAGTGATTTAAAGTCTCCAAATTGAAGGAAAATAATTATGCGTATAGACAAGAGAAAACCTGACCAATTGAGAAAAATTGATTTTAAATTAGACTTTATTAGATCATCAGGGGCTAGTGTTCTCGCCTCATTCGGTTGTACCAGAGTATTATGTACTGCCACAATTGAAAACAATGTACCGAGGTGGATGAAAAATAAGGGACATGGCTGGGTAACGGCTGAATATGGCATGCTACCAGGATCCACAAATCAGAGAAATATGAGAGAGTCTGTGAAAGGAAAGCAAAGTGGCAGGACTGTTGAAATACAAAGACTAATTGGGAGATCACTCAGAGCCGCTGTTGACCTTGAAGCTCTCGGTGAGAGAACAATCATATTAGATTGTGATGTAATTCAGGCAGATGGAGGTACAAGAACTACTGCAATAAACGGCGCATTTATAGCTCTGAGCAGCGCAGTAAATACTTTGTTTGATGATAGAAAAATAGATTCTGTCCCAATAAAAAAATTTCTTGGGGCTATTTCTGTAGGAATTTATAAAAATGAAGTAATTATGGATCTAAATTACAATGAGGATAGCCAGGCTGACACAGATATGAATATTGTAATGACAGAAGATTCTGAGTTTATTGAGATTCAGGGAACAGCAGAAAGCGGATCTTTTAGCAGTGATCAGTTGGCATTGATGCTGAATTATGCAAAGAGGGGTATTAAAGAAATAACTTTGCATCAAAAAAAATCATTATTATCGAACTAAAATTTCTAATAGAAATGTCTAGTCTGAATGAAAATATAATTGTTGTTGCAACAAATAACAAAGGCAAGCTTAGGGAAATCAAAAATTATTTTGATCCCTTTAATTGCGTTCTCATTTCACAACATGATCTTAAGATAGAGTCGCTTCCAGAAACTGGTAATAGTTTTAAGTCAAATGCCCTTCAAAAGGCGATTCATTTAACTTCATATACGAATTATCCAATAATTGCTGATGACTCTGGACTAGTAGTTGAAACGCTTGATGGAGAGCCGGGCATATACTCTGCAAGGTATGCTGGTGACCAGTCAAATGATGATGATAATATCGACCTTCTACTAGACAGAATGAGTCAAAAAAAAAATAGAAAAGCATATTTTCATTGTTCTCTAGTATATTTAGATCCCAAAGACACTTCAAATCCATTATCAATTGAGACCCAATGGCATGGGACTATATGCAATGAAAGATCGGGTGATGGGGGATTTGGTTATGACTCAATTTTCTTTATACCAGATCTTGGTAAAACGGCAGCAGAAATATCCTTACAGGAAAAAAATAAATGCAGTCATCGGGGTCAGGCAATAACCTTATTGATAGACCGACTGAAAGAAGATAATCTTATTTTTCATAAAGGAAACTAATAATGTTTTCTTACCCGTCCTCAATGTATGTTCATTTGCCTTGGTGCTTGTCAAAATACCCATATTGTGATTCTAATTCACATGTTTTGGTCAATGAATCTGATTTAAGCAAATACACTGAAGTTATTGTCAAAGATATAGAAAATGAGGCTAATAAATTTAAAAAATCAAAGTTGAGGACAATTTTTATTGGAGGCGGGACACCAAACTTATTTGATCCATTTAGTATCTCAGAAATATTAGATTCAATTAGTACCAATTTTGATACTGAGAGCAATTGTGAGATTACAATGGAAATCAATCCGAGATCTATAAATGAAGCTCAGCTCATGCAATATAGAGCTGCTGGTGTTAATCGTCTTTCAATATGTGCGGAGAGTTTAAATCAGAAATTATTGAAATCAATTGGCAGAGATCATGATCCAAAGGATATAGTATCCGTTTTTAAGGCTAGTGGTAAAGTTGAGTTTAAATCTATCAATATAGATATGATGTTTGGGTTGCCAGATCAGACCAGAGTCATGGCAAAAGACGACATAAAAGGGATTATTGAATTATCGCCAGAACATATATCATACTGTCAGCTGTATGATGAGCCAAATAAAAAATTTTTCTATGACAGTTCAAGTGATTTCTCATCAGATGATGAACAAAATTATCTTCAAGAAGATGGTATGAGATTGCTAGAAAAAGCAGGGTATACAAGATATGAGATTACCTCATTTTCGAAAAAAGATTTTGAGTGCAAACATAACCTAAATTATTTTAGATTTGGTGATTATATTGCGGTTGGAGCAGGATCTCACGGAAAATATCGATTAACAAAAAACGATATGATTAGATATCAAAAATCATCTGATCCTGACACTTACATGAAAAAAATAATTTCTGATAAATGTAGTTATACAGAGAAATTGTTGAGCGATTCGGATAAGGTATTTGAGTTTATGCTCAACAATCTGAGATTAATGTCGGGATTTTCGATAGTTCACTTTGAGTCTGCCACTGGTCTAAAATACAATATAATCGAGAGGAAACTGAGTGAACTCAATAACTTAAATCTAATGGAATATTATCAAAATGGATATTGGAAACCTACCGCGCTGGGATTTCAATTTTTAGATAATTTACAGTGTGAGTTTTTGAAATTTTGATTAAATTTTTTTCTATTTGTCTATGTATATAATTAATATAGAGAAATCTTTATGCACACTAATTAAAAGGAGCAGAATTTTACTTATAAAATTGGTCTCATTTCAGCTAGATATAAATAAATATATTATAAATCATTGATATAATTGGTATTTATCAAAGTGTTCATATTTTAATCATTTTAACAAATATCCTTTAATTAATACTATCGAGGAAAAAGATTCAATTTTCTTACACAGGTTTATCCACAGGTTTTGTGGATAAGTATAGGTAGTAAAATAGCTTGAAAAAACATTAGTTTACAGCTATCCTACGCGACCACTTAATGTGAGCCTATTATTTAACGGATACCGAATATTATGAAAAAAGAAATACATCCTGAATATCGTGAAGTTCTCTTCCATGACACTGGTGTGGACAAGTACTTTCTAATTCGTTCAACTCTAGAAACAACTGAAACAAGAGAATGGGAAGACGGTAAAACCTATCCTTACTATCCTGTTGAGATATCATCTGAGTCTCATCCCTTTTACACGGGCAAGCACAAGATTGTTGATTCAGCGGGAAGAGTTGACAAATTTAAGAAGAAGTACGGAAAAAACTAACAAAAATTTATTTCTTTTAATTCATGAACCTCCAATGGATAAAAAATACTGCAAAATAGAAATGCCTGATCGAACCGATCCAATCGAGCTCGAAATTATGAGAGGAAACATAGGTCCAGATGTCATCGATATAAGCGATCTATATAAAAAAAATTCCTTATTCACATACGATCCTGGATTTCTCTCAACTGCAAGTTGCCAGAGTAATATAACATTCATTGATGGTGACGAGGGAATATTACTCTATCGTGGATATCCAGTAGAGGAGCTTGCAGAATCTTCATCATTCATTGAGGTTGCTTATCTCCTTTTGTATGGGGAGCTACCTAATAATACTATGCTTGAGGATTTTTCAGATTCAATTACTCAACACACAATGTTAAATGAAGGTATGTTGAGATTATTCAATGGTTTTAGATATGATGCTCATCCGATGGCAATGGTATCAGCGATTGTGGGCTCAATGTCAGCGTACTATCATGATACTATGGACATTAATAGCGCGCGTGCAAGAGAAATATTTACTCATAGAATTATAGCAAAATTACCAACTATTGCAGCAGCAGCTTATAAGCATTCAGTTGGGCAACCATTTATATACCCCTTGAATACGCTAAATTATTGTGAAAATTTATTGCATATGTTTTTTTCTGTTCCAGCAGAGCAAAGAGATATTGATCCAATTGCAGCAGAAGCATTAGATTTGCTTTTTACATTACATGCTGATCATGAGCAAAATTGCTCAACATCAACAGTAAGAATGGCGGGTAGCTCTGGAGCGAACCCATACTCAGCAATCGCTGCAGGAATCTCAGCTCTGTGGGGCCCTGCCCATGGAGGTGCCAATGAAGCAGTTCTCAGGATGCTCGTGGAAATCGGCAGTAAAAAAAATATTGAAAAATATATTGATAAAGCGAAAGACAAAGATGATCCCTTTCGGTTAATGGGATTTGGCCACCGTGTCTATAAAAATTATGATCCTCGAGCAAAAATTATTAGAAAAATGTGCCATAAAGTTCTTAATCAAAAAGGAAGTGCAAATTCACCGCTACTTGAATTGGCAATTGAATTGGAAGAGATTGCACTAAGAGATGACTATTTTCGCGAGAAGAACTTGTATCCTAATGTAGATTTCTATTCAGGAATAATATATCAAGCACTTGGTATTCCCACATCAATGTTTACTGTTATGTTTGCAATTGGAAGAACAGTCGGTTGGGTTTCTCACTGGAGAGAGATGATTACGGATCCCAATTCAAAAATTAGCAGACCTAGACAGCTGTATACAGGCCCGGAAAAAAGAAGTTATATCTCAATTGAAAATCGGTAATTTGGTCATATAAGCTTCTTCAAAGAACTAATTTTCAATCTTTTAATAGGTTTGCCATCAATTCTGCTCAAAGGGCGTTGTTTAATATCTCTAGAGTTAAAAATCACGATTTCAATAATCATGTTTCCATAAAGCAAACTTAGACCACAAAAGACTTTATTTACTTTTTTATTAAATTTAATTTTTTTATCAAAAAATTTATATTTTATTTCGTTTTTATCTAATATTTGGGTTACGTTATAAATGTCTTCTGAGCCTAGATGTATGTTTATAGATGATGATGAAGATGCGGTTCCGCTGACTACTGGACCTACAACATAGGCCTGGAAATCGACAAATAAATCCATTATTTCGATTGCAGTTGATCTCATCAGCTCAATATACTCAGTATGTGTTACTGGTATGAATAGTTGATAGTGTTCCTTTAAGCATTTTTCTATTTCATAATTTGAAGGCAAGCACCCTAAATTTTCTATATTTAAATTTTTAGCAGCTTTGTTTTTTGCTGCACTAAAATTTTCAATGCCCTGAGAAACAATAATTTTTGCTGATTCTTGAGCAAGAATTTTTTTTAATCTTTTTTTTGTAAGTTTATCCAAGTTTCTAATTAAATATATTCATTGACTTATTTTCATTATCGCAGTTAGGAAGAGATTCATTCGAAAAAATTTCAAAAATTATTTCGTCCGTAGTGTCCGGTTCTGCGGGGCATCCAGTATTTTTGGAAATCCTGACAGTAGTCATATTATTTGGCATTTTAGTTATATTTTGAGGTGAGTTCTCTAATGCCACGCGCATCAGCTCAATCCATATTGGTAATGCAGTTCTTGAACCCTGTTCACCTGACCCCAACGGATCATAATTATCATTTCCAACCCATACAACAGATGTTAAATCATTATTGAAACCAGCAAACCAAGCATCTCGATAATCATTTGTTGTTCCAGTTTTG
>MDTC01032807.1_pt1 | contig 10065 bp, 8 predicted proteins | sample 811181 | NCBI WGS metagenome assembly MDTC01 (sample SAMN05326644, study PRJNA326480) | marine metagenome | isolation source: seawater | place: Pacific Ocean: North | collected 2011
AAGATTTTAAGGCCTGAAAATCTGGATCATATCTGCGGTTAAAGCCCACCATCAAGGTTGCGTCTTCTTCCTCAACGACAGCTAAGCAAGCTTGAACTCTCGAAATATCTAAATCTACTGGTTTTTCACAAAAAATTGCCTTTCCTGCTTGCGCAAATTTTTCAATGAGTTCAGCATGGGTATCGGTTGGAGTACAAATAATTACCCCATCAACATCGTCAGACACTAAAATTTGGTCGATGGTTCGAATATCGCAACCATATTGGTCCCGGACTAATTGAGCATTGGCACTAACAGGATCAGCTACTGTTACTAATTTTACTTTTGGTACAGATGAAACGGCACGGGCATGAACCTGCCCTATTCTTCCAGCGCCCAAAAGAGCAATGCTTGTCATATCATATCCTCTGTTCAGGGGTGTCAGGATGTTATCGCGAACAGTCAAATGAGTTTCTTAGATAACATTTTTTCTCAAGCGGTCATAGGAAATATTAGTTTTCTACTTTTTAATAATTAAATAAGACACTCTATAAGCTTCCATTTACAAAAGTGCACTCTTTAAACTCTTTACAACAAAATCCTGGTTCTCATTTGTTAGCCCGAAATATAAGGGTATAGAAATAGCTTCCTTGGCATATGCCTCAGCGTTAGGAAATTGCCCTGGTTTAAATCCTTTGCGCTGGTAAAATGGTTGAAGGTGCACTGGCATATAATGCAGGTTCACACCAATATCCTGTGATTGCAAAAACTCAAAAACTGACCTGTGTTGCTCTACACTCACTCGTACAACATACAAATGCCAACTCGATATTGTATCAATGGATTGGATTGGGGTCTTTAGTGGTAGACCATCCAACATTCTATTGTATCTTTTTGCAAGCCCAAACCTCCGCTGAACTACTTTATCTAGGCGCTTCATTTGAGAGCTGCCCAAAGCTGCCTGTAGTTCAGTCATGCGATAGTTGTAACCGAGTGTGATTTGTTCGTAATGCCATGGACCGAAAGAGTCATTTTCCATCAAAGCTGGATCACGCGTTACTCCGTGGCTACGGGCAAGTGACATGTTTTGCGATAACTTGGCCGAATTAGTCGTTGCAACGCCACCCTCGGCTGTTGTGATAATTTTGACTGGGTGAAACGAAAAGACGGCAATGTCGCTATAACGACAATTGCCAACCGGTTCACCCTCAAATGACGCGCCAATACAATGACTGGCATCTTCAATAATTCGAATGCCATACTTATCTGCAATCCCATGTATCGTTTTCATGTCAGCTGATTGACCACACAAATGGACTGGTATTATGACCTTTGGAAGTTTAGCTGTCTTTTCTAATTTTTCGCGTAGGGCTTCAGGGCACATCGTATATCGAACTGGATCAATATCTACAAAATCAATCTCTGCACCACAATAGATCGCACAATTAGCTGTGGCCACAAAAGTTGTTGGGACGGTCCAAACCATATCCCCTCGTCCAACCTCGAGTGCTAGACATGCGATATGTAAGGCTGCTGTTGCTGAATGTACTGCCACTGCGTGATTAGCTTTCGTATGGCTCGCAACAGATTTTTCAAATATTGGAACATTTGGGCCTTGGGTTAAATAGTCTGAATTCAGAACTGAAACCACTGCATCAATATCAGCCTGTGATATATCTTGTCTTCCATAAGGCACAGCATACGGCAGGTGCTCTCGACCTTTTCGGTGGTTTCTATTCATATTCTTTCCATTCGAACAAGTGGGATACTCTCTACTGTTGAGAACTTAATTTTACAAATTGTAATATCTGATTTTTTTTTGGGCAGCAGGTTGAATAGCTTTAGATACGATCTGATTATAGCAACAAACTTATGGTTTGATATTGTTTTAAACATCAGAGCTGATGACCTCATAACATAGTTCAGCAGCGCTTTTGCGACTTTTGAAAAACCGTGAAGCAGCCAGTCGCAGTTCTTTCAACTTTTCAGGGGATTGGGCAATAGTTATAATAAAATTTTTCATTTGGTCTGGTGAATTAAATGACTTGAATATTCCCTCTTCTGCAGCCTCTTTTGCAATAAAATCAATCCCAAATGTTGAGGGGCCCATCATTACTGGGCAGCCTGCTGATAATGGTTCGACAATGTTATGACCACCCCAGTCACTGAAGCTAGCACCTACAAAAACAATATCAGCCATGCCTAAATAGATATCCATTTCTCCGATTGTATCTCCAATAAAAATTTGAATTTTGTCGGAGATATTGTTGTTGTATTCACTACGTTTAAATGAAATGATACCGGCTTTTTTTGCTTTTTGACCTATGGCGGCAAACCTTTGAGGGCTGCGGGGGACCCAGATAATTTTAATGGATGGAACCTGTTTTAATAAATCAATGCAACAGTCCATCAAGATATCTTCCTCAGCTTTGATCGAGGAAGAAATCATAAAAGTAAATTGTTTTCCAGCCCAAGCGTTTCTCCAGGATTGACCTTTTGAAATTGACACGGGGTCGCGTGGAGTGTCCAATTTTAGCTCACCAGTTATTGTAAGGTCTTTTTTTAGGACGCCAGCAGCTTCATATCTTTTTACAAAGTCTTCAGCCCGAGTAAATATATGGTCAAACAATCTGTACATGTGCAAACCACTTCGCCTCCAAGTCTTTAATCGTGGCATTGATTTCTCTAATAAATTGCCATTAGCCAGATACATGGGTACGCCAAGTTTATCAGCCTCTAAAAGCATTGCTGGCCATATTTCGACTTCAAGCACTATTCCACATTTGGGGCGAGCGCGTCGTAAAAACACTTTAACGAATATAAAAAAATCTAGTGGCATGTAACGATGAGTCACTCGAGGATTATTACCAAAAAACCGTTTACCTGCTTCAAGTCCTGCAGGAGATAAATGAGTTAGTAAAATGTTATACCCATTATCAAGAAAAACCTTAACCAACGGACGGGCGGCGTTCATTTCCCCTAAGGAGGCAGCGTAAAACCATATTGCATCAGAATGGCCAATTGCTCCCAAGCCAAAACGATCTGCGAGTTGTTTTAAATGTGATGGTTCTTTTAAACTGCGAAACGCGGCAAGCGACAATGAACATAGAATAATTAACGGCGAAATAGTCTGATATAAGCAATATATTAGTAAAGTAATTACTGGCAATCGGTGTCGTTTGGGGTAATGGATCATAAATTTTTCCTGATTTTCCCAAATTATTAAATTGTTTAGTCAGCTAAACCAACATTAGTAATTACGTTTCTGTCAAATTTTAATTTTGTGTTTCATTCATAATATTTAACAAAGTTTTGACGTCTTTTTATTAGATAATTTAAATACTGGGCTATTTATTCATTGGTCTAGCAATTAAACACCTGAATTCTAAGGGATGACAAATAGTGTCATCAAATATAAATAATATTATTTTTTCAACATGATCGTAAATTCATAAAGAGGGTAATCGTGATAAAGGCTTACTTTCTTGCTGAGATTTAAGGCCCATGTCAAAATAACTGCTGGATCATAATGTTGGTTTTTTTCAAGCTCATAATCTGCTGTTGTAGATAAAAAGTTTAAAGCTACGCCTTCCGTGGAGAGCTGAAACATTTTTTCAAGTGTAGCTTTTGCAGCCGAGGTAGCTTCTTTATATTTATAGGATAGAGCACCTGACAATATCGCTACATCAATTGTTTCAAAATCGTATTCAAAAATGGTGCCTTGATAAAATTGAACATTATCTTGCAGATGACGCTCTCGACAACTTTCAATCATATTTTTGGAAATGTCTAAGCCAATATATTGATAATCTTTAATATCTGACTTTTTGAGATAATGAAGAAAATCCCCTAAACCACACCCAACGTCTAAAATAGTTTTGCTGTTAAGGTTAAAATCTTTAATAAGATAGTCAAAACGTAGTTCTTGGCTTTCTTGACTTCCCCAACCCACTGCTCTGACATCATCGTCCAATTCCAGAACACGAGAATCAACAAAATCTGTTACCGCTTTGAGGTTTTCAAACCCATTGGTCATTAACTGAATCCAAAAAATTCTGATGCATTGGAGTAAAGAATTTTATTTTTTTCCAAAGCACTCACGGTATGTTGGTCAAACACTGCGATACTTTGATCAAGCGTGGCCTTCAAGCCACGGTCTGGGTAATCTGAACCGTAGAAAATCCTATCAAATTTCATACTCCGCATTCCATAAATCATATCTGTGATCACAGAACTGCCTCGGTAGTATAAAAAAGAATAGGAAATATCAAAATATAGATTTGGCACACGCTTCGCTAGCATAACAAAATCAAGAACATGATGGCCACCCATATGTGCGACAATAATTTTTGTATCGGGGCATGAGTTTGCTAATTTTACATATGACAGGGCATCGAACCCTTGCATTATGTGAGTTCCATCTGGAAAAGCATCAATCAAAACTGGAACTCCAAGGTCACCAGCCCTCCGAACAAGTGCTTTTGTAGAGGCGCTACCAATAGAAAATTCTTGCAAACGTGGATGAAGTTTAAGGCCACAAAACTGCAAACTTTTTATCGCTTGTTCTAGATCATTTAAACAATTTGAGTGCTCAGGATGAACATTTACGAATCCATGAAGCGATGGATAATCGGATAACGCATCAGAAAATTCTTCTTTTGACCAATTTTGCGATAGAAGATGTAAGACAATACAATGGTCTATTCCTGCCGCTTTACGGTCTTGCTCAAGAGCATCTGCTGCCTCTGAGGGATTGCTATATTTGTTAGAATCCAAGTGGAGGTGGGTATCAATGACTATCTGATTCATGTGACTTTGATTGTGAGAAGTTTCTCAGCTTTATTAGCCAACTTTTGCGCATCTGTGGGTGTTTTAGAGGTGGATAAAATATATCCCATCCTATCTCCATCATGTGCTGCATCGGACATAACGTCACCCAATCTTACAAAAGGTTCTGCTTCTACATTGGCAATTTTATCCAGGCTGTCAAACCCGTCAATGGCGATTACTGTTCCAGGTTTTGATGGAATAAAACGCAAAACTGCCGAGTACCTTGGTGAAATTCTGTTAAACATCAAGTCACTCACTTTTTTGCCACAAGCATTCAAAGCAGTGGCAAGTGCGATATTTACACCACTAATAGTAGGCACTAATTTATCAAAAACCATGAAGCCACCTCCCCTACCAGCGGCTTCAATAAAAAAAATTTCTTGTTGGTCTGTTGTGATTAACTCTATATGGCCAGGACCATCCTGTAAATTCAATGCTTGATAGGCTTTTCTCACAGCTGACTTAATTTGCTGCAGAGTTTTAATTTCTACAAGTGGCGATGCTAGTTCTGATGCAACTGTATTATTTGTTCCTGTTACCTTTTTCTTTTGTGTAATAGCTAGAACATTAATGACACCATTGTGTGCGAAAACCTCAGCGGTATATTCGGTTCCATTAATAAACTCTTCTACAATAATGCAATTTGACTTTGATGACTTGAACGCTTCGTCAAATGCAGTTTCGATATCAATTTTATCTTGATGACTGTTTAGTTTTGTTATGCCCCTACTGCCAGAACCGTCCACTGGTTTTATAATGACCGGAAATTTTAATGCTTTGATTTTTTTCTGGAACTCTTCAATTGTGGATGCCTTGAACCAGTTTGGGCCAGGTATATTGTACTGACCCCATCTTTTCCGCTGAGTTACTTTGTTAATGAACAAATCAACGTCTTCAAGAGAAATGCCTGGCAGCGAATAAATAGTCCGAAGTGTGGCTGCTGTTTTCATTCCTGCCTCGGAGGTAAAACTGCTGACACCATCTGGATATATCTTATGTTTTGATAGCTCTTTTTGAATGCCATCAATATCGAAAATGTCCATGCATAAGACAAGATCAGCATCAGCAAAGCCCTCTGCATGCGGATCATCGTCGATAGCCACAATTTTTAAACCTGCTAATTTAGCTTGTTGTATAGCGTATTTTTGCCATTTGCCAGCGGTCACAGCAACTAGCCATGTCATGAGGAAGCCTTTTTAATAATTTCTGTAATGCGTTCTAGACCTCTGCCATCAATGAGGCTTCTTCCAGCGGTTACAATTTTCTCTAATTGTTTTGGCTTATCTAGATCATCTAGGCTGTTTCCAAGTATGACAGAATGACGAGAGCATTCTTTGATGATCGTATCTTCAAATTTTGTTTGGGCAAATGCGAGGGCTGGCCGTCCCGCCGCCAACGCCTCAAATAGACACCCTCCACCATTTGTAACCATCCAATCTGCTTCATTTATAACTTGGGGTATATTTTTTTCATTTTTGCTAATCTTATATGGTCGATTGTAATGGAACGTTGATGAAAAAGGCCCTCGAACCAAATGAACGTCATACCCTCTATCATGAAGTTGGTCTGCTACATGAAAACCAATTTTTTTCACATCTCCCCCACCAACCATTACTAGAACCCTTTTCCCTAGGTTTTTGCTATTACAGGGTTCTAAATCTGAAATTTTGGGATCTATCATCAAGTATTTAAAGCCTTCATAAACTTTAAGGTTAGCTTTGGGTTTCTGGTGGGCAAAAGCGACAATATTAATGGCTACTTTCTGTTTTTGGAACCAATCGAGGCCAATTAGCAATCTTGCTGTTTTGAAATTTTCATCAAGGTTAATTTTTGTTGTAAGGCTAACGTCTATTATGACAATTTGATCGGAAAAATCTGTCCAAGATTGCAAAGATTTCAAGTCTACCATGCAGGCATTCATCTGCGATTTGTTTAAATAATGACAGAGATTTCTGCACCTATTGAAGTGACCAAACCCAACCTTCTCGTTTGCTTCGTAAACAATTGAGACTCGGGTCATGACTTATCTATGCAGGACCAATCAAGACGGTCACCAAGGCTAAGATCTTTATTAGCTTTCGTGCCAATAATATCATCAAAGTATTTTGTATGTAAGCCAAACCCTGGCCGGACTGATCTAATATTTTTGTTGGTTAAAATTTCACCTTTTTTTATATTTTTTGCTACATAAAGAGAACGGCCACCACTATAATTATCCATCACACTTTGAGGTAAGTCGTAGCTTGGCAAGCCAAGCGCTGCCTCTGCTTCGCGGACACCCTCGCACATCAATCTAAACTCATTGCTGGCCAAAGAAAAATTTCCATCGACTGAATCGCTATTATGATCCGGTTTTATATGTTTCTCAATTAAAACTGCACCTAATGTTGTAGCAACAACAGGTGCCACAAAGCCGAGACTATGATCAGATAAACCAACATCTAAAGCGTAATCATCCCGCATCATTGGTATACTCAACAAACCCATTTCCTCGATAGGTGTTGGATATGCTGTTGTACATTTTAACAATATAATTTCCACCCCTTCTGATTGAAGAACAGAAACTGCGAGATCGATATCCTCTTTACGTGCAATTCCTGTTGAAACAATGACTGGTTTTTTGGTCTTTGCTATCCTCTTTAGCAAATTAACATCGTTGATTTCTGGTGAAGCAACCTTGTAAGCGCAAACGTCAAAACCTTCTAGGAAATCAACTGCACTGTGGTCAAATGGGCTCGAAAAGAAAAGTAGTTCGTTGTTATTGGCCTCCTCGAAAATCTGGGCATGCCATTCCCAAGGTGTGTAGGCGACGTTATACAAATCCCACAATGTTTTATAAGAGGCCCAAGGCGATGTTTTTGGTATTTTAAAATCAGGCTTTTCACATTTCAAAGTAATTGTATCAGCAGTATAGGTTTGAAGCTTTATTGCATCTGCGCCAGCAGCTTTTGCCTGTCTGACTAAATTTAATGCCTGTTGCAAATCACCGTCATGATTTGCTGATATTTCTGCTACTATCAGTACGGGCGAGCCCTTTCCAAGTTTTCTATTGCCTATCGATATCGTCATTTTTATCTCTTGAGTAAATTTTTAAGAATAGGCTTAATGATGCGAGTATCAAAATGCCTAATTGTGGATTTACTTTCTCTAAATATAGCCATGATTAAGAAACTTTTTGATCATAGCAAAATTTTAAAATTTTTGTTTTTTCGACTGTCCTTGCACAAAATACAAAACTGATTTTTTAACAAAGATGTTGTGAGGAGCTGTGGGAAATTGATATTCTTTATTTTTAAATTGGTAACGTTCCCTCTCAGGAATATTTTGTCCAATTGTATGGTTTGATGCTAACAAATGACCTCCCCGTTTATGATAACGGTGTTCTACTAGAAGACAAAATGCATCTCTTTGATGCTGACATATTGCTGTTCAATAATAGTATAATTTCACATAAATTGAAAGTGCAATTTTAATTTATGAGCACTGTAATTTGATAGACATCATTTTACACTAATGCTATTTATTAGTCTCGATTTTTTTTATAGAAAGAGTTTCCGTTGAGTGAACGAAGTCGCCAAATCTCTGAAGCTATTTCCATTAAATTTAATGAGCTAGTGTATGAAAAAAAGCGTACTGGTGACGATGTCATTACGCTTTCCCTTGGCGAGGCCTTTTTTGATTTTCCTCAAGTGTCTTTTGATGAAATAGATATGGAGCGCGGGTTCCATTACACAGATAGTCGAGGTCTTCCTGAGCTGCGTCAAAAAATTGTTGAGTACTACAACTCGACTTATTCAGGAAGCCTTTGCCAAAAAGATAATATCCTAATTTCTGCAGGTTCAAAAATACTGGTGTTCATGACTATGATGACAGTTCTGGATCCTGGAGATGAGGTGCTTGCTTTTGAGCCCGCATGGCTCAGCTATGAACACCAAGCTACATTAGCAGGGGCAAAAATTAAATTTGTCCCCATAAATTTTAACCTTAATGACGTAGATGCATTTCTATCTAAAAAGGTAAAGCTGGTTATTTTAAATAGCCCAAACAATCCTGCTGGTACGGTTTACAGTTCAAAAGAAATTCTATCTCTGGTTGAAACATGTCGGCACAGAAACATAACAGTCCTCATAGATGAGGCTTACTCTGATTTTGTTGCCAATGATCGCTTTACCTCAGGCGTATCGATACAACCTGAATTAGATAATGTCATCGTGGTAAACTCTCTCTCAAAGTCAATGGGGTTGTCTGGATGGCGAATTGGCTTTGTAATGGCTAATAAAAGTATAATCGACCAGATGTTAACTCTGAACCAACATTTAATTACTTGTGCACCCACAGTTTTGCAACTTTATCTTGCTAAATATTTTGACAAAATTAGAGCGGTTACTGTTCCACAAGCTCAGAGCATTGAATTGAAAAGGCAAGAAGTTTTGGATAGGCTTGATCAAGCTAATATTAAATATGCTAAGGGTTCATCAACGTTTTACATCCTTATTAATTTAAGTGATTATTTTGAGGATACCTATGATCTCGCGGAACATCTTTTAAATGATCATAATGTTGCTTTGGTGCCCGGTTCCGCTTATGGCGAAAGCACAAAGGGTTATTTGCGGATGTCGATCGGTGTCGAACCGATTGATAGAATTCAACGTGCCATTGACACCATCAAAGACATTCTAGTGAAAAACGAGCGGTTTTTCTGAGAGCGTTTTTGCAATCTTTAAGACTTTTATTAAATAATAGCTTGGGTTTAACGCCATTGGTAGTTTGACATATTCTACACTTTGTCAAAATAAAAATGTTTCGCTACACTGTAAAAAACTGATAAATGGCAGTCATCTGGAATTATATCCTTGTAGGATTTTACCAACTTGCTGTAATTTGAATAAAGACTATCAACTGGAAAATTAGAACCAAACATACATCGATTTTCCCCGAACTGATTTAAACAAGTATCAACTATCGGTGTGATACTTTTGGGCGTCCAATTGTGGTCAAACATGCCAAGGCCTGAAAGTTTACATGTAACATTTTTTAAGTTAGCCAAGCCTGCTATTGATCTAGAAAAATCCTTCAATCCAGAAACACTACGGTCATGTGGGGAGCCAGCGTGGCACAGTGCAACTTTTGTATTTGGCACATCTTGAAGAATTTCGCATGTGGCTGGGATTAGCCCAGGAATAAGCTGAAGATCGAAAGATAGTCCTTTCGAACCTATTAACTTGAGTCCTGCCAACAGGGCGTCTGATTTCAAAA
>MDTC01120070.1_pt1 | contig 10064 bp, 9 predicted proteins | sample 811181 | NCBI WGS metagenome assembly MDTC01 (sample SAMN05326644, study PRJNA326480) | marine metagenome | isolation source: seawater | place: Pacific Ocean: North | collected 2011
AAGAAAAAAAGATTTATTTCCGTTTCCCCGACTCTCCCCCTGCAAGCCAGAAGGTTGTGGACGTTGAGGGTTTATGCAAATCCTATGACGACCTGGAAGTTTTTAACGGGTTGGACTTACGGATTGAAAAGGGCGACCGGATTGCGGTAGTTGGGGTAAACGGCGCCGGTAAATCGACCCTCGTTCGGGTTCTGGCCGGAGTCGAACCCTTTCAGGCAGGGTCCAGAGATATGGGTGTCAACACGGTTATTGGCTATTTCGCACAGCACCAGGCCGAGGAGTTGAATCCGCAAAACGACGTTCTGACGGAGGTTGAGGAGGTCTTGCACGGCAACCCCGACGCCAACCCGCGGGCTGCTCTCGGAGCATTGCTTTTCAGCGGAAACGACGTCTTTAAGAAGACTTCCGTTCTTTCCGGTGGCGAAAGAAACCGGGTGGCATTGGCCAAGTTGTTAATGACTCCCTGTAACTTTCTCATCATGGATGAGCCTACGAATCACCTGGACATCCGTAGTAAGGAAGTTCTCCAGGAGGCTTTGAATTTATTTGAGGGAACCGCCATCATCGTCAGTCATGATCGGTCTTTTCTGGATGGTGTGGTGAGTAAGGTTTTGGAGGTTTCTCCAAACAAGACCCGGATGTTGACCTGCAACGTCAGTGAGTACATGGAGAGACTGGATACCGAAGAGGCTTGAAGTCCCCGTCAAACGGGTGAATGGTTGTAACTTCGACCATGGCCAAGTTGTATTTTCACTATTCCTCGATGAATGCGGGTAAATCCACCGCTTTGCTTCAAGCCAACCATAATTACGGGGAACGGGGCATGTCTACGATGCTCTTTACCGCAAAGCTTGATGACCGTGACGGAGTGGGACTCATCCGTTCCAGAATTGGTATCGATCACAGGGCCTTGGTGTTTGCCGATGGAGATGACCTCCTGGAAACCGTCAAATCCGAGTTGGAAAAGCGACCTCTTGATTGCATACTCGTTGACGAGTCTCAATTTCTCACCAAGTCACAAGTTAAGCAACTGGCCAAGGTAGTTGATGAGGAAGGCGTTCCTGTTCTAACCTACGGAATCCGAACGGATTTTTTAGGCGAGACTTTCGAGGGAAGCAAGTACCTCATGGCATGGTCCGACGAAATCAAGGAGATTAAGGCTATTTGCCATTGTGGCAAGAAGGCGACCATGAATGCCCGGGTCGATTCCAACGGTGTCATGGAGACGGAGGGAGCCCAGATCGAGATCGGTGGAAACGAGCGGTATGTTTCCTTGTGCCGAAGTTGCTTTGCCCAGGCTGAAACAGGCTTGGGGAATTCTAGTTCATAAGTTCTTTTCCCTTTCATGCTTAGCGGAGTGAGCTAAATGTTTTTATCTGTCACCCAATGGGGGGTTTGACTTGTCGATAAAAGGTTTTCAAATTGGTGTTATGAAATTCAAGATTCTTTTGTCTTTTGCCTTCGTCTTTTTTCAGTTTTCGGTTTTGTCGCACGCTCAAGTGCAACTGAATGACTGGACAAATAAGGCCGGTCGGACCATCAAGGCGAAATTCATCAGAGCCGATGCAAACACCGTCACCATTTTTCTCAATGGCCGAAACTTCGTTCTGAAGGTTGCCGATCTGGACAAAGAGTCGCAAGCGCTTGCCCGTAAGCTTTCCGGTTCTTCTTCCCCGACTCCACCGCCCATTCCTTCTGCGGAAGAAAAAGCTACCTCCAGTTCAGTTACGGAAAAACCTTCCATCGGAGGAAAGCTTCTTTTGCCAACGCTTGGCTCCGGAAAGTGGGCCCAGTTTAACTCTGTTTTGGAGACTGCTACTCATGATGTCGCCCTTCACGGGAGCGGAATGTTTCATTTGTACTTGAAGGATGGTAGTCAAAGGCTCCTTGGGGGGCGGCCCATACAGCTGCAGTTTAACCACGGATACTATACGAAACCTCATCCCAAAGGATCGAACTACGCTTATCACGTCTCCCGTACCGACCATCATTATCATTACCGTAAGATCACTGCATTTGAGAACCCTCCGGCTCCCTCTGAAAAGCTTGGCCGTTTGAAGTTGCTGGCCAAGCTTGAGGGCGGAGTCGAGATGGAGATCAATTTTGAGGCCAGTTCACGTCGCGTTGCCATTTGGGGTAAGGCGAAAGATCCCTCGGGAACCGATTATCCAACTATCATAGCACTCCGTTTAACAATGCCTGAGTCTATTTCCGTAAAGGATGGAGAAGGTCTTGCCGATTGGGAGCCTCTTGTCGAAGATACCGCAATCGAGGTTATAACCGCATCGCGGGCCAAGGAGAGAATTCCATACTTGGAAAAATGGGTTGATTTGAAAAAGAAGCTCACTTTTGAAAAGGGAATTGAGTCCGCCTTGACTTCGGGAAAGCTTCTTGGGCGCAGGAAAATGGAAGTTTCATCCAAATCCTTAAGGAACAGCGCGCTCAAGGTTGGTAGTTATTCCGGAGTTTTTCCTTTTCAGTTTCATCGATATTATTACCAACATTCCCAAGGTGGCGAAATCGATAAGGGTAGTTGTCTCGAAATCGAGATCAAATAGGAGGGAATACCGTTGGGCGGTGGGATTTCGCGTTGGGTTTGCCTTAATCTTTTCCGGGTCGCTCGGGTGAATCGGTCTAGTGGAGAAAGAGTTTAAGACAGAGAAAGCCTCCGATAAGCAAAAATCCGAAGGCGAGAGCGAACTTGTTGAAATGACGGTCGATTTTCTCCTTCATCGGTTCCCCGAATTTAGCAATGAGAATCGCAACGAGAAAAAAACGGGCGGACCGACTGATCGCCGAAGCGATGACGAAATGAATTGGATTCATGGCTAGAACCCCGCTTGCGATGGTGAAAATTTTATAGGGAATCGGAGAAAATCCAGCCAGAAAAACAAGAGGCCAACCCCATTCCTCATACCATGCTGATAAACGGATGAATTTTTCTTCGGTGAAACCCGGGACGAAACGGTAGAAGAAACCTTCGAGATGCTCCCAACCGTAAAAGCCAATGGCATAGCCGGCAAGTCCACCGACAACCGACGCAATCGAGCAGATGAGGGCAAACTTTAGAGCTTTGCGGACAGCTCCGAGACAGAGAGGTATGAGCAGGACGTCGGGAGGGATGGGGAAGACGCTGGCTTCGGCAAAGGAAAGAAGAGCGAGCCACGAAGATGATCTCTTCCTTTCGGCCAAGGATAAGGTCCAGTCATAGATCCTACGGATTGGATTTCGAACCTTGGGGCAACTTTTTTTGTCCATGACGGGTCGTTGCAGTTCTTCAACTGGTTTCGTAAACGGAAGGTCTGAGGGTCGCGACGTAGGGGAGCTGCCTGTAGCGTCCGGCATAATCCAAGCCGTAGCCAACCACGAACTCGTCCGGAATGGAAAAGCCGGTCCAGTCCGACCTGAAATCATTTTGCCTTCGGTCGGGTTTGTCGAGGAATACGCAGGAGTGAACTGAGGCGGGTTTCTTGGAGAGGACTTCTTTCTCCACCCGCTTCATGGTGTTTCCGGTATCAAGTATATCGTCGACCAGTAGGACGTGTTTGCCGGAAACTTCCGACTTTAGCGAGCTGAGAATTCGAGGAGCCGTTTCAGGATCAGTTGAGTCACCGTAACTTGATACTCTCATGCAATCGAGCCGTAAGGGAATGGATAGGTTCCGTATGAGATCGGCGGTAAACACGATCGCCCCGTCAAGAAGAGTCACGATGAGAATTTCCTTTCCTTCGTAATGCTTGTCGATTTCGACGCCCAACTCGGCGATGCGCTTACTGATTTTCTCTTCGGAGAGAAGGATTTGCTGGAGATCGTTTTTCAAGGAAGGTGATCGAGTAGTTGATTGATGCTGGATTGCGAGGAGGATGCATAGCCGCCTCCAAATAGATTGAAGTGATTGAGCTCGTGGTAGAGGTTATAAAGAATCTTGCGAATCTTGAACCCCGGGTCGAGAGGATAAGCGTTTTCATATGCTTGGTAAAAGTGAGATGTGAACCCCCCGAACATATAAGTGAATGCCAAGTCGGCCTCCCTGTCTCCATAGTAGCTGGCCGGGTCGTAAACGATTGGTTGACCGTTTTGGTCAACCGATACGTTTCCTCCCCAAAGATCCCCATGGAGCAAGGCGGGTTGGGGTAAGTAGCCGGGGAAGAAAGCAGCCAGGTTTTTTAAGAGGTCGCAACTCCCTGTGAAGCTTTTTCCCTTGCTTTGAGCCAAATCAAGCTGGTGGCCAAGCCTCTGCTCCCGATAAAAGGAAACCCAATCTTCACTTCTGGGATTGGGTTGAGGGGTCGAGCCAATGCAATTGTCTGTGCTCCAACCAAAATGAGGTTGCTTGACTTTATGTAACTGGGCCAACTGGATTCCCAGCTTTTCCTGGCTTGCAGGGGTCGGAATACCCTCCTCGAAAAGGGAAAGGACCAGGAATGATGAACTTTCCGTTAGTCCGTGGCAGATTAAGCGAGGAACCGATACCGAGGAAGTACCTGAAATCTCTTCCAACGCTTGAGCCTCCGCCTTAAAGAACGTCAAGAAAGCAGGATCGTTCTGCTTGAGAAAAAAGGCCCGCCCATCGCGTGCCTTGATCCTCGATGACCTGCTGATGGACCCGCCCGAAAGGGGAGTCGAGTCGCTGAGATCAAAATGCGAGCCTGTTGACTTTGAAATCGCCTCGGCGACGGAAGAGTCGGTGCTAAGGGGGGGCAAGGCTTTTAGGAGGAGGGAAGGTGCCTTTCGAGTTCATCCAAGAGACTTACACAGCCGTCTTCGAGGAGGTCCAATACGATTTCAAATCCAGTTGGGCCTCCGAAATAGGGGTCGGGCACTTCCTGCACGTCCCCGGACACGTAAGAGCAGAAGGGTTTGATTTTCGATTTGAGCTCCGGTTGCGGAGCAAGCGAGGATAGTTCCGAGAAGTTGAAGTCGTCCATGGTCAAGAGTAGATCGGCTCTCTCGAAGTCGTCGCTGGTGACCATGCGGGCTGTACCCCCAATGGGAAGATCACGCTCTTTAGCTGCCTTCAGCATACGTGGGTCGGGGGGCTTTCCGTGGTGTTGTCCAATGGTACCTGCCGAATCACAGGTGATTGCCTTTTCCAAATTACGCTCCTTGAGCAATTTTCGGAAAGTGGCCTCAGCGGAGGGTGAACGGCAAATATTTCCCCAACATACGAAAAGAATGTGCATGCCAATTGTTTAGACGCTGTACTTCACCGATTCAAGACAGAAGCAAATTCACGTTCGGGCAAACTTGACTCAACGAATCGGATGCGAATTATTGTAAGTAGTGATTAAAAAAATAATGATCTTTGGGTGTGGATACTTGGGGGAAGTCTTAGCTTCGCGTTGCTTGGCCAAAGGTTGGCGGGTCTCCGCCCTCACGCGAAATCCTTCGACTGCGGAAAGTCTGCGTGAAAGCGGTGTTCATGAGGTCATTGAGGCCCAGCTACATGAAGATGATTGGCATTCCCTCTTAAACCCTTCCTTTGATTTTGTCGTGAACTGCGTAGGGGCTGCCAGTCGAAGCCCCGAGGGCTATCGCCAGTCTTACCTCGCGGGACAGGAGTCAATTTGCAGGTGGTTGGAGGGCGGGCGGACCGAAACCCTTCTGTTCACCAGCAGCGTATCGGTTTATCCTCAAGGGGGTGGCGTATTGGTAGATGAGTCTTCCGGTACGGAGGGCGTTTCCGAAAGGGGGAGCATCCTTCTTGATGCAGAGAACAAATGCATGTCACCTACAGAGCATGCGGGGAGAAGCTTTGTATTGCGATTGGCCGGGCTGTATGGTCCTGGTCGGCACTTGTTGGTGGAAAAGCTCAAGAAAGGGGAGCCTTTCGATGGGAATTCTTCCCGCACCCTCAACCTTATTCACGTCGAGGATGCAGCTAGCGCAACCCTGAGCTGTCTCGAGTCGCCACAAGGTTTGAGTGGTGGTATCTACAACGTGTCGGACGGAAGTCATTTTTCTCGAGGAGAAATCGTCCACTGGCTGGCTAGCAGACTTGACGTTGATATTCCTCCATTCCTGGAATCCGACGGTAGGCGCGTTGCAGACAGAAAGATTTCGATTCGGAAGATTCAGGAGAATCTAAACTGGAAACCACGCTATAATTCTTTTGTAAAAGGATATGATTCGATATTATCCTAGTAAACAGACTGACCTTTCAATTAACCCAAAAAATAAAATATCATGGTAGGCGTAGGCAAACTTCTCAAGCAGGCTCAGAAAATGCAGCAAAAGATGGAGGAGGCTCAAGCCCTTCTTTCCGAAGAAATTATTGAAGTTTCGGGAGGGGGCGGAGCTGTTTCTATCAAAATATCGGGGCAGGGCGAATTCAAGGAGTTGAAGCTTGATCCCGATTTTCTGAAGGAAGACGCTGAATTTGTCTCCGAAGCAATTTTACAAGCAGTCGTCGATGCTACGGAACAGGCGAAGAAGAAAAACGACGAAGCCATGAATGGTTTGACCGGGGGCATGCAAATGCCGGGTCTGTTTTAGGGTCGGGATCGTTGACTCCTCATTACGAAAAGCTCATCCAAATCCTCAAGGCTTTGCCGGGCTTGGGCTACCGCTCGGCAGAGCGGATCGCTCTTCACCTGTTGGTCGAGAAGACGTCATCAACTCAGTCCCTCATCGAATCGCTGCAACAGGCATCTGAGGATATCGGTCCATGTCAATGCTGTGGAAACCTGACTGAATCGGAGTTGTGTCAGGTCTGCGAGTCAAGCGAACGGGATGATTCTTTGGTTTGCGTAGTGGAAAGCGTTCCGGACCTCTTCGCCATGGAACGCTCCGGTGCCTATCGCGGGAAGTATCACGTTTTGCATGGCAAACTTTCACCGATTCGCGGAGTGGGCCCTGAACGGCTCAACCTCGATTCGTTGCGCAAAAGAATAGAAGGTGATTGCATAACGGAAGTGATTTTGGCTTTGGGCAATGATATGGAAGGCGAAGCGACTTGTCACTACCTCAAGGAGGTCATTATAGCCGACCGGCCGATAAGCGTTTCTCGAATTGGCTTTGGGTTGCCTAGTGGCGGCAACGTTACCTTTGCCGACGAGGTTACGCTTCGAAGCGCTTTGGATGGACGGACTCAGTTGGAGCGGCAATAGTGTGGTGAGTGTTTTAAAAAACGGATTCCACCAAGTCGATCGTACTGTCTTTGTCGAAGGATGACCACTTCTCCGTCATATATTTGTAAATTCGTGGGGCAGAAGCTGAGCTAAAGTCGAAATAAAGCCAGTTGTTGTCGTCGGAAGACCAAACAAGGAAGTTGCTGAATGTGCTTTGCTCTAGCCAAATCCATTCGAGTTGCGGTGACCAGGCCCAGAGGGAGCCATCCGATTGAGCTGTCGGGTAGATCCATCCGAGCTTGAAATGGTAGCACCAGCCATTGTCCGCTTGGTAAAAGTAACCAAGCCAATTGCTTACGTACCAACTTGCAACCGCTTCGGTTGCGCTGATTGCATCATTTAGCTTATTGGGTAATGCTTGAAAGTTCGCCGTAACGTTGAGGTCCTGAGTGACCGTCAGGGAAATTGTGGTCAGGTTCGAGTCGGCCATTCCCGTCCCGCTCCATCCCGTAAAGATATGTCCGGCAATGGTATTGGCGGAAAGAGTCGCTTGAGAGCCGTGGGTGTAGCTTCCTGCTCCAGTGGTAAAACCTTGTCCGGAAGATGAAACGGCGACCGAGTAAACACTGACTGCGAAGGAGGCACTGAGGTTTGCATCTTGAGTTATGGATACCGAGGTAGCGGGCGAGAAGGGATTGGCGAAGGTAAGGTTGCCATCCCATCTGACGAATGAATAACCGATCTGAGGTGTAGCGACTAAGGAAACGTTGGAGTTGAGCGTGTAGGATCCATTGACGTCGTTGACCGAGCCACCGGCGCCGGCCCGCACGAGCAAGGTTTTGTTGAGGGGAGTGAAGGAGGCGGTGACGTTGAGATCTTGGGTAATGGTTAGGGTGATGGTTGTTTGGTTGGATTCGTTAATTCCCGATCCGCTCCAACCTGTAAATACGTTGCCTGCAATCGGGTTGGCCGTAAGGGAGACTTGCGAACCATAGGGGTAGGTCCCGGCTCCCGTCGCAAAGCCTTGTCCTGCCGCGGTTGTTGAAAGCAAATGAGATTGAAGGATGAAGGAGGCGCTGAGGTTGGCATCTTGGGTTACGGAAACCGAGGTGATAGGGGAGAATGGATCTGCGATGCTCAGGTTGCCGTCCCAGCGGAGAAAAGAGTAGCCCGTATCCGGTGTTGCCGTAATCTGGGTGGTGGTTCCATAGGTAAAGCTTCCCGCCCCGTTTACGCTACCGCCGGTTCCTGAGCTCAGGTTGAGCTGATGGGTTGTCGCCGTGAAGTTGGCGGTCAAGTTGAGGTCTTGGCTTACCGTTATGGAAGTTGTTGGGGAGTTTGCATCGGCAAACGTTCCCCCAGACCAGTTCTGGAAGGAATAACCCGGGTTTGACGTAGCCGACACTTGAATGACTTGGTTGGGCGTATAAGTCCCAGCTCCCGTAAGGTTGGACGCTGAACTGTTCGGGTTTGCTCTCAATTGCACGACGAAATTCCCCACAGGTATTTGAGCAAAGTTTGCCAAAGCGGTTTGATTGCCGGAAATCGTAAGGGTTGTTGTGGATGCATTGAGGTCTGTAATTCCACTGCCCGTCCACCCCGTGAAGTAGTAGCCTGAGTCCGGGGTTGCTGAGATGCTGACCAGGCTTCCAAAAGCATGGGAGCTCCCGGCGGGAACGCTTGTGGTTGTCCCACCCGTTCCTGCCGTGAGGTTCAAGTCGTAGATCAGTGGTACAAAGATTGCCTGGACGGATTGGTTGGAATCGATCCGCACGGTGGTCGTGGCGCTGGAGAGGTTGGCGATGCCGTTGCCTGACTGGGTCCAAGTCGAAAAGGCGTACCCCGTCGCAGGGGTGGCCTCGATGGAGACGTTCGTGTCATAGGAATAGTTTCCACTTGCTCCATTAATTGTTCCACCGGTACCGGCAGTTGCCGTTAGGCTGTAGTCGATTGGGGTGAAGGAGGCCGAGGCAGTCTGAACTCCGGTTATGGTAACGTTCGTGTCTCTGGAAGCAAGGTCGGCTATACCGGAGCCCGACCATGTTGAAAAGGCGTATCCCGTATTCGGAGTGGCTGTAATATGAACGATTGAACCATGGTTGTAGAATTGAGAGAGGGCGGACGGAACGGTCCCTCCGATCCCTGCTGAGACTGTGAAGGCATACGAGCGCGGTACGAAGATTGCCTGGACGGATTGATTTCCCTCGATACGAATGGTGGTCGATGCCGCCGAGGTATCGGAAATTCCGCTGCCCGACTGAGTCCACGCTGAAAAGACGTATCCCAAGTCGGGTGTGGCGATAATGGAAACATTCGTGTCATAGGAATAGGTTCCACTCGCATTGTTGACGCTCCCGCCGCTGCCTGCGGTTGCGCTCAAGGTGTAGTTGATGGGAGTGAAGGAAGCGGTCGCATTCTGCACGCCCGTAATGACAACGCTGGTACTTTGAGCATTTGGGTCGGTAATACCAGTGCCCGTCCAGGAAGCAAAGGCATAGCCTTGAGCAGGCGTAGCGCTTATTTGTACGACCGAGCCATGGGCATAAGATTGAGAAAGTCCGCTGGGGACCGTACCACCCGTCCCTGCGGATATGGTGAAGGCATGGGATTGCAGCGTGAAGTTTGCGACAAGCGAAAGATTTGCCGAGGCGTTGAATTCGAAGGGGTTGTTTGTCGTGAGAACCAATCCGCCGGAGCTCCAGTTGGCAAACGTGTAACCTGTCGCGGGGGAGGCTTGGAGAGAAACTGCTCCTCCTTCGTTGAATTGCCCGCTCCCTGAAATGGAACCTCCCGCTGTTGGAAAAGGTGAAGTCGTGACGTTGAAACTCGGCCATGCTCCCGTCCGTTTTGAATTCCCCTGATACTGAGGCCAGTCCGAGTCGGCAATACCCGTGCGAACGTTTACGGCGTAGAGCTTGTTGTCGTAGCAACCGAAATAGAGCTTTCCGCTGGCATCCAATGCGAGCGATGAATCGACGATGCCGCCAATGGTGA
>MDTC01237223.1_pt1 | contig 10064 bp, 9 predicted proteins | sample 811181 | NCBI WGS metagenome assembly MDTC01 (sample SAMN05326644, study PRJNA326480) | marine metagenome | isolation source: seawater | place: Pacific Ocean: North | collected 2011
CTTCGCAAACTTGCATGTTGATGTCAAGTCCCATATTTGTACGAAGTCTTTGTCTTTTGCCTTTCTTACGCCTCTACCAATTGATTGGATTACCCTAACAAAAGACTTTCCAGGTTCGATGAGTACAAGATTAAAAATCCTAGGTATATTTAGGCCTACTGCCGCAACTCCGTAAGTTGCGATAATGACTTCATTGGTACCTTCACGTATTGTATCATATGTTTCCTTGCGGTCTTTTACTTTTACACTTCCACTAATAAAAGTGCTGTCGGGTATTATTTCAGCTAACATCTCTCCTGCGGAGATTCTGTCTACTAGAATTAATGTATTGCCTGTTTGTGAAACTGAATTTAATAATTTGCCTATGTATTCTATTCTTGCTTTATTAGTAACAAGATATTTTAATTCTTCTTGATAGCCTGCATGTCCTACAGTATCAATTAATTGTACAACATTAACATGACACTGTGACAGTACGCCTTTGTCTTGTAATGACTTAGCACTAATACTTCCAATCACAGGACCAAGACTAGCGTGAATACTTTCGAACTCAAACTTTTCTTTAGGTACTGTACCGGTTAGTCCCCAGCGTATTGGAGCGTTGCGTAGGTTGCGAGTCAGCAAGTTCTTGAGAACTTCTGCTTTGGCCTGGTGTACTTCGTCGACGATAATAGTGCTTACACCTTCAAGGAATTCAGCAAGCGATAATACTGCTGAGCCGTCCTTGTGCTTCTTGTCAAGTATATTTAAACTCTGCCAAGTGCAAATAGTGTGAGTCTTACCTAGTTGTTTTCGATCTCCAAAGTATACCCCTACGTCTAATCCACAGTTAATATAGTCTTCTTCTGTTTGCTCAACTAAGGACTTATTAGGTACAATAACAATACTACGCCCATAAGGTTCACTAATGTGTGATAACGTAGCAGTTGTAATCGTTTTGCCTGCGCCTGTAGCAATCTGTTGTAGACTTTGTGGATTAGAAATAAAGTTGTTGATTGCCTCAACTTGATAATCACGAAGAATAATATCTTCGCCTTCAGCTGGATGACCTTGAGGCCATACAATGCCTTGGTCTTTCCAGTATGTTTCTGTAACTGGTGTAAAATCTAATTGAACTGGATGTCTTCTATCTTCGATGTCAATTATTTCAACACCTTGTTTGTTAAGCACATCACTTACTACATCAAGATGGTTAACATATCCTGTGCCGCCAATACCAAAGAAAGCAACTTTACCATCCCAGCGTCCTAGTTTGTATTGCGGCATATACTTTGCATACGGTACTTCAAACTTCAACGCATTTGCAAGTTTTCTCCGTACATCTACCTCTAGTCCTTCTAGCTTTATGTTAACTTCATCTTCTATTATTAGTTTACAAGTTTTCATATTTTCTCTACATAATTTGCCCAAGGTGTTGATAAACTGTCATAATGAATTACTAAATCTAAATCATTAAGATAATTGTCTACTAACGATTGTAGCCTTTTACTTTCTAAATTAATGGCTACAGAAGGTATCCAATCAGTCTGCATCAACGATTTTGGAATCTTATTGTTACTAGTATACACTAGTTTTGTACTATTTGCAAGAGAATTATTTAATTTATTTTCTTGAATATAATTATTATATTCAATATTTGTAGGTGTTGTGTTGTCTTTTCTAAATAAATTTGTTATATTTTCTTTAGGAATAATATTCCTAAAACTTTGCTGAACAACATGCATGAAATCTAAACTATTGTCGTTATCCGGTAACATAACAAGTATAGGAAATCTATGTAGTTCTAACAACGATTCAACAATGTTATCTATTGTAAATTCTTTATTATCAATAAAAACATGTCTGTTTTTACGATATACAATTCTGCGTGTCAATGGTTGTGTGGCATTCAAACTTTTAATCAAATCATCTTCGTCAAAATGAACAATGCCTAGTGCTTCTTGTTTGTCTTTATATCTAGCTAAATTTTCTATATCAGGTTCGCCAATGGATGACAGAGCATAGTCTATAGCTTTATTGTGTAAGTTCTTTAATTTTAAACTAAAGATACCAGGAGCAAAATCTTCTTTCTTGTTTTTCATTGTTAATATGTTTTCATAAATTTTCTTAAGGTTATTATCAATTTCAAAATTTGCGTCTTTAAACTTATCACAAACTTTGTATATGTTTAGTTCGTTCAATGGTATGTAATGTATTTTATTTTTCTTATCGTACTTTTTTTCTGCAATAGTATCAAGGAAGTTTATATACTTAATCATTTTTTTACTAAATGAAAACCTTACAGCAATCCATGTTTCTTTAGGAGCATCTAAAGGAAGTTCAACAGATCTAATATATTTACTACGATCTATTTCTCTTAAAGGGTGTCTTAGATTTTCAATATTAAGATCATAGAATCCTTTATCATGAAATTGTTTTTTATAGTATAATACTTTTGTTTTTGCTAATTCAAATTGTCTATCAGTATAAGGCAATCCTCTCATTGTTTGTCTTGCTAGACTAAAGATAAGAGTCTTATCACTTTTGTCTATATCAAAATCAAACACCTGATCATCAACAGTAATAACTCCTGACATTATTTCAATGTAATCTTCTATTGTGTAAATCATACTAGTATTATATACGATTATAACATAGATGTCAAGTGTTTATGTGGAATTCCTTTAGATATTTCTTCTATGGTCCATTCTGTATGAGCGTAGTCATTGAGCCATTTTGTTCGATCGCAATACAATGGATCTTCTATTTTATTTAAATTTTGCAATGACACATCATATGCTAAACTATCTGGACCAGTGAATGCTGGTACACCATTAATAACACTATGTATACCGGGGTTGCTTGACCAACTGACTGTAGCCCATATGTTGTTAAACTGCATATCAAAGTCATCGTAAGTCCCAGGAATCTTGTTAGGTGATTGCCTATATACATTTTTGAATTCATGTTCAATAGCAGGTAATGGACAGCGAGGATGTGGCCTAAATAATATAGGACGTTTCGTTTGTGATCGAATGGTAGTAATTGTATCGAAAACCCACTTTGACATTGATGGCATGTTTGCCCATTGTAGACTCTTATCGTGTTGTCCTGCTATAAGAATATATTCGCCGTCGTATTTCCAAGGTTTTAAATTTAATCCCAAAAGGCTTGCGCGAGTACTATCATTGCCACGAGGTAAACAATCCCCATTACGATTAATACCATTAAGTCCTACTTTCCATGTAGTGCCACGATTGATACCACCAACTTCTAATACTACTGTAGGCTTACCTTGTTGGATGTTGCGTTGCCATATAGCTTGGTTTCCAGCCATACGACCGTTCCAAAGTACGCTCCAAATAACATCAATCCCGTCACTACCATTAACGACAACATCATGTGAAAGAGCATTAGCGCCAGCATGAAAGGCGTCAAAAACAGGGCTAGAATTAAGTGCGCCATATTGTCTCCATAAATTAAATTTCATAAGTAAATACCTGTACACTATTTACAAAGGAACAACAATGTCAGACATAACTGTGGTTACAACATTTCATCAGCCAGGGCTAGAAACTTATGGACAACGGTTTTTAGATTCATTTGCTCAACGAGTAGACAAAAAAATTAAACTACTTGTATATGCAGAAAATTGTAATCCAAAAAATCCTGATCCTACTCAAATCACAATATTTAATGCTAGAGAAGTTTTGCCAAAACTAAATGCATTTAAAGAAAGATATAAAAATGTTCCACATGCAAATGGTGATATAACTAATCATCCTGCACGTAACGGACGTAAGGATTGGCAAAAAGGATTTAAATGGGACGCTGTACGCTTCGCTAATAAGACATACGCTGTGTATGACGCTTGTACACGCTCTAAGGACTGGTGTGTGTGGATGGATGCTGATACTTTTGTACATAGTGATTGGAGTTATAACGACTTTAAAGAACAGTTACCTGAAGATGCCTGGATAACATATGTAGGTAGAGGAAAAGGATCACAGACATGGCCAGAATGTGGTTTTTATGGTATGAACTTACATAATGAAACATGTAAAAAGTTTTTAGCTGAATTTGAACGAGTATACGAAGATGCAGATAACGGTATATTTAGATTAGCCGAATGGCATGATAGTTTTGTATTTGGTAATATATTAACAGGCATGAAGCAACAAGATCCAAATGCTTTTGACTACAGTGCTGAAATGTACCTACGTGAAGCTAAAAGTGGTGGCGGTGGCCATCCTTTAATAAATGGTGTTTTAGGTAAATGGATTGATCATATGAAAGGTGTACGCAAGAAAGAAGGACGTTCACGTAAAGTTGATATGATGGTAAATCGCAGTGAAGATTATTGGAAATCTTAAATATAATTACGCATGTAATTCCATGCTGTGCCGTCTTTAAGTTCGTCAAAACTCCAATGACACATAGCTATACGTTCTAACCAACCCTGTCTCTCATATAGTACAGGGTCTTCTAACGTTGTTATATCGTTGTTTGCAACTTCACCATACATACTATAATCAGGTCGTACATCCATTTGAAAAACAGGAACACCGTTAATCAAACTTGCAACGCCCGGACTACTGTTAAATACTACAGTGGCCCAACTATTTGCAAGGTCAACTCTGATATCTGGATTTGATGAAAGCTCAACATTAGCATACTTTATTTCGTTTTGCAATCTTACCATAGTTTTTCTGTCACCTGGATGAGGACGTAGTATAATTTTTCTAGATGTTATTTGTTTAATTTGACGAATTGTTTTGTGTGCAAATTGAATGACATCTTGTCCACCCATGCTCCACCCGCCGTTACGTTGTAGGCATAACAATATATGTTCACCTCTATTATTATAAGATTTAATTTGTAATCCTAAATTATCTTTAATTAGTTGCCATCTGTTAGGATCAATATCTTTGTCAAAATAGAAGCCAGTATTTCTAAATACTCCATCTAAACTATACCTGAGATAGTTTCCTGGCGTATTCCTTTTACCGGTTTGAAATAAAAATAGGTTACTGTCTACTACTATTGTATGTGCATTATTCAATCTTTGTCTATCTAATACTTGTTTTCTAAACAATAGATGAGGAGTATTTTTACTATTCTCATGCACAAATCCTTGTAAAACTGCAAGGTCACAATCTTGCAGCGAAGGCTGATAATGATTTATTCCGGTATCCCCTGACCTTGAAACTCCTTCAATAAAGTTTGACAGTATTAAAGGTTTTTCAGGACTACTATTTTTTGGTGGGATTCCACTGTGGTAGCTGACTACTTTCATTTACAGTTCTCCATGCATATCCGTTTCGTAGTTCATGTACATCAAATTGGCAATACGCAAGATGTGCAAAAAAAGCATCAGTAGTTTCTCTGTCAGGCATTTTTGGATTATCTACATTTCTTAGATCATTTTCACATATATTATATGCGGCATTTGGACCTAATACTACTGCTGGTTTGCCTTCCATAAGTGCTTCTACAGCAGCAATACTGTTGTATGTAACTAAACAATGAACATCATCTGCTAAGGCTGCTTGCATAGTTTTGTCAGTAACACGTTCTGTTCTATTAGGTTTTAATCTAATTTCTATTGGCCTACTTGAATATTTTTTGATTTCAGCAACAACTTGCTTTACCCATGTTTCAGGATCAGGCTGTCCAAATACACGCATTGCTTTCAAACTAGGAGGACATACTAAAATTTTTGTACCTAACGAAAGTTTTCTATATCTATATCCATGTGCTTTTGCTCTATCCATTGGTCTTTCAATAATAGGTCCACAGTTTTGCATATCATTCTTTGTTACTCTATGGATCCATTTATTCTTAACGTTTCCAAAGTACCCGGTATCTACAGTATAAAATGTTCGTCTTGACTCTCTGCATTTAGCAATAGCTTTTCTACTGCCCCCGCCTACACCTCTTATAATTAAGTCAGTGTTATCATCTAAATGGTCTGCATACGAACTTACTACGCCATTACTTCCCATTGCAAAATTTTCTAAGATAGGATCATACTTATGACCTTTTCTTTCAAAATTAACTTCGCTTGTGTCTATTGCTACAATTTTCCCCATATGATTTTTTACTCTTTCCGTAATTGCTTCCCAAGTGTTCCCTTCATAATACTTAGCTGCAGGATCTACTAAATAATTTAGAACCGATTTTAAAATTTCTTGTTTTTCGTCATTCACCTTCCAAGTGTCGGGTGTTAGTCTACGCTTTGCATTTGCTTGTCTTTGTGCCAGATAACTTTTTTCAGCTAGATACCAGTCTCCAGAATATTCGCATGTTCTATAATCTTTGAACCAAGGGCCGCCATCTGTGTAATGTATTGCTGATGGAACATTTTCACCATCTTCTTTATAAACACCTACTAACCAGTTCCATTCATGACTAATTCTACCAATATCTTTATCCTCTAACCAACTAAATCTATGTAAAAATTTTCCATCTATATCAGGCTTGTTAATAAATTCTTTGGTCAGTTTTCGATTTTTTGGATGTTCACAATTGAACAACATCATGCTTGACCAATTCTTTCTTGGATATACAGTTTGTTCTTTGCCGTCCATTTTAGTTGTAGATGACGGAGTATAGTCATGCTGAACACACATTAAAGCATAATTTTTATCTAAATTCTCTTCTATAATTTTCCACAAGTTTCTTACATCACTTTTAAATAAAAAATCACAATCGCAAAACATTGCCCAGCCTTTAAAGTTAGCAAGTTCAGGTACGAGAAAGCGTGTAAATGTAAATTCTGTAGATGCTAATTTGTCTTCATCTCTCCAGTACAAACCTCTATCACGCATCTCTTGCATCTTTATAGGAACAATTTCTATACTATTCGGAAATTTAGCTCTATCAAGTATACTTTGTTTACATACTTGAAATGCCAGGTCTTCTCGACTATCCCAGCCTACAAATATTTTAATTAGGTTGTCTTTCAATATCTTCCTCCACACAATTGGCACCATATTGTATTTCTACTAATTTTAATGGTTCTGTTGATTCGTTTGCTAACTGATGCCACATACCTACAGGTATATGTAAACTTTTGTGCTGTTCATATGTACCATGGAGTTCTATATCAGTTTTTGTGTTTATTGTATAAACTGTTGCAGTTCCTTCAGCAACAAACCAATGTTCAGATCTTTTTTCGTGTCGTTGCATTGATAGTTTTTTACCAGGTGGTACTGCTAATTCTTTGACCTTTGTATGTTTATCGTATTCGTGTAACACTCTGTAGTACCCCCATGTACGCTCAGTCTTTGGTGCTTTCCATTCATCAAGTATCCAACTAGAACTATTCATTTTGTTAGTTCCTCCGACACCAAATCTAAAATCTACATACGGCATATCTCCGTATGTGGCCATTTCAGGAGTATTACTACTACCTCTGTCTCCTCCGTTACAGAAGATAATCTTTGGATTTGCATGGGTACTTAAGGTATGGAAAATTGCATGACATGCACTATCGTCACTATCGTCAAAGCCTATTACTTTATCTACAATTGAAAGTTCTTGTATAATAGCAATACGATCTTTGAAAGGCATAAAAGGTCTGCCTTTCTTGCGGGTAAGCCATTCGTCACTATTAACACCAACTATGAGCTTTGCTCCTAGTAGTCGTGCTGCTTTAAAATATTCAATATGACCTTTATGAAGAGGATCAAATCCGCCAGTTACTAAAACAATATCCATACACATATTTATATACGCACATTATTCTGTGTATAAGGATTGATTAATTTGTTTGGATATAATGATTTTAATTGTTTCCACGGAAGTCCTTGTGCTATTTCACTAGTATTCCATTGACAATATGCTAAATTGTTTAGCCACTGCGTCCGTTCAAAAGTTTGTGGATTTTGTAAATTATCTAAACTCTTATTACTTACTGACCAAGCCATTGAACTTGGACATAGACTAAATGTAGGTATGCCTTCACAAACACTTTCGGTCAATGCATTAGTATTAAAACCTACCACTGCCCATGCTTTTTTAAAATCTTGGTACAATCCATCACCGCCATTAAGTAATCCAGCACCTGCATTATTACGACTTATTTCAAAATTAGTAACGCAACATCTGTCTATAATTTCCATTTGTCTATCTACCCTTGCAGGATGTAGTCTAACGATAATTTTTCTATCTGTATTTTTTCTAATTTCAGTAAGTGTGTGTGCTAAAAAAGCATCATATGTACCGTGCTTCTTGAGGAGATTTTTTAGACTGCTATCTCCTGGACGTTGTAGAACTAGTAATATTGCATCACCCGGTGTGTGCCAATCTTTGACTTCTATATTTTGTTCTTGCTTGACACGTTCCCATCTATCAGATGGACAATCTTGTGTGTTATATTCACCTTCGTCTTGAAAGTAACTCCACCAAGCAAACCTATGATATGCTTGGGGTGCAGGATAATTAGGCATGTTTCTCCTAAATACAGCTGATTCTGCGCATATATAGGGTTTGCCGCTATAGCGTATAAATTCGTAAATATGGCCTAATTTTTTTTGGCGTTTCTGTTCTAATATGTTACTTTGTAAAAATATATCTGCTTTGCTTATTAGATCTTTATCTTCCCATTCGGCTACTACAACATTATCTCCGCCCAATACAGGATGGTTTCTATATGCAGGTTTTATTGCAACAATTAAAGGTTCAGAGCTTTTCATTTACAAAATACATTCCAGTCTTTTCTAAGAAACGATGTTTCTTTTTCTTACCCATAGTAGATTCAATACGCAACTGTTTTGTTTTTTCTTGGTCTAATGTAAATCCATATTCTCTCATTTTGTCTATCCAATATGGCGCATTTTGACAATTCACGTGATGATAGCCTGTTTGTCCAACTACGGCGTGTGTCATAATAAGATTTTTACATTTTTGCATAGCGTGTGCATAATTTGGTATGTACTTTTCATAAACATGTTCTACAAATTCTACACTCCACCCAACATCATATATATCATCTATAGGTGCAGGACCAATTTGAAAGTCGTGGATTATAAATTTTTGTGGATCGTAACGTTCTAATGTGTGATCGCCATCAATACCTTTAACATCAAAACCTAACTGTTCAGCTAATTGTACCATTCCTCCTGGTCCACATCCGATATCCAAAAACCTCTTATGTCCCAATGATTGCAACCATTTTAATGCACCTTCATCTAAATGTGTAAGACCGTTATGGCCACCTAGGTGTTTGTCTAACATTGATTAATTCCTTACAATAAATTTTTTGTATGTATCAAGATACTTATCTTTTTCTTTTTGGTTGCCTTTGAGTGTTAGAAATACACTTTGATTGCCGTTCTTGCCGATGCTCATCCAATATAATTTTGGTGGCTGTTCGTGATACGTGTATTTTTCACCAAGTTGTTTAAGAACAGTTTGGTCCCAAAAAGGTACCCAATCTTCTATTGGCTTTTCTAAAAGTTTGTCAGCTAATTCTTGCCTAAAGCCAGGTGTGCCAAAAGTTACTAAGCCAGCTAACCAATGTTTTGCTTTCAAATGCCTCAACATTGTTATCTTGTGTCTTGATGCTTCTGCAAATTGTCTTGGTGTAGTTTGTCTAGTACATATGGTATCAGCATCTAATGTCATCACCATATCATTGTCATTAAACTTTTCAGCAACTTTTAAAAAACGTACACATTGTAAATATCCTAGCTTTGCTGAATTATTTTTAAATTTTCTTTCTTCTGTAGAATATTGAACACCTTCAACTCTTTCAATATGCACAGGATTAACTATATGAACATGACATGTAATCCATGGATTGAAATGTTTAATACTACGTACTAGGTGTATACCCCAATCGTCATAATATGTTTGATCGCAACCAATTAATACATTATAATGTGGCATCTTCCATCCCAGCAACTCTTAGCTTTACTACATTAGTTATCTGCCATTGCTTCTGGTCAAGTCCTTTTAAGAGTCCTAGCCACTTGTTACGCATCAGTGCAAACTCATTAATAATTTTTTCGTAGTCAACAACGTCTGCCTCACCGTCTACGTATTTTTCAACGTCACGGCTTGACAGAGCTCGTTGATAA
>MDTC01109596.1_pt1 | contig 10063 bp, 10 predicted proteins | sample 811181 | NCBI WGS metagenome assembly MDTC01 (sample SAMN05326644, study PRJNA326480) | marine metagenome | isolation source: seawater | place: Pacific Ocean: North | collected 2011
GAACCTGTTTTTGAAGTCGAAAAAGTGTATTTGCAGAATAATCCTATCTGGCAAATCATCCTTCCAGGATGGACTGAACATCGACTTCTAATGGGTCTCACTCAAGAGCCAAGAATACTGAATATTGTTAAAAATACTGTTCCTTCAGTTAAGGATGTTGTGTTAACAAGAGGTGGAGGAGGATGGCTTCATGCAGTTGTTTCAATAAATAAAAGGCATGAAGGTGAAGGTCAGAATGCTGGGCTCGCTGCTCTTTCTGCTCATCCGAGTCTAAAGAGAGTAATTGTTGTGGATAACGATATTAATGTAAATAATTCGGAAAGTGTTGAATGGGCTCTAGCAACCCGACTAAAACCTGATGAGGGAATAACGTTTGTAAAAGGTGCCAGGAGTTCTTCTCTTGACCCCTCTTCAGCAGGTACAGGAGTTTCAGCAAAATGGATTATAGATGCAACTATTCCTCTTAATAGGAATAAACGAGATTTCGAAAAGGTGGAAGGCAATTAGATCTTAACGATTCAGAAATGGCAATTATGCAAGGTGGTGATGGACCTGTTAAGCAGAAAGCTATGGAAATTCTCGTTGCTCTTGGAGAAATATTTAATGCTGATAAACTAATAGATATCGAATCTACCCAAATTTCAGGAGTAAGTTACAAAACAATAGGTGATGCAGGACTTCATTGGATAGAATCCATGTTGTCTGAGAAAGTTGTGATACCCTCTACACTCAATCCAACAGGAATAGACCTTCGTCTTTGGAGACAAATGGGAATAGCTGAAGAATTTGCTAGAAAACAGATGCAGATTATCGATGTGTATTCTAAACTTGGAGTCAAGACTTTATGTTCTTGTACTCCTTATTTATCCGGACACAGTCCAAAGTTTAAGGACCATATAGCTTGGTCAGAGTCTTCAGCAGTCTGTTATGCAAATTCCATCTTAGGTGCAAGAACAAATAGGGAAGGTGGACCATCTGCATTAGCATCGGCTCTAATTGGTAAGACTGCAAATTACGGATATCATCTTGATGAAAACCGCCAACCAACAATGTGTATCGATTTAGATGTTCATCTTCATGAGGAAAGCGATTTTAGTGCTTTAGGTATTTCAATAGGCAAAAAAGTGAATAATGGGGTTCCATACTTTACAGGTATTAAAAATCCGAGTGTTGATAGCTTGAAATCTCTTGCAGCTGCATTAGCTGCATCTGGTGGAGTTGCTTTATACCATGTTGAGAGTGTTACACCTGAATCAAATTCAATAAAGGTAGGAGGAATTGAAACGATAAGTTTCACTTCTGATGAACTGGTTTCTTCTTATGATTCACTTAGTACTATTCAATCTGGGCCTGTAGATTTGGTGACTATAGGTTGTCCTCATGCTTCATTAAGTGAGATGAAGAAAATAGCTACACTTGTTAAAGGGAAAAAAATTGCTAAAAATACAAAATTTTGGATATTCACATCAGTAGGTGTGAAATTGATGGCGGAAAGATTTGGTTATCTTAGAGATATTGTAAAGGCTGGAGGTGAAGTTTACACTGATTGTTGTATGGTAGTTGCACCTATTGAACAATTGGACTTCAAAACTATGGCTGTAAATTCAGGAAAAGCCGCAGTATATAGCCCTTCAGCTTCTAACGTTGAAGTGGTATTTGGAACTACGGGCCGTTGCGTAGATATTGCTGTGAAAGGATTCGCCTGAGATTAGTATTTTTAGTGATTAATTTGAATATGATAAAATGCCGCACTATTTTTCAAGGTAAAGGAATAGGTAAAGCTTTAGTTTCGCATATCCCAATCAGCTTTTTCGGAGGAGTAGATCCTAATACTGGTGTAGTGGTGGAAAGGGGACATCCACTCTTTGGAAAATCTATAAAGGGCAAGGTTCTAATTTTTCCTACAGGTAAAGGTTCAACTGTAGGGTCCTATATTCTTCTACAATTATCAAAGAATGGGAAAGCCCCAGCTGCGATTGTGTGTAAAGAAGCTGAAGCAATAGTAGCTGTTGGTGCAATAATGGGTGAAATACCGATGGTGGATAATCCTGATGCTTTCGATTTTACTAGTGGTCAACAAATCATAGTGGATGGATTTAATGATGCAATAATTATTGATTAACTATTAAAAAAATCAGTATAAACCTCATATCGTTTAAAGACACAATTTTATGATTTGTCTACATATAATCCAATTCTCTCTAACCCTATGAAAAGGCTTATGAAATGGACAATATTTCTAGATAATGTTTGAAATATATTCTCGTTATTGGAGATGGAATGTCTGATGTACCCCTAGAAGAGCTGGGTAATAGAACTCCCTTGCAGGTAGCTAAGCATCCTAATATGGATTTTATCGCTTCAAGGGGATTAACTGGTCTGGTGAAAACTATTCCAATTGGTAGTGATCCAGGAACTGATTCAGCCTTTTTATCAATTTTCGGGAATAATCCTTCAAAATTAAATACTGGTAGAGGTCCACTTGAAGCAGCTGGACAAGGTATACATCTGAATAAGAATGACATAGCATTACGGTGTAACCTTGTAACGGTAATTGATGGGGTCCTTAAAGATCATTCTGGAGGTCATATCACGACAAATGAGTCAAGAGATTTATTAAAATCATTAAAGGATTATTTAGAACAATCAGAGTCTATTGAGTTCTATTTGGGAGTTAGCTACCGCCATCTTCTTGTGCTTCGGGGTACAAAATATTCGGATAAAATATTATGTACACCTCCTCACGATGCTATCAATACTGACATAGATTCAATTCTTATTAAAGCAGTTGATGAATCGGGAAAATCAACTGCTGAAATGCTTAACAAAATTATTATGGATTCATACAAAATTCTTCAAAACCATATTGTGAACTTGGCAAGAATCAAGTCTGAGAAAAACCCAGCTAATATGATGTGGCCTTGGGGACAAGGTCGACGACCTAATCTTAGGTCTTTGAAAGAATCATTTGGGGTTAAGGGTGCTGTGATATCTGCAGTAAATATTGTAAATGGTATAGGAAGATACTTGGAGATGGATGTAATCAAGGTTCCTGGTGCAACCGGTTATTATGATACTGACTATGAAGGAAAAGCAGATTATGCATTGAAGAGTTTAAATGATTACGACTTAGTATTGGTTCATGTGGAGGCTCCAGATGAAGCCAGTCATGTAGGTGATATCAATCTAAAAGTAAAAACAATAGAAGATCTTGACAATCGGCTTTTGGGTAGAATATTGGATGGACTAACAGAAGATTACACAATAGCCGTTTTACCTGATCATACAACACGAACTACTGATGGAGCTCATTTACGTAGTCCCGTACCATTTGCTATTTATTCTAATCAAGTTGATAGAGGTGACAAAGTAGAGCGGTATGACGAAGAGTCTGTAAAAGAAGGGTCACTTGGAATTGTGGAGGGAACTAAATTTCTTAATCTTTTCTTAAATCAGAATGGGTACTCTTAATCTCGATAGATTATGGTTTTAGTGATAAAAAATATCTTTCCATTTTCGGTATGTATGGTAATCAACATATTCTTTTTTCGGATTTTCAACCTGTTCTTTTACTGAAATGGTTTGTTTTCTTTTTTCTTCTATCTGGTTAGTTACAGTGAAAATGTATGATTCACTTCCTGAACCTGACCCATAACTTGTCATCAAGATTCTTTCTCCTGGTTTTGCAATATCAAGTATAGCACTAAGTGCTGCTAGAGTGGAACCTGAGTATAGGTTTCCAATTTTCTTAACTACCAAACCTGTCTCAAACTGTTTCTTTTCAAAACCTGCTTCTTGGGCTGCTTGTACTGGGAATTTGGCATTTGGTGAGTGAATGGCAACATGATTAATGTCATTATTCTTTAAACCAGTATTCTTCATGAGAGTCTTCATAGAAGTTACTACATGCTTAAAATATGCTGGTTGTCCTGTGAATCTTCCTCCATGACGTGGGTACTTCTCTCCTTCTCTCCTGTAAAAGTCTGGGGTATCTGATGTATAAGGTAAGTAATGATCTAAAGTTGCAATAACATCATCACGTCCAAATATTAATGCTACTCCTCCTGCACCCACAGTATAGTCCAATCTGTCTCCTGGTGATGCTTGAGAATTATCAGCTCCAATAACCATTACATATTTACCTTTAAAAACTGGATATGCTACCAATCCAGCTGCATCAATAATTAAATCTGTGGCTGCTTTGCAAGCAAATTGAGAATCTATTCCTCCTGAAAAGAAACCACCATTCATTTTTTCTCCTAACTCAAGAACTTGAATTACTGTTGCCATTGATGGTTTGACTGCGTACGGTGAGGATTCTGAACCAACAAAACACTTTCTCACTTCATTGTTGTTTATTGCTGAATGAATAATGGCGCGTTTTCCTGACTCTACTGCAAAAGTAGTTGTATCTTCATCAGCAAATGGTAAACTTCTTTCAAGAACACCTAGTGCAGGTTCATCATTCTTTATCCTAAACTTTGGTAAATAAACTCCATATCCAACTATCCCTGGTTTTCCATTGATGTTTGTTGGTTTTGTTACTTTATATTTTTGATGGGTATAATAATCATCTTCTAAGGAGAAGTTGTGGCTAGAATAGTGTATTAAGCCGTCTCTTCCATCACTATAACTTCTCCTAAATCTCGGTATTACCTTTTTTCCAACAAACTCCTCGACTTTAATGGCTTTAGGAGCAATATAGTCAGTAATTCTTCCAGGAATACGTATCTTACTTTCTCTAAATGATATTATTGCTGATACAAATGTGTCCAGATGATTAAATCGGTTAGTAGGCTCATTTATTACACTGCCTGAATAGAATTCTCCTTTCTCATAAAAATTGTCAACTTCAAGCATCTTGCTACTGCGACCTTCGTTGTTGCAAAAATATTTTGGAGGAAAATATGTGTTACCACAATTCAGACATTTGGTAGTCCGCAGTCTGTATTCTACCAGAAGGTTACGCCTTGCAATGGGTTCACTCATTGAATATCCCTCGCTAAAATATGAACTGTTGCAATTCCACCTGTCCCACCTACATTGTGACACATAGCAGTATTAACTTCTCTATCAATTTGATTTTCATTTGCTTCCTTTCGAAGTTGCTTAAAAACCTCGAAAGCTTGTCTAATTCCCGTGGCACCAACAGGGTGTCCATCTGCTTTCAATCCACCACCGAGGTTAACAGTTAGTTCTTTCCCATTTTTTAAATATGGAATATGACCTGACCCTTTAAATGACTCGTAGCTTTCATAGATATTTTTCCATGCTTTTCCTTCATCATAAAAACCTGAATCCTCAAGGAAGAAAGCTTCTTCTATAGAAAAACAATCATGTGCCTCAGCAATATCTATATCATTAATTGTTAATCCTGTTTCTTTTAAAGCTTGATCAACTGCTAAACGAGTAGACATCACGCTTGTAATCTTATTTCTAGTATAGAGTGAGACGTGGTCAGTGGTCTCTTGGCTACTCATGATATAAATTGGTGTGTCGGTATATTTTTTCGCAATTTCAGGTTTAGTGATAATAAGTGCAACTGCCCCATCTGAAATTGGAGAACTATGAAGAATTCGAATAGGATTAGCTATCATTCTTGAATTCAGAACATCTTCAACTGAGATTTCTCCTTTATCCTTAAATTGTGCATATTTGTTCTTGATACAATGATGATGGTTTTTTGCGGATATTTGTGCAAGAGCCTCACTGCATCTTGAATCGTTATTACCAAACTCATACATATATCGGGTCATCATTGTTGCGTATAACCCTGGAAAGTTATAGCCGGCCTCAAATTCATAAGGGTCTGCTGCAAACATTAGATCATCGATAATCTTATCTTGTCGATCACTCATTTTTTCAAAACCTGCTACTAAAATAGCGTTATATCTGCCTGATTCAATCCCTAAGCAAGCGTTATGTAATGCTAGTCCACCTGATGCACAGGCTGCCTCTGTATTAATCATAGGCACATTTAAACCAAGTTCACGGGACATATACCCAGGTACGAGACCTATTTTATTTGTTACTTGATATAAGAAGCTCCCAAAGAAACCTGCTTCTATTTCATTCCTTTTGATACCTTTATCAACCGATTCAAATGCTTTCATACCTGCCATTCCTATCATGGCCTTAGGATCTTCTTCCCAACGTTCAGTAAACCTAGTTCGGCCTGCACCAATTATTGCTGCACAAGGATTCGTCTTCATGTGAAACACTCTTATTGTCACGCCTTTTGAGAAGAGATAAAAAACTTTTCCCAAATATTCTTATGATAGTTGATTGACGAAAAATATTCTCTTATTTCCAGAAACAATTAAAGACTGGAAATATTGCGATTAACCTATTGGATAATAAGGCTAGGTCTAAGAATTCTAAAACATCATTAATTCTATTGATATCTTTTGCATTATTTGCTTGGGGATTTTCTTATAATATTTCAAAACGGATGGGTATGGATGAAATCCCAGCGCAGATACTTGGAATTTTATTTGGGATTTTGTTCGTTGTGATTTTGGAGGGTGTTACTAAAATGAGGTTAAAGCGTCTAGGTGGATGAAATTGTTGCTTAAGATAGTTAATCAACAAATGTGATCAATTATGAAATAGACTCAATATTCTAATGTAGTATTTTACATATTGGAGACTGATTTCGTTTATGGTGACTTTTTTTATTCATGTTTTGAACTTTCTTAATCGCAGAGGAGTCTCTAATGATTCGTCCAACTTCTTCAGGTGTTTTATTCTTATCATAAAGAAGATGTAAAATCATATCGATCTTTTCATAGGACAACCCTATCTCTCCTTTAGCTGTTTGATTTTCCCAGAGGTATGGTGAACTTTCCTTTCCCAGTATTTTTTCAGGTACTTTTAGGTGTCTACCCAATATTTTCAATTGTGTCTTGTATAAATCTCCTATTGGAAGAATATCTGATCCTCCATCTCCAAATTTAGTGAAATAACCTAATAAAATCTCACTTCTATCTCCTGTTCCTATCACTATCTTATTGTGAAGATTGCTCTGGTAATATATCAGAGACATTCGAATTCGAGCTTTTAGGTTTCCTTCTGCAATTTTTTCTCTTTTAAGATGTTTCAAGAAACTGTTATGGATTTTCGTTATTTCTATTGATTGTAGCTCTATTCCTAGGTTTTTTGCAATACTTTCAACATCACCTATATCTGATTTTGGAGTAATTCGATAGTCTGGGAGACTTAGAGCCAATATTTTTTCACTTGGAAGAGCTTTTGCTGCAAGATAAACTGCTACTGTAGAATCTATTCCCCCACTTAATCCTATTACTACTCCTTCTGCTCCCGCATCGTTAACACTGTTTGAAATGAAATCTTGAATTAATTGGGTTATATCTCCGCAATTGATATTCCATAGTTTTGTTAATTCTTCTTTTTCCACGAGTTCGTCAATCACCATTAGACTCATACAGAATATAAAGTAAACTAAATCATTATTCTAGAATAATGGAACTTTCATTTATTATCTTTGAATTTCAATAATCTTCCTCTAATCTGGTTTCATTGGGTTTCTTGATTTTATGAGTAACTCTGGCAATCTTATAGTGCACAAATAGCTAAATTTTCTTGATAGTTATTAAGTCCCCGCGCCCAGAGCTTTCCAGAATTTCTAGGTTAGAAACAATTTTTCCTATTAGGCTCATTGGTCGAATTGATGTGGTGTCCTTAAGAAATATACAGATAGACCCATTCAATGGTAAAAGTGCAATATCTCCCTGAGTAAATTTCGTTCTGCCTTTCTCTGTTCCTACAAATATTTCAGCTAGAATACAGACTATATTGTTATTTAATCTGCTTACTCTACCCTGTAAAGGCATTTTATTAGTTATTTTATTGACTGTAATCGGGGCTAAGTGTCTGTATATCTCAGCTTTTGATTCTCCTTTTCCAGTAACAAATATTTTTATTTCAATTTTTGATGCGGATTGTTCCATTGTTAAAATTAATGTGTTAACCCGTAATTTTTAAGTTTTAATCAGAAATTGTTTTTATTACAATTGGTAACATATTTTAAGTCTAAAATTCAATAACACAAAGTTTTTCTAAAATATCTCGCTAATGGAACTTAAGCTCATAATATTTGTAACATATTAGCCAAATTTAGTAAGATTTATTTGCTCTCTTTTTTCTGAGATATTGAATATATGGAGTTTGATGGTGATTAGTTACTACTAAAAAAGAGAAAGTCGTGTCCAAGAAAAAAACTGGGAAAAATGCTGCAAAAGCTAGTAAAGAAAAAAAAATCAAAATATCTATCTCTATAGGTCCACCAAGACTGACAAGGTTTGAACGAGCTAGGGTAATTGGAGCTAGGTCTCTTCAATTAGCACTTGGTGCTCCTTCATTTATTCATGTCCCATCAGATATTACAGATCCTATTAGTTTGGCATTGCTAGAAATTGAAAAACATGCGCTTCCATTATCAATTCGACGGTCACTCCCAAATGATGTGTACCAAGATATTCCAATTGATGCACTAATGTATTAAGATATTTTACTAAAAAGTAAATTTAATATAGTCTGTTTTCCACCTTTAATATTAGCTGACCAGTATGTCAAAAAATGAATCTGAGAAAAAAACCGAAATCAAGTCTGCTCCAACTAAAGTAGCAAAGACTCTTTCACCAGCACCAAAGCCAACATCTGTGACTGAGAAGAAACCTGCTCCAGCCTCTGAACCTAAAAAGACTACTCCTGTGCAAGTACAAGCTGAAAAGACTGCACCTGTAAGGGCTTCTTCAAATCATATCTATATTGGCAAAAAACCTGTAATGAGTTATGCGATGTCATCGCTCATCCAGCTAACTGCCAGTGGAGAAATAGTTCTAAAAGCACGTGGCATGGCAATATCAAGAGCTGTGGACGTCGCTGAAATAGTGACAAAGCGCCTTGGAAATAACGTGTATGCTATCAAGAAAGTAGAAATAGACACAGAAAAACTTGGTGAAGGTGAGGATATTCGAAGTGTATCCACTATCGAGCTTATAGTTGGAAAGAAGTAGCCTTTCACTAACGGTATAATTCACTCAATTAATACAAAATAAAAAAAACTTCCACGCAGAAGTCAGCGTGGTTCTATTCGTAATCATATCGGTAGATATGATAACCTGTGCAAACATAATTTCATTAGCTTATTCACCGGAATGATGTGCTATTCATAATCAATGATGAATTGTTTTGAATTAATTAATGAGATTATTCATTTAAAGAAATAATGGCATTCTGTTGATAAGTTTGAAATTGTTTATTATGCCTTTCTCAAAGATAGTGCTTTTGACAAAACATCTTTTCCCATCATTACCCCTAATCTCCCTTTTGTTGCTTCTTTCTCTGTGAATCTGCAAACATTGTCACGTTCTATATTTTGACCAGAAATAAGTATTGGTACTGGATCTGCACTGTGCCCCTTTATGATACATGGGGTAGAGTGATCCGCTGAAACCAGAAATATTGTATTTTTAATATCTACTTTTTGGGTTAATGTGTGGAAGAATTCTGAATCAATTGTCTCAACAATTTTTTTCTTGAGTTTCGCGTCTCCATCATGTCCTGGCTCATCTGGACCTTTGATGTGAATGTAAACAGCATCGTATATCTGCAAAAGTTCTATGGTTTTTTTTGCTTTGATATGATAATCTGATGTGTTGCCTGCTTTATAATCTCTCATGCCGGTTATTTTTGCAACTCCTTTCTCAACAGGCATATCTAGGATAGATGCAAATTTTGTATTGTATAGATTCGGTATTTTTCTAATTTTTGGCAGGGTGTTTCCTGCATCTCTAAGTAGTAGAACATTGGCTGGTCTCATTCCGTTTCTTTCTCTTTTGATATTCACTTCATGGGTTTTGTGCGCTTCTGAGGAGACTTCTCGAAACGGCACATATTCTCTGGAGTCATACTTGGCCAGCTCAAATTCAAATAAGAGGAGGAGAACCAGTATGAAGGCCAGCACGATCCGAAAGAGCGGCGAATTGAGACCGGATTCAAACAACATGAGACCTATGCCTTAAAATGCATTATCAGCACA
>MDTC01173122.1_pt1 | contig 10063 bp, 10 predicted proteins | sample 811181 | NCBI WGS metagenome assembly MDTC01 (sample SAMN05326644, study PRJNA326480) | marine metagenome | isolation source: seawater | place: Pacific Ocean: North | collected 2011
CCTCTTTGGTTATAACTTTTTTAATTGTAAATTATTTGTTTTTTGCATTTATGTTCACCAAACCTATTAAACATTTAGGGCTTGTCCTGCTCCCACTAACCCTCATCACAATACCATTTTCTATGATATATCATAATGATAGTAATCTTGGTCAGATAGATAATGATTTAAAAATTCATGTAATAGTTTCCATTACATCTTATGGATTTTTAGGTCTGGCGGCAATTCAAGCTATTTTATTAAGATATCAGGAAAGCAAACTTAGACATGTTCAAAATTCTCTTTTCATGACAATACTACCTTCAATAGAAAAAATGGAAAGAGTAATGTTTGAATTAATAGTTTTTGGTTTTATATTATTGACTCTATCTCTGATTAGTGGCGCACCATTTGTTTTCATCGGTGAATATACTGGTATGTCTGAGAAAATATTATTTTCCGTCATAGCTTGGGTTACATATTCTTACTTAATCTTCAATAGGTTTTCAAAAGGATTTAGAGGGAAAAAAGCAACTAGCTTAACTTTGAGCGGCATGGCTTTTTTATTTATTTCATATTTAGGGACAAAACTTTTTTTTGAAATTTTTTAAAATTATTTTTTGAGTTAATATGACAGACATTAGTATCGAAAATTTATTTATAATATTATTCATATTATTATTACTCTCGGCCTTTTTATCTGGCTCAGAAACATCTTTAATGAGTGTGAATAAATATAAGCTTAAACATAGATTCAAACTCGGCGACAGATCAGCTGAAAAGGTTAATTTTCTAGTATCGAACCCAGATAAAACTCTTGGTTTAATATTACTATTAAACAATTTTGTAAATATATTAGCATCTGCAATAAGTACATTAATTGCAATTCAACTTTATGGTCAAGCAGGCGTAGCTATTTCAGTGTTTGCTCTGACAATCGTTATCTTAATATTTTCCGAAGTAACACCGAAAACTTTTGCTGCATTGCACCCAGACAAAATTGCATATCCTATATCTTGGATTTTTTATGTATTGATGAAGATCTTCTACCCCATAGTTATAGTTATAAATTTTATTTCTAAATCTTTGCTTAGTATTTTTGGAGTAAAGTCAGAAAATGTAAATCAAGAATTACTGACGAAAGATGAAATTAAACTCATAGTGAAAGAGTCTAGTGATAGGATACCTAAAAGTCATGAAGAAATGATCGTTAATATGTTAGATCTTGAAAAAGTTAAAGTTGAAGATGCGATGATTCCTAGAGGTGAATTAGTAGCGGTAGATATAGAATTAAATATAGAGCAAGTTACTAAGTCTATTTTAAATTGTAGACATACTAGAATACCAATATATAAAAATGAATTTAATAAACTATTAGGTTTTTTACACAAAAGAAAAATAATAGAAATGCTCGGTGATGGTGATATTACTAAAGATAAAATAATAAATAATATTACTCCTCCTTATTTTATTCCCGAAGATACTTCTCTTACAAGTCAGCTAATAGAGTTTAAAAAAGAAAAAAAAAGGATAGGATTTGTAGTCGACGAATATGGAGATGTCAAAGGCGTTGTGACGCTTGATGACATACTGGAGGAAATTGTGGGAAACTATACAGATACAAATAAAGATTACGGCATAAATAGATTATCTGATAAAATTTATTTAATTGAAGGAGCCGTGCAAATCAGAGAGATCAATAAGGTATTAGGTTGGAAAATATCAGAAAGTGTTGCAAAAACAATAAATGGATTTATATTAGAATCGCTAGAAGATATTCCTGAAAAAGGGGTTATTTTCCATAGGGATGGTTATTCATATGAAATATTAGAAGTAAGTAATAATTTTGTAAAGAATGTAAAGGTAACAAAAAAATAGTATCATAGTTATATGGATAAAAAATCAAAAAATAATTTGTCGACATTCGAGAAGGATCTGAAAGCTATGCAGGTACTACTTGACGATATTGAATCAAAAGAACTAAGTTTAGATGATATAATCGAAAAATATAAATTAGGCATCGAATTATCTAAAAAATGTCAAAAAGCTTTAGAAGAAGCTGAACAAAAAATCAAAGAAGTTTCAGATAAGTCTGAGAAATAGTTTCATGAATGAAAAATATAAAATATTAGATAATATTAATGTCCCTGCTGATATGAAAAGTTTATCTAGAGATGAAGTTCGCAAACTTTCTGACGAATTAAGAGGGTTTCTACTTGAGTCAATTTCTAAAACTGGTGGGCATCTTGCTGCTGGTCTAGGGGCTGTTGATATTACGATCGCCTTACATTATGTTTATGATACACCCAGAGATATTATAGTTTGGGACATAGGACATCAGTGTTATCCTCACAAAATCCTAACTGGAAGAAAAGACAAGATGTCTAGTCTAAGGAAAAAAGGTGGTATTTCTGGTTTCCTAAAAATTAATGAAAGCGAATATGATACATTTGGAGCTGGGCACTCTAGTACATCTATAAGCGCAGCAATAGGCTATGAAATAGCGATTAAATTAAAACATCAAAATAAAAAAGTTGTGGCAGTTATAGGTGATGGAGGATTGACAGCCGGTATGGCGTTTGAAGCTTTAAGTCATGCAGGAGGTATTAAATCTAATTTACTTGTGGTGTTGAATGATAATGAAATGTCAATATCTCCAAATGTTGGGGCAGTTCATAAATATTTAACTCGTATTCTAACTGGAAAAACATTTAATTCGCTCAAAGAAAGTGGGAAAAAAGTATTTAGCAAAGTTAGAGCAATAGAAGAGATTGCTAAAAAAGTGGAGAATCAAGCAAAAGGCCTCATAACTCCTGGCTTACTTTTCGAAGAATTGGGATTTAAGTATTATGGTCCAGTTGACGGGCATGATGTTAATGGATTAATTAATACATTAGATAACCTAAAAGAAAAAGATGGCCCAAGGATTTTGCATATCATTACGAAAAAAGGTAAAGGATATAAATTAGCAGAGCAAAATCCAATTTCGTATCATGGTGTAACTCCATTTGATATAAAAACTGGCATAACTAAAACTAGCAAAGTCAGTAATAAACTAACTTTTACTCAAATATTTTCTAGATGGATTAATGAGATGGCTAAAATAGATAATGACATAGTTGCCATAACACCAGCAATGAGAGAGGGGTCTGGTCTAGTAGAATTTGAAAAAAACTTTCCTGATAGGTATTTTGATGTTGGCATTGCTGAGCAACATGCCCTTACTTTAGCTGGTGGATTATCTTGCGGAGGATTGAAACCAGTTGTAGCAATTTATTCGACTTTTCTTCAAAGAGCATATGACCAGTTAATACATGATATTATGATACAAGACCTTGATATATTATTAGCAATAGATAGAGCTGGAATTGTAGGAGCAGATGGAGAAACGCATCAAGGAATATATGATATATCTTACTTGAGAGTATTACCTAACATTGTTCTCATGACACCGTCAAATGAACAGGATTTATGGAAAATGCTTTCCACAGGTCTAAATTATAAAGGTATTGGAGCAGTTAGGTATCCAAGAGGATTTTCTCATGGTCTTGATCTAGACTTGAGTAATGAATGTATTCCCATTGGGAAAAGTAAAACTATATTAAAAGGTAAAAAAATTGCATATATGGTTTTTGGTACGCTCCTAAAAATAGTTCTTGATGTGGCTAAGGGAAATGGAGCTACTGTTATAGATATGCGATTTGTTAAGCCAATAGATGAAGATGTAATTATTAGTTTATGTCAAACTTATGAGTATATATTTACTGTTGAAGATAATGTTATACTCGGCGGAGCAGGCTCAGCAGTCAATGAAGTGATAAATAAAAATAAGCTATCCAAAAACATAGTTAATATAGGAGTTCCTGATAAAATTGTGCCACATGGCAATCAAGATGAAATATTATCTGATTTAGGATTAGACGCCGCAGGGATTGCCAAGGCAACTAATGACCATATAGAAAAAATGGGTAATATAAATAATAGAGAGAATGCTCTCAAAGGAAAATAAGATTTATACATTAACAACATTTGTAGAATTTTCATCAGCACATATACTAAATGGGCATGATGGGGCATGTAAAAGAATGCATGGACATAATTGGAAAGTTGAAGTTGAAGTTTTAGGAAATAAACTAGATAATATCGGAATGGTGATAGATTTTAAGGAAATCAGAAATATGACAAATGTAGTTGTTGATAGATTAGATCACCGTTTTCTAAATGATCTAGATGCTTTTAAAGAAATAAACCCAACTGCAGAAAATATAGCAGAATATATTCACTCAGAACTTACTAAGCTCATAAATGATGATAATATTATAGTGAAGTCAATTAAATTATGGGAAACAGATAAATCAGCAGTAACATACATGGTATAAAAAATGGCAACTAATAAAAAAACAATGAAAGCAATAAATAAAAATAATCTACCTGATACGCAGGGTCTAGAAGACACAAGGAACTTGCCTATTAATAAAGTAGGCATCAAAGATATCCTTCACCCTATGGTTATAAAGCAAAGGTCTGGTGAAAATCAAAATACAGTAGCTAGTTTTAATATGTATGTGAACTTGCCACATAATCTCAAAGGGACCCATATGTCGAGATTTGTTCATATTCTAAATAATCATGAAGAACATATAACAGTAGAAACATTCAAATCAATGATAAATGAAATGTTAATACTTCTGGAGGCTGAATCTGGGCATGTTGAAATGACATTCCCATACTTTATTCAAAAGACAGCTCCTGAGTCTAAAGTCAAAAGTTTATTAGATTATACTGTTACTTTTATTGGTGAAGTTAAAGATGGTATATCTAATCTTAAAGTGAAAGTTTTGGTACCAGTCACTAGTCTATGTCCATGTTCAAAAAAAATATCTGCGTATGGTGCTCATAACCAAAGGTCCCATGTAACTGTTACTGCAAGTATTAATGAATTCATATGGATTGAAGAAATAATAGATATTGTTGAAAAAGAAGCTTCCTCTGAACTTTATGCTTTATTAAAGAGACCTGATGAGAAACATGTCACTGAGGTTGCGTATGACAACCCTAAGTTTGTTGAGGATATGGTGAGAGATATTGCAGCTCACTTTGCAAATGATGAAAGAGTTCTAGAATACATTGTTGAATCTGAAAACTTTGAGTCAATACATAATCATTCTGCATACGCTCAAATACATCAAGTTAAAGATAAATAGACTATCTCAGATCTGCATATAATGCTCGAATAACTTCTTCAGTAGCAGTACTAGTAAAATTCATATAAGCATTATTTTGAATTTCAATTAGTACACCATCTTGGTTTGATATTAATACGATGTTGAAAGAATTTGTCTCCTTAGCAGACCTCCAGAAAGCCAGAGAACTTAAAAAAGATGATTCCACAAGTTCTTGTTCGCTGACTGTAACATTAATAACCCCATCTTCTTCTTCTGCTGATATAATATTTATTCCATATGTTTCTAATGATCTTATTACTTCAGGCCAAACTCTTTCAAATATATCTTCTATAAATAAAGTATGAAATCCATTTTGATCAATACTCATGTTAGCTCTGCTTCTAGTTCCAGTAGATTTGACGATAGAATATCCTTTAGCTTTAGCTTCCTCTCCACCTAAGTATATGAACAATCTAGATATCATTTCGCTCTCAAACTCAGGATCTCTTGGCCTATTTTGCCATCTAAATTCCGTATCTCCATCTGACATGAATTCTTTTCCATAGTGTGTGACCAAAATATTAGCGGAATCATCATTCATTATAATCCTAGAGCTGTAACTATCCCTTGTTTCTGGCGAGACCAATAATGGTACATACCTTCCGACGTATCTTTGAACTGTTCCAAGCTGCGCTTCACTTAAATTTTCTAGGAAGCTTGTCCTCATAGATCCTAATGTATAATCCTGTTGTGCCAACCTAAAGCCCTCTGATTTCCAAAAATCTGACAATTTAGCCCATAATAATTTTTTATCCTTACTCTGAATCGAGAGAAATGAATCTCTTCCTGAACGCATAATCTTTATATTATCCAGAGGAGTATCCACAGTAAATACATCTAACTCTTTTTCCCCAGCATAATCAGGTATTTCCAAAACATTACCAGAATTTGGCGTAATTAAATCAGGTGGCACTAATAAATCAAATTGTGTATCTTCATATTGCTTATTTGTCTTATACACAACCAATTCTTTTCTTTCATCAGAAATTATATTTTGAAAATAGTCATTAAAACTAGAACAACCACTTAGTAATAAGGCAGTTAAGAAGAGCGATTTGTTTATATTGCTTAAGTTCATAATTATTTTAGCTTAACTCCTGCATTAATTAGAGATTTCTCTAGTTTAGACTCATATTTTTTGTCCATCCAAGTTAAAGGTAATCTTATACCCTCGTTAATCAGACCCATTTTACATAGTGCCCACTTTACCGGTATCGGATTAGATTCTATAAAGAGATTATCATGCAGAGTATCAATTTTCGCATTTATTTTTTCTGCTTCAACAGTTTTACCTATGGATGCTAGTTTACACATATTATGCATTTCAAAAGGAACTATATTAGCTGTAACAGATATATTTCCTTTGAAGCCCATTAATATATCCCTTGCAGATGTTTTATCATCACCAGTAAATACTGATAAGTTCTCTGAGCACTTATCTAACAATTCTTTAGATCTTTCTAGATTTCCTGATGCTTCTTTGATACCAATAATATTAGGATGGACCGATAAGCGCTCTACCGTATCAGGCAACATATCAACAGAAGTTCTACCAGGAACATTATATAATATCTGTGGAATACTGACCTCATCAGCTATTTTTTTATAATGCGCAAACAAACCATTTTGCGTTGGCTTATTATAATAAGGTGTAACCAATAAACATGCATCTGCGCCTAATTCCTTAGACCTTTGTGTTAAATGTATCGCTTCACTAGTAGAGTTTGCTCCTGAACCTGCAATAACAGGTATTCTTTTATTAACAATCGCTAGAGTAGATTTTATTACCTCAGAATGCTCATTAAAATCTAAAGTGGCTGATTCACCAGTTGTTCCAACAGAAACAATTACATCTGTTTTATTCTCTATATGAAATTCGATTAATTCTTCCAATGAAGCATGGTCTAAACTACCATCTTTTTTCATCGGAGTAACTATTGCCACCATACTGCCCTTAAACATATTTTCCTCTCATTTTTAAGCCTTATGTTCTGTACGCGGCCAAATATTTAATAGTGTATTTAATAATACTGCTAGAGGTATTGCAAAAAATACTCCCCAGATTCCCCATATTGTACCAAAAAATAAAATAGAAATCAGGATTGCTAATGGGTGCAAATTAACCGCATCAGAAAATAAGACTGGAACGACAACATTGCCATCCAAAACTTGGATGAGAATATGAATCATGACAATGTACCAAAATTCTGAAGTTACGCCCCATTGGAAGTAGGCTATAAATAATATAGGTATGGTAACAGCAATAGCTCCAACATAGGGTATTATCACTGATAAACCACACAAAAAGCCTAACAACAGTGAATAGTTAAGGCCAAACAATGCAAAAAATAATGTAGATGCAAACCATACAATTATAATTTCAATTAACTTACACCTAATATAGTTGCCAATCTTTAAATCTAACTCGGCATAGGCTTTTTTAGACAAATCTAATTTTTCTGGAAAAAAATTTTTGAACCATGCATGTATTTGCTTTTTATCATATAAGAAAAAAAATATAAGTATTGGCACTATGAGCATATAAACCATAATCGCAAATATACTACCTGCTGAGGCAAGAGAATAAGAGATTATCGATCTTCCAGCCATACTTATTTCGGTATTCATGGTAGAAAATAAATTTGTCAATTGTTCTTCAGAAACAAAGTTATTGCTAGATGTATAATCAAGTATTAAGAGTTTGCCTTTCTCAAACATAGATGGTAGTGCCTTTATTAAAAGCGTCAACTGTTCAAGCATTATTGGTACAAGTAAAAATAATATTATTATCGAAAGGGCAATGAATGAGACATATACAATCAATACGATAGATTCTCTTTTAATTTGACTTGATTCATTGATGCGACCAACTACGCCTTCAAGCATATAAGCCAATATAATCGCTACTAGAATTGGCGCTACTGTTGATAACAAAACATAAGTAATTAATGTTATTGATAGTATTATGAGCGCTAATGCGACTTGATTTGGATCTGTTAGATGGCTATCGTACCAATCTTTAAAAAATTTAAACATATGCTATTTCGAACAAACTCATTAAATTGCTTTATATATAATACTCATAATCATGTTAAACTAAAACATCAAATTAGGATATAGCAATAGTAGTAAAAAATTATTAAGTTATGAGAGTTTCGCAATTTCCAATTTTCACCTTAAAAGATACTCCGTCTGAAGCTGAGGTTATAAGTCATAAACTAATGATTAAGTCAGGGATGATAAGAAAAGTATCTTCTGGTCAATATTCTTGGCTACCAGTAGGCTTAAGAGTCATTAAAAAGATTGAAGGAATAATAAGAAATGAACTTGATAAAATTGGATGTAGCGAAATATTAATGCCATCTGTTCAGCCAGCAGAATTATGGCAAGAATCAGAACGTTGGGACCAATATGGTCCAGAGCTATTAAGATTCCATGATAGAAATAAGAGGGATTTTTGTTTAGGCCCAACTTTTGAGGAAGTTATTACTGATTTGGTAAGGAAAGATGTATCTAGTTATAAGCAATTGCCAATAAATTTATTCCAGATATCAACAAAGTTTAGAGATGAAATTAGACCAAGGTTTGGAGTGATGAGAGCTAGAGAGTTCATAATGAAAGATGCTTATTCTTTTCATGAGAATCAAATATGTTTAGATCAGGCATATGAAATTTATAAAGAGGCATATAATAATATCTTCAAAAGCCTTGAGTTAGATTTCACTATAGTGGATGCTGATAGTGGAAATATTGGTGGAAATGAATCTAATGAATTTCATGTTATTGCGGATACAGGGGAAGATGACTTACTTTTAGATGCTGATTTAAAAGGTATGAACTTAGAAATAGCAAAAATAAAATATAATGAAGATAATCTTGAATCGCTAATTAATAAAACAGGTCTAAAGCACAAAAAAGGCATAGAGGTGGGTCATATTTTCAAATTAGGTCAAAAATATTCTGAGAAAATGAATGCTAAAATTACTACAAAAGATTCTAAATCTATAAATATGTTTATGGGTTGTTATGGAATAGGTGTTACAAGAATTGTTGCCGCTGCAATAGAACAGCTACATGATGAAAATGGAATTAAATGGCCCAAGCCAATAGCTCCATTCAATACCGCAATTGTTGAAATAGATGGCCATAAAAATCCGAATGTGCGTTCGTATTCTGAATCTATATATGAAGTATTAAAGAAAGAAGGAATCGAAACTATCTATGATGATCGAGATGCGAACTTAGGTAAAAAAATTAAGGACTGGGAGCTGATTGGCGTACCTAATATACTGATAATTGGTAAAAGTGAATCTCATAATAGAACTATTACTCATAAAGAGAGATCGTCGAGCTCAAAATCCCAGCTTAATATTGATGAGCTTTGCTCAAAATTAGTTTGACTATATTCTAGTCATCCAAGAATCTATAATTATCCTTCTGGGAATTATGTTGCTTTATAGCCATCCTTGATTGATTCAGAGCCTCATTGGCAAGACTTTTTGCCTTATTATATTTTTTGTCAGCATGTGCTTTTTCAGCTTTTTTGATTATTTTATGAGTATCTCTCCAAGCATTATTAAGCTTGACAACCTGCTTATATGATCTTTTGGCGTCTTTTATTAATTTTTTAGATATGTCCTCATTAGTTTCTGCTGACAGAAGTGGCTGAAGAAAAAAGATTGATAATATAAAGATTGAAAGTTTTTGCATAATATATCTTAATAAGTTTATTTTACTTCATATATAGAATATCCTAGTTCTATAATGAATGTACTTATTATATATTATTCTACAAATGGCTCAACGAAAAAGATGGGTCGTCTAATTGCGCGGGGTATAGAGAATATTGACGGTGCTAA
>MDTC01213362.1_pt1 | contig 10063 bp, 12 predicted proteins | sample 811181 | NCBI WGS metagenome assembly MDTC01 (sample SAMN05326644, study PRJNA326480) | marine metagenome | isolation source: seawater | place: Pacific Ocean: North | collected 2011
AAATGGTGAATGAATAATAAAATTATTATTATTAATGGTCCCAATCTTAATCTATTAGGAGAAAGAGAACAATCACAATATGGATCTATAACTTTTGATAAATTAAAAGAAAATTGTTTACAAAAAGCTAAAGAAATTCAATTAAATTTAGTTTTTGAGCAGTCGAACGTTGAAGGTGAAATTGTAAATTTAATTCAAGAGGCTAGAAAAAAATATGATGGTATCATTATTAATGCAGCTGGCTTTACACATACTTCTGTTGCCATAAGAGACGCATTAAACATATTCAAAAAACCTATTATTGAACTTCATATTTCGAATATTTATAAAAGAGAGGAATTTAGACATAAATCTCTTATAAGCGATGTTGCAACTGGAGGAATCTTTGGTCTCGGTTCAGATGGTTATATTTTGGCCATAATTTCAATACAAAAGATTTTACAAGATGAAAATAGATAAAAATATAATTAAAGAACTTAGCAGTTATTTAGATGAGTTTAATCTCACCGAAATAGAGATTACTGAGAAAGATACAAAAATAAAAGTTTCAAAAAATAATATTTCAAAAATTAATCAAGCAACAATTACATCACAAAATACTAATTCTTTAAATGAGGATATTAAAGCAAAAAGTAATTTTAAACCTATAACCGAAATTACTTCACCAATAATTGGAACTGCATATCATGCACCTGAACCAGGAGCTAAGAAATTTGTTGAGATTGGTAAAAAAATTAAAAAAGGTGATACTGTAATGATAGTTGAAGCAATGAAAACAATGAACCATGTTCCATCAACAGCAGAAGGAATAGTGAAAGAAATTTGTGTTGATGATGGTTATCCTGTGGAATTTGGGCAAACAATTATTATTCTAGAATAAAAATATGTTTAAAAAAATTTTGATCGCAAACCGTGGGGAGATTGCGGTTAGAATTATTAGAGCTTGCAAAGAGTGGGGAATTTCCACAGTAGCCGTTCACTCAGATGTAGATAGAGAAAGTATGCATGTAAGGATGGCTGATGAAAGTGTATGCATTGGATCTTATCAGCCTGCTAACAGTTATTTAAATATTCCAAATTTAATGTCAGCAATAGAACTTACTAATGCAGATGCAGTACATCCCGGTTATGGATTTTTATCAGAAAATGCTAACTTTGCAAAAATACTTGAGGATAACAAAATAAGATTTATTGGAGCCTCAGCTAAACACATCGAAATGATGGGTGATAAAATTCAAGCTAAAAAAATTGCTAAAGAAAATGGCTTACCTATAATAGAAGGTTCCGAAGGAGGTGTTGCAAACATAAAAATAGCTAAAGAATTATCAAAAAAAATAGGTTTTCCTATTTTGATAAAAGCTTCAGGTGGTGGAGGGGGAAAAGGAATGAAAATTGTCCACAATGAGGATCAATTTGATCAATTATTTTCTACTGCTAAATCTGAAGCACAAAAATATTTTAGTAATGATGAAGTGTATATTGAAAAATTTTTTCAAAACCCAAGACATATTGAAGTTCAAATTCTAGCAGGGAAAAATAGTGTTGTTCATCTTCATGAAAGGGATTGTTCTGTACAAAGAAGGCACCAAAAATTAATTGAAGAAACTCCTAGCCCCGTTCTTAGTGATGAAGTAAGAGAAGATTTATTTCAAAGGACTGTAAATATGGTGACTAATATTGGATATATTGGCGCTGGGACTGTTGAATTTATTTATGAAGATGGAAAATTTTATTTTCTTGAAATGAATACTAGAGTTCAGGTAGAACATCCTGTAACAGAAATGGTTACAGGAATTGATATTATTAAGGAACAAATTTGGATTGCTTTTTCTGGAGAAACAGCATTAAAACAAAGTGATATTAATCCTCGAGGTCATGCAATAGAGTGCAGAATTAATGCTGAAGATGCAGGTAAAAATTTTCAACCTTCACCTGGGAAGATTGAAATGTGTCATCAACCATCTGGTTTTAGAACAAGAGTAGATGGTGCAATATTCCAAGGTTATAAAGTCACACCTTATTATGATAGTATGATCTGTAAATTAATTTGTCATGGTAGAAATAGAAAAGAAGCAATACAAAGAATGAATAGATCTTTAGATGAATTTGTAATAGAGGGCATTACAACAACTATACCGCTACATAAAAAATTATTAAATCATGAAAAGTTTTTAGCTTCAAACTTCAATGTAAGTTGGCTTGATAATGAGAAAATAATTTAATAACAATCTACTAACCAGATATCATAAACAGGATGATCAAAAGGTGCAATTGAAGGACTTGATGAAAACATCCATTCATTAAAAACAAAAACTTCATTATTATCTTTATTTGTTAAATCCTTTACTTGTATATAAGCTGTGACCTCAGGATTATCATCAAATTCTGAATTTTTGCATTTTAAACTTTTCAATGTCAGATCTTTAAATGTTGTCAATTCTCCATTTTTTAATTTTATTAAAGTATTTTTGGAACTGATTTTATCTAATATTTTTAAATTAGTAAAATTACCTTCTAAATTATTTTGTGAGATTAAATCACTAGTAAAAATTAAATAAAATATTGTAACGAGAAAAATTAAATTTATCTCACTCTTTCCAGCTGGTGTATTTTTTTTTAATACCATTTTTATTTTTATTAGGATAATAAGCCTCTTCGGTGCCTGTTAAGTTAGGTTTGTGAGGTTTTTGCCAATTATATTTTTTAAGATTATGATTTTTTTCAATTTTATTAGGCATAAAATGAATCCATGAATACCATTCTATAGGAATTTTTGATGCATCAATTGAACCTGCATAAATAATCCATCTTTTTCCATGTTTACTTTCATAGTATTTATTACCGGACTCGTCATTTCCAACTAATTTACCAAAAAAAATTGTCTTTAATCTTGTTCCAATTGTATCTTGATTCCACCAAATGAAAATTTTTTTAATATGTGTCAACATAAATTTTTTTTTTTTTACAATTAAAAATTGTAAAATTTAAATTAGACTAAAATATGAATTTGTATATAAATTAAATGATTCAAAATTCAAAATAAAAAATAATAGAGGATAAATGGCGAAATATTTAGTTGAAACTTATTACACATGTACTTTTAAAGTTAATCATTATCTAGACGATATTAACGAGAAAGAACTAAAAAATTTAGAGAAAAGAGATGATGGGAAATTTGAGGTAATTGATGTTAAATTAGATAATAGAAAAACTAAAAATCTCGATCCAAATAATAATAAAATTATAGATACTAAAAAAATAGAAATAACCTCAAAAAATGATCTAGAAAAATCTCAAAATAATGAAAGTATTATTACAAATATAGGAAATTCATTAGAAAAAAGTGGAAAAAGATTTGGGATGCCAGATAGAAGAAAAGGATATATTCAAAAAGCAACAATTGGAAATCATAAAGTTTATCTTCATACTGGTGAATATGAAGATGGTAAAATAGGAGAAATTTTTATCGATACAAGTAAAGAGGGAGAATTAGTTAAAGCGCTAATGAATAATTTTGCAATTGCTGTGTCTTTAGGCCTTCAATATGGGGTCCCTCTAGATGAATTTATTAATGCATTTGTGGGTACAAAATTTGAGCCATCAGGAAAAGTTCATGGAAACGATAGAATTTTAAGCGCAAGCTCTATTTTAGATTATATTTTTAGAGAATTAGCAATTTCTTACCAAAATAGAGAAGACCTTGCACATACTCCATCTATTAACGGAGGAGATACGAATGCTAATGATGAGGTCCAATCTGAAGATCAAAATCAATTGCTTAAAATTGTAAAAGATATAACAAGCAAAGGTTTTGTAAGAAATAATTACAAAAAAAATTTAGTAGATCTTTCTGATGTTAAAATTAGCCTGAAAGGTAAGAAGTAATTTATTTTTTTGATTTTAAATTAATATTTAGCTCTTTTAATTGTTCATCTGAAACAGTAGATGGTGCGTTCATCATAAGGTCTTGAGCATTTTGGTTCATTGGGAACATAGTAACTTCTCTGATATTTTTTTCATTAGCTAACAACATTATTATCCTATCTATTCCTGGAGCAATTCCACCGTGAGGTGGAGCTCCATAACTTAAAGCATTGATCATTCCACTAAATTTTTCATCTACTTGTTCTTTATTATAACCAGCAATTGAGAAGAGTTTATACATTAATTCTGGCTTATGGTTTCTTATAGCTCCCGAAGACAATTCTATACCATTACAAACTATATCATATTGGTAAGCCAAAATATCTAAAGGATTTTCAAAAGTTTTTTCACTAATTTCTCCCTGAGGCATTGAAAACGGATTGTGACTAAATTCAATTTTTTTAGTTATTTCATTTTTTTCAAACATTGGGTAATCAATTATCCAACAAAAAGCGAAAGCTTCCTCATCAATAAGATCTAAATCTTTTGCAATTTTATCACGTGCTTGTGCAGTAATTTTCTCCAAATCATTTTGCTTACCACATGCCATAAAAATACTATCACCTATTTCTGAATTTGTTATTTTCATTATTTCAAGCAAAGCTTCTTTTGTAAAAAATTTTCCTATTGGTCCTTTAGCAGAAAGATCAACATGTTTTTCAAATGTAAAATATGCCAATCCAGAAGCCCCTTGTTCTTTGGCCCATTTATCAATATTGTCGAAAAAACTTCTTGGTTTATCTTTTGTATTTTTAGCTTTTATACATCTGACTTTAGATCCAGATTTTACAAGTTTTTTAAAAATTTCAAACGATACATCGTCTCTTATAAAAATTTCTGTTATATCATTTATAATTAATGGATTTCTTAAATCAGGCTTATCACTTCCATATTTTAACATTGCATCTTTATATGATATTTTTGGGAATTGATTAAACATCAGTTTTTTACTTGAAAATTTTTTGAAAGTATTGATCAATAAAGTCTCAACTACGTTAAAAATATCTTCTTGTTCAACAAAAGACATTTCTAGGTCTAACTGATAGAATTCACCTGGACTTCTATCTGCTCTTGCATCTTCATCTCTAAAACATGGTGCTATTTGAAAATATTTATCAAACCCTGATACCATAATTAATTGTTTAAATTGCTGAGGAGCTTGAGGTAATGCATAAAATTTACCTGGGTTAAGTCTACTAGGAACAAGAAAATCCCTTGCACCTTCTGGGCTTGAGGAGGTTAAAATTGGGGTTTGAAATTCTAAAAAACCTAATTTAATCATTTCATCTCTTATGTAAGAAATTACTTTGGATCTAAGAATTATATTTTCATGAATTTGTTTTCTTCTTAAATCTAAAAATCTGTATTTTAATCTAATATCTTCTGCATATTCTTGGTCACTAAAGACTGGCATTGGTAGTTCTTTACAAGTTCCCAATACTTCAAAATTTTTTATTACAACTTCAATTTCACCTGTTTCTATGTCTTTGTTTATTGTTTCCTTAGAACGATTTACAATTTTTCCCTGAACTTTTATGACAGTCTCTAATTGAATTTTTTCTAATTTTGAAAAACTTATATTTTCTTTGTCTATAATACATTGAGTTATTCCATAGTTATCACGAAGATCAATGAATAAAAGATTACCATGGTCTCTCTTTTTGTTTATCCATCCTGATATGGATATATCTTTACCTATGTCATCTTTTCTTAATTGGTTGCAGTTATGAGTTCTATATTTGTTCAATTATTCTCCTAAAGCTTCTTTAATAATCTTAAAATCGATTGATTTTTTTCTTTTTAAACTAATCTCATCAATTTTATATATAAAATCAGAAATTTTGCCATAGGATCTATCAATTCTTTTTATAATAAATTCTATAAGTTTTTTATCCATTATTATTTGTCGATCAGATAGATTTTTCAATATTAATGCAAACATCAGATCATCTTCTGGTTTTTCTATTTTAGATAATAAAAAATTTTTAACTCTTGAATTTAGATCATCTAATTTATATAAAAAATTAACAATAGGTTTTTTTGTTGTAATAATTAAATATTTGTTATCTTGATCTATAATATTCATTAATGTATATAACAAATTTTCATTCACATCTTCGTTTAAATTTTCAACTATAATATTTTCATAAACTTTAATTTCATTTAAAAAGTCATTGCTTATTTTGTCTGAGTCAATCTTGATACCTCTAAATTTTTTTAAGAATATGTTGATTAGATGCGTTTTACCAGACGATCTATCTCCAATTAAATTAACAAAATTTTTTTCCCATTTTGGCCAGTTATTGAGTAACTTAAATGAAAATTCATTACTTTTAGAAACATAAAAATCCTGATCTTTAAAGTTTTGATCGTAATTAAAATTCAAAATTAATTGATTTAAATTTATCATTTCAAGGTCCATATATGATTTTGAGTATCAAATTCATATGTATTATTTTTCATTATTTTTAAAAAAGAGCCTGGAGAACCATTGAATACAATTTTATAAATATTATTTTTATTATCAAATTTATCAATGTAAAAATTATAAATTAAATCTATATTATTTAATTTTCTTTCAAATTGCTTAATTGTTTCAGAGTCATGATTGTTTATTGAAACAGTTAAGGTCAATTTAACTGAAGTATTTATTTCATTCTTAGATTTCCAGTAATCTTCATAAATAGTTTTTAAATTTTCAATAAATAATTTGATTTCCTTATCATTATTTAATTTATAATTCTCAAATGTTAAATTCTTTAAATCTAATTTTTCATTAAAATAAATTTTATTTAACACTTTTATACTTTTGCTACTTTTGAATATAATAGCTAAGATATAATCATTTAAATTATATTTTTTAATTATTTCATTAAAGTCATAATTCTCTAAACTAATTAAATTATCTTTTATCACTCTGAAATCTTCAAGATCTTCTGTGGGCAATATATAATTTAACAAATGATATTTTTTAATATCTGAATTCCAATTGTTAAATAAGTAACTTTCAGAAAATATTAAAAGTTCATTTTTTTCTTCATCAATTATAATTGGCATGAAGAAAATCTTTTTTTTTATCAGCAAAGATGGAAATATACTTTTGCTCTCAAGTAAATTTAACACTCTTTTTTTGTTAAAAGAAACATTTAATGATAGATAATAAACATTATTTATAAATTTTTCTTTTTTGATAGAAAATGTATCTATCATTCCTTTTATTAGGCTTAATGAAATATTTTCAAATTTATTTAGATCTTTGGTTTGCGTAATTGATAAAATCATTTGATCAAATGCTTTTGTAAAACCTCTATCAATCACCCTATTTTTATCAAAATTTATCTCAAAAGGGGTAGAAATTTCAACATTATCAACATTAAAAGTCTTAGCATAAATATTATCTGTGGAAAAAAAAATATTTAACAAAGCAAGTAAACAAAAATAAATATATACTTTTTCAAAAGTTAAAAATTTAATATTAAATTTCATAAAATATATTAATGAATAAAAAAAATTTTACATATAAAAAAAGTGGAGTTAATATTGATACTGCAGATAATTTTGTTAAATTCATTTCTACTATTTCAGCAAAAAAAAGGGGCAAAAAAAAGTTTTCCAATATTGGTGGATTTGGCTCAATATCAGATATTCCAAAATATATAAAAAACCCTAAAATTGTGGCTTGCACAGATGGTGTTGGTACTAAAATTGAAATTGCGAATACACTAAATAAATATGATACAATTGGGATTGATCTTGTTGCAATGAGTGTAAACGACTTAATTGTTCAGGGTGCTAAACCTCTTTTATTTTTAGATTATATTTCAATTAATAGAATTAATTTAAAAAAACTCAAATCAATAATAAAAGGAATTTTAAAAGGGTGTAAGCAATCTGAGTGTGAATTAGTAGGTGGAGAAACTGCTGAAATGCCAGGTACTTATGAAAGAGGAAAATTTGATATTGCGGGCTTTGCTGTGGGATTAGTTAACAGCAAAAAAGTTTTAAATAAAAATAAAATAAAAATAAATAATCTAATTGTAGCATTGCCATCAAGTGGACTTCATTCAAACGGTTACTCACTAGTAAGATATCTAATTAATGAAAAAAAAATAAATATAAAAAAAAATAAATTTTTGAAAATAGAGCTATTAAAACCAACAAAAATTTACGTCAAAGAGGTTTTAAAATTAGTCAATAAAAATTTGATAAATGGATGTGCAAACATAACAGGTGGAGGTTTGGCTGATAATATTAAAAGAATAATTCCTAATGACTTAGTTGCTGAAGTCAATTTAAATAAAATAAAAACGTTTAAAATTTTTAGATGGTTAAAAAAAAATGGTGTGTCAGATAAAGAGATGCTTAAAACATTCAACTGTGGTGTTGGATTTTGTTTAATAATTGACCAAAAAAAATTGAAAAAAATTGATAAATATTTTTCAAAAGATTTTAAACCATATGTAATTGGTAAAATTTCTAAAGGAAAAAATAAAATTAAATTAAATGGTTCAATTAATTGGTCCTAAAAAATATAAAACAGCAGTTTTTATTTCTGGAACAGGAAGTAATTTAAAATCTATTATCAAATTTTCAAAACTTAAAAAATCACCTATATCAGTTAAATTAATTATTTCAGATAACCCTAAATCTAAAGGTTTAATATTAGGAGAAATTTTTAAGATTAAAAAAAAAGTAATTAATTATAAAAAAAATAAAAATATTGCTGAAAAAAATATTCTAATGGAATTAAAAAAAAATAAAATAGACTTTATTTGCTTAGCGGGCTTTATGAAAATTTTATCTAAAAGTTTTATAGATAATTTTAATGGTAAGATATTAAATATACATCCATCGCTTCTTCCAAAATATAAAGGTTTAAACACTCATGAAAGAGTAATATCAAATAATGAAAAATACTCAGGATGTACAGTTCATTATGTTAATTCAAAATTAGATTCTGGTAAAATTATCTTACAAAAGAAAGTAAAAGTTAAAAAAAATGATAATGCAAAAAAGCTTGCAAAAAAGATTTTGCTACAAGAGCATAAACTATACCCAAGAGCAATTTTAAAAGCTTTTAGTCTTTAAAAAAAAAATCTATTTCGATCTTTGCATTTTCAACACTATCAGACCCATGAACTGAATTTTTATCAATTGAGATCCCAAATTTTTTTCTTATCGTACCCTCTTTTGCATCATTTGGATTTGTAGCTCCCATCAACTCTCTATTATCTAATACTGCGTTTACTTTTTCAAGAACCATAACAACTATCGGACCAGATGAAAGATAAGAGCAAAGATCGTTATAAAATGGTTTTGTTTCATGGATTTTATAAAATTTTTCAGCCTCAAACTTTTCAATTTGAATTTTCTTTTCCTTTAAAATATTAAAACCATTATCTTTAAATATTTCTTTGATTTCATTTTCTAAATTTCTTTCTACGGCATCTGGTTTTATTATCGATAACGTTTGCTCATTATTACTCATAATTATCCTCTATTAATTTACTTAATAATCTTACTCCATATCCTGTGGCACCACCTGAATTTAACGCTCCTCCATATTTTGAAAAAGCCATTCCAGCAATATCTAAATGAGCCCATGGTGTTTTGTTAAGAATAAATCTTTGCAAAAATTGAGCAGCAGTAGTAGATCCTGCACCTCCAACATAATTAATGTTTTGCATATCGGCATTTTTAGAATCTATCAGCTTATCAAAATTCTTATGTAAAGGCATTCTCCATAATTTTTCATTAACTTTTTCTCCAGCATCAACTAATTGTTTAGACAATTTATCATCATTTGAAAAAAGTCCTGCATATTCTGAGCCTAAAGAAACTATAATCGCCCCTGTTAATGTTGCTAAATCAATTAAAAACTTAGGTTTAAATTTTTTTTCTGTAAAAGTTAATGCGTCTGCAAGAACCAATCTACCCTCAGCATCCGTATTTAATATCTCTATTGTTTTGCCACTATATGATTTAACAATATCTCCTGGTCTTTGAGCATTTCCACTCACCATATTTTCAACTAAACCAACAACACCAACTGCATTAATCTTTGCTTTTCTCAGGGCTAGACTTTTTAGTAATCCTACAACTGTTGCTGATCCTGCCATATCATAAGTCATATCTTCCA
>MDTC01069702.1_pt1 | contig 10062 bp, 7 predicted proteins | sample 811181 | NCBI WGS metagenome assembly MDTC01 (sample SAMN05326644, study PRJNA326480) | marine metagenome | isolation source: seawater | place: Pacific Ocean: North | collected 2011
CCCAAGAATAGATTGGAACTTCAGTAAAAATTGGAGCGTGAATGCTGAAATGAGTCTTTCTGATCGTAATATGAAATTTAAAAAAGGCGTCGTCGATCCTAGCGGCTTAAAACAAAATATAAGTGATTCATCTAACTTCTATGTGAGTAATAGGGAAACGGTTTTTACTATTGGCATACAGCAAGGGCTTCTCTAAGAGTCACTTGACTTTTGGACTTTGATGGAAAGATGCTATTGACACAATTTATACAATCGCAATAAATTAAGGCATTGAACTATAGCCAGCCTAGCTATAGCCAGCCTAGCTATAGTCATTACAAAATAGCCTAGGTTGAGGCCTTCACAACAACCGCATAAGGTCCCTTGTCAGGATAATTTTTGTGCCCCATAAATTCAGACTGTACCATTTCTAAACCTTCCTGAGCCAAAAACTGATTCAGATTTCTTTGATGGCCTTTGTGAAAATCGAGACCAAATCGAAGAGCCTCATTAGTTAACTCCAGCATTTTGCCGCCACCTTTTTTAACCCATGGAGAATAATCCAAATCTATCATTGATTGAGAATAAAAATCAGCTACCAGAATACTACCTGGAGCTGAATTTTCTTTTATTGCTTTAATAGTCAATCTTATAGATTCCGGCTCTAGGTATAGAGTGACTCCTTCCAAAAGAAACAATGTACTTTTTGAAGGGTCAAAATTGTTTTTTTTGAGCTGATCAAACCATCTATCTTTAGAGAAATTAACCTCAATGAACTGTACATGGCTCGTGTCAATTTTCGCTTGGGCGAGAGTCCGCCTTTTTAGATGTTGAGTAGCAGCCTGATCTAACTCAAAAAAATCGACAGAGGCAAATTTGAACAAGTGATAAAACCTGGTATCATAACCTGCCCCCAAAATAACAAACTGATCGACCCCTTTGATACTTGCTTCCAACATCTGATCTATATGGAAAGTCCGCTGGGTGATCAAATCCAGCAACCTCTCATATCCTTGATTTCTGATTACAGGAAAAACCTGGTTTTTACCGGTAAATCTATAAAAAAAATATAATGGAAATAATACCAACCATAAGCCAAGCCTAGAATCATTCGGCATGTGAGGAAGTAATTTTCTAGTTGCTTCATCTGTGCGCAAGCCAAACAAATCCATCATCCAACGACCATTTAAAACTTCGATAGCTGTGCCCGAAACTCCTAACCTTTTACTAACCAGCATTTGTTTGTAGGAAACCAGAATAATACCAGCGATAGCCAAGGGAGCAAATATGATCTGGAGAAAAAAATAAAACAAAGCACCGACAAATCGCATATCTAACCTCTGAAAAATTTTAAGACCATACAGTTATTTTTTTAGCTCTCACAAAAATCATACCACCAATATATAGCAACTCGATCATATCGCATCCTATGCACAATAAAATATTTTACTTACTGAGGTGATAAGGCTTCTGTTATGTCGATATTGTGCATCCATCGATTAAAAAAATAAACCTAGATATTAGAGAAATTACTTGATCTAACTTCACATATTTGGACAGGTTTTATGCTTTCATCTCAGTTAGTTATAACTAATATTATTAGTAATTAAGCAGTTATTTTATTTTTTCTAAATAATCAAAATAAATATTCCGATGAGTTGGATATAGGAATCAAAAACTGAGAGAGAACTAAATATGACAAGAGACGGTTATGTCTTAAAACGACAACTAAAATTACGTGGTTGGACCACTCAACTCATCAAGCGATTTTTGGTAACTCCCGACCAGATTGACAAAGCAGACGATCGATTAGGAAGTTTTTATCTATATTCAATAAAGAGGGTCGAATCGATAGAAAAAGAGAAGGATTTTATCCAATTCAAAAAGAAATTAATGCAGGAACGACATAATGCTTATCAAGCTATTGTTGCTAATGTACCACCAAAATTCCGAGACCAGATAGTTTAATTGCACTTTAAAATAAATATGATACATAGTCTCTTAAAATCATTAATAATCATCGGCTTCAGGCTGATGATCGACCCATTAAAGCATTCACCTTGCTAATTAACTCATCCTCTCTAAATGGCTTAGCTGTAAAATCATCGAAACCTAATTCCATAGCGCGATCTATCTGTCGATGATCTGCAGTACCACTAAAACCAAGAACAGGAATGACCCCAGTCCTACGATTAGCCTTTAATACCTGACATGCCTGCAAACCATCAAGTACCGGCATGCCAATATCCATAATAATAAGGTCTGGGGGTATTCTAGAGGCTTTTTCAACGCCTTCTAAACCATCAGCAGCTTCTAAAATAGAATGCCCATAGATTTCAAGGTTGGCCTTTATAATATCTCTGATATATTCCTCATCATCAATAATTAAGATACATCCCATTTCAATAGTTCCCCCGTATTACAGCATTACCCTCTCCTCGATCCCACACCACTGATATATCGTGACACAATTAAAAAGACTAAAATCGTTCTACTAAGGTAATGGAATAACTTCATTAGTTGTTAATCTTTTAGCTTCTAAACCCTTAAAAAAGACCCGATCTAAACAAGATATATTTTCATTGTGATATAAAAATATCTATCGAAACAAAGAGTATAGATCAGTTCACCAAGGCATAAGTTCTAAAAAATTACAGGTCAGTAAGAAAAAATTCATTTTTCTATACTATTAGGGTTTAATAGCGACACAACGAAAGCCAGTCCCAATAAAACTATCATCCGGGTCATCGCCAAAATCAGCTAAAAATATACCAGCTGCTGAGCCGTTATACCAATAGCCTCCACGGAATAATGCTCCTCCAACCCCCTCCTTTCCCGAATAATACTTGCCTATTCCATGACTAGAGTTCCACTTATCATCCCACCAAGGTTTTATCACCTTAGTCGGGACCAACATTTTTTTGAGAGTACGATTTCCATCGGCAACCTCAGGAAACTGAATCCCACTCGAAGTAACCGGCACAGGTTTACCTGTCGGGTCATTATAGCTCGTCCATTCAAAGACATTGCCACTTAGATCCCAGATCACTTCACCATTAGATAACTGATGGGTCCGTTTCTGGAAATCCCATTTAGAGTGATCACATTCTTCCCCTGTCAATATACAAGCTTGGTTATCATCCGCAGCTGCCGTCAAAGCTTGTGCCGGTGAATCATCAGAATGACCCAAATTCAAAGTACCATTACCTATATCATTTTCACTCCAGTTAACTGAAACACTGGCAATATTTGATGCTAATGTCATCCATTGCTCATTCGATATCAAGCTATATCCATCTCCGATTGAATCACATTTAGCTTTAGCATCTGTTTGAGTAATATTTACCCAAGGCATCTCGGTAGGTATTGAGAAAGCAATACCATCTAAATTTTTGGCTTCGTACTTCATCACACAAAAATCTTTTGTTCCATAATCGCTATCACCTGGAACAGTCAACCACTTTCCGGGTAGATCATTACAACCTCCGAAAATCATATTCCCTACTCTTAAAGTAAACGCACTCCAATTTTGACAGCCGGTTGTTAAGAAGCAAATTGCCAAAAAAATTATATTTCTCATAGCTCAATCCATTTAATTGTTCTTTATTTCTTAGCTATACAAAAACCTTAGCGCCCAGGAGGTCTATCGGGTTATAATAAACAGTCTTTACAGTTATTTTTACAATCTAATCTATTTTTGATCGCTAAATTTTTCATATTATAGAAAAAAACTTAAGACTATTACCAATTAGTAGAATCTGTAGGCAGAGAACAGGTACTTCTCAATAGCAATTTTTTAGATTATTGTCATCCCACAGTACCTGAAATCATATGATCGGCATTTATAAAGAAGAAGCTCAAGAGTCGCAAATTTATATGCGGCATATAAGGCAGAGAGTCGCACTAAGACTCCAAATCGTAATCCAATAACCCCAATTAAATCAATTCACATTAAAATGGGGTATTCCTAAGTTGGAATACCCCTGAAGTTCTTTGATGCACAGAGTTACGGCTATTCTGCTGTAACAAACAAATCACTGAAAGATGGTATAAGTTTCCTGTATATCGATTATAACAATCAAGGAAAATAAAATCGGTTAAGTTTTCGTAACAACGTCTTATATCCTGATATATGAGTTCTACTAAAAGTAACCTAGGCATCAAATAAACTATATAAAGAAGTAGCTTACAACCTGAAAGGCTATCTGCTGATAAAGACTAGATTTGATTATAAAGACGCTACCTTTTTAAGCCGATCGTTGTCTATAGGCGGGAAAGAGGAAAGTCCCTATGTCAGAACTATTCTACAGATATATTTTCCAAGGAAAATACAATAATTTTTCCTATACTGTAACCTTAGACAAGGATTCGCTTCATTTAGTAAGTAAGGACGTAGTTAAAGCTCCGGATTGGGTCCAATTAAACAATCACAAATGCAGTCATTGTCCTTTATTACAAAAAGATAGCCCTCAATGCCCTGTTGCATTGAGTTTGCATGACCTTTGTCAATCATTCATGGGCTCCAAATCATATGATCAGTACAATATTACTGTGGAAACGAATCATCGAAACTATGCCTATAACACTGATCTGCAAACTGGCTTAAAATCTCTATTTGGTTTAATTATGCCGACATGCGGATGTCCTCATACCAAGTTTCTTAGACCACTGACTCGTTTCCATCTTCCTTTTGATGACTTCGAATCGACCGTTCAAAGGTCACTAGGAAATTACTTAATTGCGAGATTCTTAAGCCCTGAGATAAAAAATTCAGAGATAGCTGACCTAGATGATCTAAAAATTCGTTATGAGAACATTGGATTAGTGAACAAATTTTTCATCAGAAGAATCCAGTCACATATTAATGCCAGTGATGCCAATCAAAATGCCATTGTTATCTTGAATAGCATTTCTGAATTAATGGCAATGGAATGGGAAACTAACTTTGAATCCATCGCTCACCTATATGCCGTTTAAAATCGATATAAAAAACAGTTTCCTGTGTATCATGCTAATATTAAAGGTTATTTTAGATGAACGATGAGAATACAAGAACTAAATTATTTTTTGTTCGCTCACCAATATTAAAGATTTTAATGAGCTAAACAAAGCCTTCTTAACATTCTGTTAATATGTATTTTTAGGTGTTATTTATTTTTTTTCTTAATTTTTAAAAGACTCGATCCGAAAAGTTATGTGAATTTCCCATATTATTTGGTGGTTGGGTAAATCTATTGACGAAGGTTTGAAAGGCTAACTTAGGGCACATACTGCTCTTAGTTCTCAGCTTCATTCATTTTGGTCATAAATTCTTAGCATTAGGTGTAGTCACTATGATAATAGTTCAAAGCTATTTAGAAGAGTTTTTAGAAGATCAGAGAATGGCGATGCAAGATGATGGCCACAACGACGTTGGAGCTTGGATTGGGAAATCAGCTGCAGCTCGAGCTCTTATCGAAGAATCTGAAAGACTAGCTTCATCTCATTTCAATATTCACATTACCGGCCCAATAGGTGTTGGTAAAAAAGTAATGGCTACCAGAATCCATAATTTGAGTGGTCGCTTAAAGTTCGTTAGCTTTAGATGCGGACTTTGGGGCAAAGACAACAGTGAAAAACTATTATTCGGCTATGTAAAAAAAGATCAAAAAGGTACTAGCAAATTTTATCCCGGCGCTCTACAAATGGCCCATGGTGGTTCGCTTTACTTGGAAGGGTTGGAATCACTGCATCCTGTTTTGCAGGATAAACTAGCCCAAGCTTTAAACGAGGGTAAAGTATATCCGGTCGGGTCTTCTAAAGCGGTAGCATGCGATATAAGAGTTTTATCTTCTGCTTCAATTAGTCTTGAAGCGATGATAAATAGAGATAAATTAACATCTAATTTAGCAGATGAAATCGGCGGAACCACTCTAAATATCCCACCACTCACGAACAGAAAAGAAGATATACCTTTACTCATCGAATATTTTAAAAATAAGCTTTGGGAACAGTCAACCCGCCGTATAAACCTCGAGTCAAATGCGATAGAAGCTTTATGTAATTATCCTTGGCCTGGCAATGGCAGACAATTATTTAAAGTTATGGAGAAAATAAGTTTAACCTCTGAAGAGAATATTTCACTCGAAGATTTACCAGAAGAACTTATCACAGGTTCTCCTATTCATTCAGAAACAGAGGATACTAGCAATGGTACATCGGCTCACTTGGTGCCAAACGATGCTACATGGAAAGAATATCGCCGTATCACTGATAGAGTTTTTATCGCTAGAATTCTTAAACAACATAGCGGTAACATCACCAGAGCCGCTCAACAATTGAACGTAAACAGAGAAACGGTTCATCGTTGGATAAATGAATTAGGGCTTAAGAAGGAAAATGCCTCTTAGTTGTACTAATCCAAATTCTATCTTAAGATCGATAGATTTCTTCCCCTATCAAATTTAGAAATCTAGGTTATTAATATTTTGCTTCCTTAGTGATTTTCCCTTGCTACATAAATTTAATCTTTGTCAAATTCATACGATACTTGATTTTAATATAGCTAATTTAGTTTTGTTCTTTGTATTAGCCCATAACAGTATCGACTAAAGAAATTTGTCGAACCCGAGATTCTATATAGATAAACTATCGAACTATATGATCACTAAAGTAATATGATCTAGAATTCATCAGGAAAAGATTGATATCGTAAAATAGTTAATACTGAGTTAATTGGCATTAAATCTAATTTCGGTTATAAACCTGAAAAACCTCACTAGGCGATAGAAAAGCTAATTAATTGGGCAGCCCAAAGAACGTGTAAGCACATGTAATTAAATGATTATTTTCAGATGTCATTTAACACAATAAAAGGACCGATAAGTCTAGGTAAGCATGAGCCTGGAGGGGCTATGAGAATCATAATACCAGTCCTAATTTTATACTCAATGATTTATGCCAGAGGCACCTCTGCCATTTATGAGGAAAAAGACGACAGGTATTATGATTGGATTCTTGATTCAAACTTGCCTGAAGATACTATAGAGAAACTTACGAAAGATAGTCCCTTACCAACACCCATGAAAATAAGTACCGAAATGATGACTGCAATTATTCATGCAGAAAAACCTCCTGATATCACACATGAGAAAGAATCAATTAAATTAGTGATTGAGATAGGTATGCAATCACCTATTACCTGTTATTTAATTAAACATGTTTTACCATCGGCAACATTAATCAATACCATTTATGGTAGCGTATCTAAAAATTATAAAATTCTTGATTCACATCAACTTAAAGTCGCAAACTTCAACGGCTATTCATATACGTCTCTTTCATCCTATTACACAACAAATTCTTTGATTGGAGACTTTAAAATTGGTATTCTTAATTTTTCGCATCATACAGCATACTGTATTTTAGACCACCCCGGAGAGAGAAAATCGTTTTTTAAATTCATGACCTCATTTGCTCAAAACATTGAATTCAGTTTTGCTTATAATGATCTACCCATTAAAGAAAGTCTTATCTACAAAGTAAGAATGAAAGGTAAAACAATAGGAATTCATTCCACATCAATATATGGCTACGGAAAATTTGGAAATACTGAGATTTACCTTACATCTATTATATTTGGCAATAAAAGAAAAAAAATTTCGACAGCCAGTACTACTAGGATAAATTTCCTTGACCAAACCGGTCTCGTGGATCACGGTATATTTTACAAAAGAGATTCTGAAGCGGTAATACTTGACCTTAAATTTAATAGTGATAAAGATAAATTTAAAGTAGAAGGTTCATTCAAAAAAGATTTTTTTAAAAAACAAACAATCGATAAAAATGAAAGCCTAGGAATCATTGCTAAGAGAGAGAATATTAAACAACATATGATGAAGGAAAACCAGAAAATTAATTCTTATGACTACCAGCCTTTTTTAGATATTTCACAAAAGGTATATACCACATTCTCACTAGAAAAAAACAATCAAGCTACCATCAGCCACACAGGAGAGATCAAAAGAAGAGTTCAATTGGATGAAAAGGGACGTATAACCCAGATCGAAAGTGTCTTAGATCCGCTTTCAATACATTTTGATCTATTACCATAATTACAGCAAATAACCAATAAAGGTTTTAAACTAGAATCAACTTTCTAATTATCAGGTTCCAAATCAGGCTATTTTTCCAACACAGTATCCAAATAGATTGAACTACGAGGTTCTACTATGTTCCCATCGAGGTTGATAGCAACATCATTAAAGTTGATTAAAAGTTTCCCACCGCCAGGGATCAACCAAACAGGTGGAGCCCATAGTCGATCTCGATCAATAATACGATCCCAGATACTTGGTTCTCCTAGTTTAGGGGGAGCATCCATAAGATAAGGTATAGCTGGCTGGGCACCTTGACCAGATAAAGCTATACGAATAATGTCAGAGCTAAATTGCCATTTCTTACGTTGATCTGATATTTTTTCATGACTATCTGACCAGAAAAGACCTCCCCCTCCCATTGCAGCAACCCAACCTGCAGCTTCCGCTGAAGACTTTGTATGAGGAGAACGCATCAACCACGGATCGTTATCACAATCTACCAAATCACAGTATAGCCATCTAGCAGACAAACTACGAGCCTGTTTTGTTACATCAGTCCAGGAAGGTCCTCTGAATAATGCTGGCACCATAAAACCAATATCAGCACCTAAGCGCCAGGAATTAACATATGGGAAGGAAGCAATAGATGGTGATCCGCATGCTAAAATATAAATATCATCACCGGCAGCCTCTCTTATCATTTGCATCGCTAAGTTATATGCTTGCATACCAGTAACATTTTGATGCCGCTGACCTTCATATGCTCCCAGAAATAAAAAGTCTAATTTGAGATACTCAAAACCAAATCCCACCATTGCCTTGATAAGTTTTTTCAAATGAATCTGAACACCCGGATGAGTTACATCAAGAATCTTAAACTTACCAGTTGGATGTTCATATATGTGTTCAGTTAAAAACCAACTAGGATTTTTTTCCGTCAAAGAAGAACCCTGACGAACCAATAGAGGGGCGAGCCATATACCAGGAACAAGCCCTTTCTCTTTAATTTCTTGGGTGAGACTATTAAAATGAGTGGGGAATTTCTCTTCATTCCGATTCCAGGCTCCCCAATCATCAGCCCAACCATCATCAATAATAAGAGCAAACTTGGTATTATTCTTTGCTAAGGTTGAAGACTGAAATATATTATTAACCCAAGGAGAAGCATGTTTTAAATGATATCGAATATCCTTCTCATCAACAAACTGCCAAAACTCATACCATGAATTCCAGCCTATAATTTTTTGTTGCAGGTTATAATTGCGATTAAAACTTTGAAGTCGCTTCGTATAGTCTTTAACTACTGGATTGATATGGGCTCCATCATTTAGATACCAGTTATCCATAACAAATTTTTGCCCCGATTTTAGGTCAATTTTGTCACCAGTATCACCACTTACTAATTTTATAGATAGATCCCTAGAATTATCTATCATTTTCAACTCAATTCTAGATTTAAACTCAGTAGCTGAGGTCACTCCAATCAAAAAATGACTGCTAGTGCTACTAAGAATCGTTACCTCCCAGGAGTTTTCATCACCATGCCTTCTCTCGTCATTAATTGCTGTAACAGGTGACGGGCTTAATTCCAGTTGATTTGAATAAGGTATCCTAATCCAACCAGAATTAGACCAAGAATGGAAACCCTGACTCAGCATAATTTTATATGGAGAATCATTTAAGATCGCATTGAAGTTTACGCCACCAAAAACAATCTTTCTTTTCGCCTGAAAAAAAGTTGCTACTTCTGCTCCCTCTTGTTCTATTACAAGGAAACCAAAGTCATTGACATCACATTTCAGATGCCCAACTTTTTGAAACAGGCATGGCTTAGTTTTGAACCATTTATTGTTTATCAGAACACTTGGGGTAAAAATAATTTTAGGTTTTGATATCGTTCCATAGACAAGCTGGTTAGTCTTTTTATCTATCGCAATTTCAGCGAGACCCTGCCCCTCAAAAAAACAATTGGCAATAACCAATAATGCCATCATAAGTCGATTAA